>JAEEGL014221332.1_pt1 | contig 26165 bp, 24 predicted proteins | sample 9134231 | NCBI WGS metagenome assembly JAEEGL01 (sample SAMN16246548, study PRJNA631951) | gut metagenome | biome: gut microbiome; feature: rumen; material: fiber-attached | host: Bos | place: Iran: Karaj | collected 2018-10
TACAAGGCTTCTAAATATCCAAGTAGTTCTAATATTAATCGTATTAAACAACATGGTATTACAATGTATCGTCAAAGTGATTCATCAACAGGTAATTTAACACTTATTAGTGATGGTGAAAAAGTAAAAGTTTATATGAATACGCAAGCAAGTACATATAAAAGATAAAAAGGCTTATTAATAATAAGTCTTTTTTGTAAAAATCTATAAAAATAATAAATTTTATTGTATACTATCATTGGTGAATGTTATGTATAATTATATAAAAGGTACTGTAAAAGAAATTAGTAGTACAACAATTACGCTTGATAATAATGGAATAGGTTATAAAATATTTACACCTAACCCTTATTCTTTTCAAGAAGATAATGAATATACGGTTTATGTATATCAATATATAAGAGAAGATGAAATGTCTTTATATGGATTTAAGACTCCTGAAGAAAAAGAATTATTCTTAAAACTAATTGATGTTAAAGGTTTAGGTCCTAAGATGACGCTTCCGATGCTTGCTATGGGAAGTATCTCTGGAATTAGTGATGCTATTAATCGTGAAAATATTCTATATTTAAAGAAATTTCCTAAGATTGGTGATAAACTAGCTAAACAAATGATTCTAGATTTAAAAGGTAAAATAGATATTGTTGATACAGGTAGTACCATTGATGTTAGTGATGAGTTAATTGAAGTCTTAAAAGGATTAGGTTATAAAGATAAAGAAATAAAAAGTGTAATTCCTAACGTTAATAAAGAATTAAAGATTGAAGATCAAGTAAAAGAAGCTTTGCGTTTACTTGTTAGATAGGAGGATTATGGATAAAGAAATATTAGATACAAAAAAACAAGATATTGATAATGATATGTCGATAAGACCATCATATTTATCCGAGTATGTTGGTCAATCAGAAGTAAAAGAAAATATTGATATCTTTATTAAAGCTGCCAAACTTCGAAATGAACCATTAGACCATGTTTTATTATATGGACCTCCAGGACTTGGTAAAACAACTCTTGCTTTTATTATTGCCAATGAACTTGGTAGTAATATTAAAACAGCTTCCGGCCCTTCTATTGAAAAAAGTGGTGACTTAGCAGCAATTCTATCAACACTTGAACCAGGAGATGTCTTGTTTATTGATGAAATTCATCGTATGCCAAGATTTATTGAAGAAATATTATATCCAGCAATGGAAGATTTTACTTTAGATATTATTGTTGGTAGTGATTCTAATACAAGAAGTATTAAGATTGATTTACCACCATTTACTTTAGTTGGGGCAACCACAAGAGCAGGTGATCTTACAAGTCCTCTTAGAGATCGTTTTGGTATTACTTGTAAACTAAAGTATTATACAGAAGATGAATTAAAACAAATTATTGAAAGAACAAGTAGAGTCCTTGAAATGCCTATTGATGATGATGCTAGTAGTGAACTTGCTAAAAGAAGTAGAGGAACTCCAAGAATTGCTAATAGATTATTTAAAAGAGTTCGTGATTTTGCCCTTGTTGATGGATTAGAAGTAATTGATATTGATATTACTAATAAAGCTTTAGGTAGACTTAAAGTTGATAATGCCGGCCTTGATGAAACTGATCATCAATTTTTACGTGCTATTATTGAAAAATTTAATGGTGGTCCTGTAGGCATTGAAACAATCGCAAGCTCTATTGGTGAAGAAATAAGTACGATTGAAGATGTTTATGAACCTTTCCTTTTACAAGAAGGTTATATTAAACGAACGCTTCGTGGTCGTGTTGTTACGAAGAAAGCTTATGATCATTTAGGTATTAGTTATCATGAAACTAATTATCAAGAAAGTTTGTTTTAGGTGAAATATGAAAACAGATGATTTTGATTATGAACTTCCTAGTGAGTTAATCGCCCAAACGCCTTTATCTAAAAGAGATGAATCAAGATTACTTGTATTAGATAGAGAAACAGGGGAAGTTACTCATAAAAAGTTTTATGATATTATTGATTATTTAAATCCAGGGGACGCTTTAGTTATTAATGATACGAAAGTTATCCCTGCAAGAATTATTGGGGAAAAAGTTGATACTGGAGCAATAATTGAACTATTACTATTAAAAGAATTAGAAGATAAATGGGAATGTCTTGCCAAACCTCAAAAGAGATTAAAAATAGGTACAATTATTTCTTTTGGTGATGGTAAGTTAAAAGCTGAAGTAGTAGAAATTCGTGATGAAGGTGTAACAATTGTTAAACTAATATATAATGGCATTTTAATGGAAATATTAGATGCCTTAGGAAGTATGCCACTTCCTCCTTATATTCATGAAAAACTTGAAGATAAAGATCGTTATCAGACGGTTTATGCTAAAGATTATGGTAGTGCTGCTGCTCCAACAGCGGGCTTACATTTTACGAAAGAATTATTAAAGCGAATTGAAGATAAAGGTATCAAAATAGTTCATGTAACATTACATGTTGGCTTAGGTACATTTAGACCTGTAATGGTTGATGATGTTAAAAATCATAAAATGCATAGTGAACATTTTATTTTAACGAAAGAAGCAGCTGATACATTAAATGCTATTAGAAAGAATGGTGGAAGAATTATTGCTGTTGGAACAACAAGTGTTAGAACGCTTGAAACCGTTATGCAAAATAATAACGAATTTGTACCAATGGTTGGTGATACTGAAATCTTTATTTATCCAGGATTTAAGTTTAAAGCGATAGATGGACTTATTACTAATTTCCATTTACCAAAGAGTACTTTAGTAATGTTAGTTAGTGCTTTTGCATCTCGTGAAAAAATTCTTAATGCATATAATATTGCTGTTAAAGAAAAATATCGTTTCTTTTCTTTCGGTGATGCAATGTTTATAAAGTAGGTGAATTATGAAAGATTATAATAAGAATGAAGAAAAAATTGACTATAGTGAATTAAATGGTTTAATTAAAAATGGTCGAGTAGTAACTAAATTTTTAGTTATTGCTTTAATCTTATCTTTTATCATTTTTGGATTTATTATTATTGAAAAGACCCAGATTCTTAGTATTATTTTTACAATATTAAGACTTATGCTTCCACTATTTATTGGATGGATGTTATCATGGCTTGTCGAACCATTAATCAAATATTTAGAAAAAAAGAAAATCAAAAGACCTCTTGGTACAACAATTGTTTATTTTGCCTTATTAGTTGTGATGGTTATTATAATTGTTTTAGTTGTTCCAGAGTTTATTAATCAGTTAAAAGAATTAATTGGTCAATTACCAAATTATTTATCTAAAATTAAAGAGTTTATTTCTAGTATTTTTAAACGTTTTGATAATAATGCCATTGATATCAATTCTATTCAATTAGATATTAATGCTCAAATTGAAAAGTTTGTAACAGAATTTACAAGTAATGGACTTTCTGGTGTTGTTAATGTTATTACAAATATTTTATCAAGTGGAGTTACCGTAGGCTTAAGTTTAATTATTGCCTTCTATATTTCTCTTAGTTATGATAAATATTCAACTAAATTTAATAATAATATTCCTAAAAAACATCGTAGTGAAGTCTTAATTCTTTTAGGAAAGATTGGTGAAATGACAAGACGTTATGTTAATGGTACTTTAATTAGTTCGATTATTGTAACAATCTTTACCTTAGTTGGTTTATTAATAAGTGGTATTAGTAGTCCATTATTATTTGCAGTATTTTGTGGTATAACAAATATTATTCCATATTTTGGACCATTTATTGGTGGTATTCCCACAATTATTGTTGGTTTCTCAATAAGTCCATTATGTGGTTTAATATGTTTAATAACGATACTTCTTGTTCAAGCGGTTGAAGGAAATATTATTAATCCTTGGATTCTTGGAAAAGCAACAGATATTAATCCTATCATTATTGTTGTAGCTTTAATTATCTTCGAATACTTCTTTGGTATCGTTGGTATGATTTTAGCAGCTCCAATTATTGGTGCAATTAAGATTTTATTCAATTATTTTGATGAAAAATATAAAATATTAGATAGGTTATTAAAAAAGGAAGAAGAAGTGTAAAAACTTCTTTTTTCTTTTTTCTTTTTTTGTTATACTTATATAGTAGGTGATAGTATGAAAGATGAATTAAATTTATTAGATCAAATGGACTATGAAGACGATGAGTTAAAAGATATAGATAAAATGGAAGCAGGTGAAGAAGATCTTGATGTTTTAACAGCAACTGATTTTAATCTTCAAGATACTTTAAAAGTACCTCTTGTAAAAGGAGAGAAAGATGCATAATCATAATGATGGAGATGTTATTTTAGGGGAAATAGTTGAAGTTATTAATCGATTATATAAAAAAACAAAGTTAACAATGTTTTTATCTAAACCTTCTAGTGGTTTATATAATACCATTTATCATATGGTAGTTAATTATGGTGTAAGTAAAGAAGATAGAAAAGTATCTTTAAAGGATCTTTTTAAGAGTCTTATAAATAAAAAGAGAAAAAATGTTTTTGCGCTTATAGAGCCTTTCTATTGTCGCTTTGTATCAAGTGATTTTAAGGCTAATAGTAAAACATCTCATATAAAGATATATCTTCCATTTAACTATAAATATATTGAAACTGGTGTTAATACTGTTTTAGATTTTTTAGATGATAATAAAATTACTTATGATGCTAAAATTGCATCTAAAATACGAAATGATGATTTTATCATTAGATTAATTAATAAAGAAGATTTAAATTTATTAATGGAGTTTATTAAAAAGAACAAAAATATTGGAAAGAACTTAATTAATCCCAATGCTTTTGCTTATGTTTCAAATGGTATTGCTTTAGCAAGTGATGGTGCTATAACATACAATGGTGTTGTCGCAAACTATATAATGTTATATTTAGTTGAAGCTTATAAAAAGAATGGTTTAGAAGGACTAGATAAAGTTAATGTTAAAGACTTCTATCATTTTGTAATTGATTATTATGCTAAAACTTTTGTTTCTCATGAAAATTTAGATAAATTTAGTACTGATTTTATCTATGTTAATGATAACAAGAAAATTAATTATAAAGATTCTAGTACATATAATGATTATATGTTTGTTAGCAAGTTAATTGTTGAATCACAAGCTAAAGATTATAGTCTTAATAGATTTTTATCTCATTATGAAATGATGGTTAATACTAAAAATAAAAAATATAATGAAGATAAAGTTAAGAAGATGTTACAAAGTATGATTGCTACAATGTTAAGAAAGAAAGATAGTAGTTATACTCTTTCAAATATTGAAAATTATATTAACAGTGGTAATTGTGAATATTTAACGAGATTTGAAGATTGTCGTAATGAAATATGTAATTCTAATTTCCGTAAAGATTTTTTAGATATGGTTTCTAAATATAATATTAATATTCATGAATATTTAGAAAAAGCTTATCAATCTGTTATTAAACTTGATGCAGGTATTAGTAGTATTTTAAAAGATTATATGGAAGTTGCTATAAAAAAATATGATAGTTTTGAAGATGCTTTAAGTTATCTTCATGATTATATTGATTCTCATGATGAAGCTTATATTACAAGAGAAAGTAATCTACGTAATCGTTTTATAGCTCTTAAAGTATCTACATATTTAGATGAATATATGGATTTAACGGGAAGAAAGATTGAAGATATTATATCTAGTGTTATGGATAAAGAATAAAAGATGATAAGAATTTTTATCATCTTTTTTATGGCCTATTTGTTGAATAAAAGATTTAATTTTTATATAATGAAAGTAGAGGTAAAATGAAAGAAATTGCTTTAGAAGTTTTAAATATTATTTATAATTATGGTTATGAAGCATATATTGTTGGTGGCTTTGTTCGTGATATGCTTCTTGAAATAGATTCTAACGATGTTGATATTACAACTAATGCCACACCAATGGAATTAAAAAATATCTTTCCAGATATTGATATTAATAAAAACAACTATGGTTCTGTAACTTTGTATTACAAGAATAACCGTTTTGAAATAACAACTTATCGTAAAGATTTAGAATATATTGATAATCGTCATCCAAGTGAAATAACATATGTTAATGATTTAAAAACTGATTTATTAAGACGTGACTTTACAATTAATACAATATGTATTGATAAAGATGGTAATATTGTTGATTTACTTGATGGAATGGAAGATTTATATAAAAAAGTTTTAAAATCTATTCTAGATGCTGATAAATCTTTTAAAGATGATAGTTTAAGAATATTAAGAGCCATTCGTTTTGCAACATTACTTAAATGTAGCTTATCAACAGATGTTGTAAATGCTATTAACAAAAATAAAAGTTTATTAAAAAATATATCATATAATCGAAAGAAAAGAGAACTAGATAAGATCTTTGGAAGTAGTGAAGCAAGTAATGGAATTGAACTATTAAAATCATTTGAACTTGATAAAGAATTAGAACTTGATTTCTCAAGAGTTAAAGATTATAGCGATTTAGTTGGTATTTGGGCAATGATTAATAACCCTAATTATGCTTTTACTAGTTCTGAAAAAGAATTAATTAAAAAAGTAAATGAAGTATATGAACTTGATAATTTAGATCATCATGTATTATATAAGTATGGACTTTATGTTAATATTCTTGCGGGTATTAATAAAGGATTATCGAAACAAGATATTACTTCAGAATATGGTAAGTTACCTATTAAAGAAAAAGATGATATTTGTGTTAATGCTAAAGATATTTGTAAAATATTAAATGTTAAACCAGGAGCCATTATCGGAAAGATTTATAATGATATAACGGATAAGATTCTTGATAATGAGCTAGAGAATGATAAGGATGTATTAATTAAATATATTAAAGATATTTATAAAAAATAGGAGGTTTTATGAGAATAATTAAAAATGTCTTGAAGAGTGAATTAAAGATTCGTACAGAAATGGACTTTCCAAAGAAGGGTATTGAGTTTATTGATATTAATCCTTTAATTATGGATAGAGATAATTTAACGGAAATTATTGATTATTTTGTTTCAAAGTTAAAAAGTAAAAAGTTAGATTATATAATAGCTCCCGAAGCTCGTGGATTTTTATTTGGTTCAGCTGTTGCTAAAGAACTAGGTATTGGTTGTATTCCAGTAAGAAAGAAAGGAAAACTTCCACCTTCAACTGTTGAATGTTCCTTTGATTATGAGAAAGAATATGGAAAAGATATTCTTGAACTTCCAAAACTTATTGGTGGTGAGAGTTATTTGAAGAAAAGATGCTTCATCCTTGATGATATTTATGCAACAGGCAATACCATAAATGCTATTAAAGTTGCTATTGAATCTCAAGGTGGTAAAGTAGTTGGTGTTGGAGCAGTAATAAATATTAAAGAATTAAATAATGATAAGAAGGTATTATCAATTCTTGATATTAATGAAACAGGATAGATAGAGACATCTAATAGATGTCTCTTTTTATTGATAAAAAATGATTATTTCGATATAATTTATTAAGGAGGATTTATGGAATTATTTAGTAGTATTAAAAATTTGTTTAAAAAAGATAAAGAAAAAGAAGAAAACTTAACAGAAGAAGAAAAGATCGAAGTAGAAGAGCGAAAAGAAGAAGTTAAAGTTTATGAAAAAGGATTAAGTAAATCAAGAGAATCATTTGTATCTCGTCTTGCTAACTTAACTAATAAATATCATAAAATTACAGAAGATTATTTTGATGAACTTGAAGAAATTCTAATTATGGCCGATATTGGTGTTAATACGGTTATGAATTTTATGGATAGATTAAGAGATCGTGTTCGTCATGAAAAGATAGAAGATACAGAGTTCTTAAAAGAAGTTATTGTTGATGAACTATTTGTTATTTATGTTGATAATAATATCATTAGTAGTAAGATTAATTATAATCCGGATGGAATGACGGTTATTTTATTTGTTGGAGTTAACGGAACAGGTAAAACAACAACGATTGGTAAACTTGCTAATAAATTAGTTCTTGAAGGAAAGAAAGTAATGATGATTGCTGCTGATACTTTTAGAGCAGGAGCAATCAATCAATTAGAGGAATGGAGCAAGAGAGCTAATACTTTATTCTATTCTAAAGAAGAAGGTAGTGATCCAGCTAGTGTTGTTTATGAAGGTCTTGAAAAAGCTAAGAGTGAAGGTGTTGATGTTGTTTTAATTGATACGGCAGGACGTCTTCAAAATAAAGTTAATTTAATGCATGAACTTGAAAAAATTAATAAAGTTATTAATAACTTAGTAGAAGGAGCTCCTCATGAAACGTTATTAGTTCTTGATGCAACTACTGGTCAAAATGGTATTAGTCAAGCGGTTCACTTTAAAGAAATAACAAATATCACGGGTATTGTTTTATCAAAGATGGATGGTACTGCTAAAGGTGGTATTGTTCTTGCTATTAAAGAAGAAGTAGGTATTCCTGTTAAATATATTGGTTTAGGAGAAGGTATTAACGATTTAAGACCATTTGATATTGAAAACTATATTTATGGATTATTTAAGGATATGATGTAATGAAAGATTTTGTTTATTTAAATGATTTATTTGATTTATATGGATGTTTATTAACGGATAAACAACAATTATATTTTAAAGATTACTATTTTAATAATTTATCTTATGGTGAAATAGGGGAAAAATATGGTACAAGTCGTAACGCTATATTTAATCAAATAAAGATAATTAATGAAAAACTAAACTTTTTTGAAAAAAAACTAAAACTTTATAGTAAAAAAATGACAATAAATGATATAATTAAAATAGAGAGTAATGCAAAAATAAAAAAAGAATTAGAGAATCTCTTGTAAATGGAGGAATTATGTTTGATCATATTACATTGATAAGTGATCGGGGGGTAAGTATTAAATTAACACCAGAGGCAAAGGCTAATGGTACTAATTTAATGAATATGCATATAGTGCTAGTTGATGGAGACAGAGTAGTAATAGGAGAAGTAGAATATATCAAAGATGATATCATCGATGTTCGTTTCTTAGGTGAAATAATTGATGGTAAGTTTCATAGTGGTGTAATCGCTAAACCAGGTATTAATGCTAAGATGCGTTTACTAAAACCTGAAGAAACAACTTTGATTACAGGTGAAGATGCACCAGGAAATATGACAATAGGTGTTAGTCCATTCTATGATAATAGACGTGTCTATATGAGTATCAATGGATTATTTAGTAACCATTTAACAATCTTAGGTAACTCTGGTTGTGGTAAATCTTTTGGTACTACTAAATTATTACAAAGTGTATTCACTACACCTAACTTTATGCCATATAAAGCAAGTTTTATAATGTTTGATAACAATGGTGAATATATTAGTTCATTTAGTAACTTGTCACAAATTAATCCAAATTATAATTTTAAAGTTATTACAACGAATATGCGTTATCCATATGAAAAATTAAATATTCCGGTATGGTTATTAAGTGTTGATGATTTAGCTCTTCTTCTTAATGCAACAACTTCTAATCAATTAACATTAATTGAAAGAATGATTAAACTATCACATATTTTCTCTTTATCAGATGATATGAGTAGAAGGTATCAAAATCATATTATGGCTAAAGCTATGATGAGTATTTTATATTCTAATGATTTACCAACTACAAAGAGAAATAATGTATTTAATATTTTCAATACATGTACAACTAATGAACTTAATATGGAAGCAGTGCTACAAGGCGCTGGTTATACAAGAAAGTTTAGAGATTGTTTCCACATCGATGCTAATGGTATTTTTACTGAAAGTATCTTAATGAATAACTATTTAGCTAGTTTAATTGATCCAGAACTTGATGATTTTGAAACAAATGATTATAACTTGTTTACTTTAAGAGATATGGAAAGAGCTCTTGCTTTTGCTCTTATTTCAGAAAACTGGTTAAATAACCCACAAACATATAGTGATGCTATTACAATTAAAGTTAAATTACATTCACTTGCTATTAGTGATGAAGCTCAATTCTTTAATTATCCAACATTCTGTAATATTTCTGAATATTTAGCAGGATTACTAATTAATAATGGACATAAGAATCAGATCGTTAATATCAATATTGAAGATGTTGATGATATGATGGCTAAAACAATTGTTAAGATTTTATGCCGTATGTTCTTTGAATATGCAAAAGCGCTTCCAAATAGAGGTAGTGTTCCATTTAACCTAATTGTAGAAGAAGCGCATAGATATATTAAAACTGGTGAAGATATTCCTCTTTTAGGATACAATATCTTTGACCGTATCAGTAAAGAAGGTCGTAAATATGGTGTACTTATTACCCTTATTTCTCAAAGACCAGTTGAATTATCTGAAACCGTTATGGCACAGTGTGCTAACTTCTTAGTATTTAAAACAACCCATCCACGTGATATTGAATATATTACACGAATGGTTCCATATATTACGGAAGAAATTGTTGAAAAACAAAAAGGTTTACAACCAGGTTACTGTTTGGCTTTCGGAACTGCGTTTAAAGTTCCTATAATTATAAAAGTTGATATGCCAAATCCAACTCCAAATAGTGATAACGTTGATGTTGTTCATGAATGGAGTGGTAATTAATGAAAAAAGTAATACTGTTTATTTCAATATTACTTCTATCGATTAATGTTTATGCTCAAGAGTTATCAATTGAGTGTCCAAGCGAAGCTAAAGTTAATGATAAAGTTGATTGTAAAGTTAAACTTTCAGCAATCGAAGATGTTACTGAAGTATCATTTAACATAAGTAATACTTTTGAAGTTAATGTTATACCTCTATGGTCACATGTTGAAAGTGGAGGTGTTCATACTTTTACTAAAGAAGGTAGTGAATCAACAACTTTAGCAACGCTTTCTTTCACACCGAAAGAAGCTGGTGATTTTAAATTAGTTTTATCTAATATTACTGGAGCAGAACCACCAAGCGTTACAAAGGCTATTAAGGTTAGTGATGTTAAGTCTGATAATGCCTATCTTTCAAGTATATCCATTAATGGAAAAAAGATAGATGATTTTAATAAAGATAAAAAAGAATATAAAGTTACAGTTAATACCAATAAAGTAAATATTGAAGCTAAGGCTGAAGATGAAAAGGCTCAAGTAAATGTTCCAGGTGAGAAAAATCTTACGGTTGGGGAACAAACTTTTACAATTTCTGTAACAAGTGAAAGTGGTAATGAAAATAATTATCGTTTAACAATTAAATATGAACTTCCTAAAAATACGGATAATAGTTTAAAAACATTAGAATTATATAATGGTTCAACGAAAATAAAAGAATTAGAATATAAAAATGGTGTTTTAACATATGAAGGTATTAAAGTTAAAGCTGATGTTAAAGTATTAAAAGTTCAAGCTACAACGAATGATGCGAAAGCAACATTTGTAGAGAATTATGGACCAAGGGAAGTAGAACTAGATTATGGTGAAAATATTATCATCGTTCGTGTTCAAGCTGAGAGTGGCGATACTGTTGATTATACGATTAAAGTAACTCGAGAAGATAATCGTAGTAATGATGCAACATTATCTAAATTAGTTGTAAATGGAGTTCCTGTTGAACTAAAAGCTAATGTATATGAGTATGAAGTAAAAGTTCGTTATAATGAAACGAAGAGTCATATTGAAACAATCGCTACTAATAATGCATCTAAAGTTGAATATGAAGATATTGATTTAGTTAGTGGTCAAAATGAACCTGTTATTATAACGGTAACAAGTGAAAATAATACTAAACAAGATTATACTATTCGTATTTTTCGTTTATCTGAAGAAGAAAGTAAAATTGTTTTAGAAAAGATTGAAGTTGTTAATTATCAAATTGATTTTGCTAAAGATAAAATGGAATATGATATTCATCTTCGTGATGAAGATACAAAATTAGAATTTGTTGTTTTCCCTACAGATGGAATCAAAGTTCAAGAATTAAATAATAGTAATTTGGATGATGGAAGTACCGTTATTTTACGTGTTACTGATGATGATGGTACAAAGTCATATACATTTAATATTATTAAACCAAAAGAAGGTGTTAACCCTTTAATTTGTTATATTATTTTCTTTTCAGGTCTATTAATATTAACTATTGTTATCATAATAATTCTTAATAAAAAGAAGAAAAAGAAACAAGCTAAATTAGAAAAGACGGAAGTTATTGATGATGTACCTGTTACTAATGAGCCAGCTGCTCCTATAGAACAAGTACAAGTAGAGCAAGTACAAGAACCTGTAAAAGAAGATACAATTATTGGTGTTGAACCAGTTGTTTCAAATGAAAATGAAGAAGTAAAATAATTTACTTCTTTTTTCTTTATGTTATAATAGTAGTTGGAGGCAATATGTTTGAAGGTTTACAAGATAGATTAGATGGAATATTACATAAAATAAAAGGATATGGTAAAATCACTGAAGACAATATTAGTGAAATGGTAAGAGAAGTAAGACTTGCCTTACTAGAAGCCGATGTTAACTATAAAGTTGTTAAAGAGTTTACCAATAATGTTAAAGAAAAAGCTTTAGGTGAAGAGGTAGCTAAAAGCCTTAAACCTGGAGAAGTATTTGTTAAGATTGTTAATGATGAATTAGTTGAATTATTAGGTGGAGAAGCTAGTTATATTAATTTATCAGGTCATCCAGCAATTATGATGATGGTTGGTCTTCAAGGTAGTGGTAAAACGACAACATGTGGAAAGCTAGCTAACTTCTTAAGAAAGAAACATGCTAAAAAACCACTTTTAGTTGCGTGTGATATTTATAGACCAGCTGCAATTGATCAATTAATAACCATTGGTAAAGAGTTAAATATACCAGTGTATGAAGAAGGTAAAAAAGATCCCGTTCTTATTGCAACAAATGCCATTAGTTACGCTAAAGAAAATAATTATGACTATGTTTTAATTGATACAGCAGGACGACTTCATATTGATGAAACCTTGATGGATGAATTAAATAATATAAAAAATAAAGTTAATCCACAAGAAATATTATTAGTTATTGACTCTATGATGGGACAAGATGCTATTAATGTTATTACAGGTTTCAATGATAAATTAGATTTAACAGGTGTTATCCTTACAAAACTTGATGGTGATACTCGTGGTGGTGTAGCTTTATCTGTAAGACATTTAACCAATGTCCCTATTAAATTCATTGGTGTATCAGAAAAGATGGATGGACTTGATTCCTTTGATCCTCATCGTATGGCTGATCGTATCTTAGGAATGGGTGATATTGTATCACTTGTAGAAAAGACAAATGAAATTATTTCTGAAGAAGAAGCTAAAGATACAATTAAGAAAATGCAAAAAGGTAATTATGATTTAGATGACTTCCTAAAACAAATGAAACAAATTAAAAAATTAGGACCACTTGAGAACTTAATCAAATTAATCCCTGGAGCTAAGAAGATGGGATTATCTAATGTACAAATAGATCAAAAAGATATCAATCATATAGAAGCAATAGTTTTATCAATGACAACCAAGGAAAGACGAAACCCTGATATTATAAAAGCATCTAGAAAACAACGTATTGCAAAAGGATCAGGTCGTAGTGTTCAAGAAGTAAATAAGTTATTAGAACAATTTGGTGAATACAAAAAAATGATGAAAGGATTTGCAAATGGTAATATGAATTTACCATTTTAGGTGTTATTATGAAAGAAGAGAATAAAAGGAAGATTAATCATCTAGTTGATTTGTGTTTAAAACAATATGATTTACCATTTACGTATTCAAATGTTACAGTAGAAAGATGTGCCTATTATGGAGAGAATGATTATGATATCGAATTATTATTCCATGGATTTAATGGTGGAAGATATCCTCATCGAAATCGTATCTTTTGTATGCATGGTAACTGTGATCAAACAATGTATCTAGATATGGGATTTCCAAGTGCGGCTTTATGTTTTGATAGAGTAAGAATTCCTCATGAAGCTGTTAAGCTACTTGCTAAAGCAGCATATTATGATACTAAATTAAATGAATTATCAAAAGGAAGTACAAAATAGTACTTCTTTTTTTGTGTGTAAAGTATACAACTTGATTAACACAAATATTTACAAAATATAGACTGTCAAGAAGTGGTAATTTAAAATTAAGATAGAGAGAGGTCTATATGAAGAAGATACAATTAATAGAACATTTATTGTTTTACTAATAAGTATAATTGTTACTGTTGGATGTGGATATATCTTAGTAAAAAACAATAAGAAAAAGTCATTTAACTAATGACTTTTTTTATTATAAAAAAAACGAACTTTTAAAAGATGTTCGTTTTTAATATTCTACTTGTATTTAAGAAGTTAAGTTTAGCAACTTCTTCTAATTTTTCTTTACCATATTTTTCAACTATTTCTTGTCCAATTTTATCTACTTCAGATCCTGCTCCTTTAGGAAGAGGAATATGTAAACTATCAGATAATTTATCAAACTCTTTTAAGAATAAATAGCGGCTAATTATACTTGCACAAGCAACAGATAAGCATTTGTCTTCAGCTTTTGTCATAAAAGTTATTCCTTTTTGAATATTAGTTGATTCTTTAATATATTCATAGTACTTTTGTTCTCTTGCAAACTCATCAACAATAATATAATCATATTTAGGATGTTCTTCATTAACCATTTGATATAATACTTTATTATGAAGAATAGCTTTTATTTTATTCATATTATATTCTTTACTATGGTTACTATTATATTCTTTATTAGAAAGAATAATACTTTTATATTTAACTCTTTTAGCGATTTCCGGTGCGATTTTTAAAATCTTTTCATCAGATATTTTTTTACTGTCCATTACTCCTAGTGAATCAAGAAATGCTACATCATCTTTTGTAACATAAGTTGCAGTAACAACAATTGGTCCAAAATAATCTCCTGTTCCAACTTCATCACTACCAACACTATTAACATTATGGAATGTTCCTTTATTTTCTTTCTTTTCACTAGTTAATGTTTTCTTTGATTTATCATCACTATTAGTAACAATGGCTTTACCAGAATTAATCTTTTCGGTTTCTATCCAGTAGTCACTTGCAAGATCCGCATCTTTACCTTGGAAGACTGCTTTACCACTTTCATATAATGTTACAACAGTTTCACCATCATCTGCTTGAAAGATAGCGTATTGTGGAGTTTTCATTCTTTTCATATCTTCATAAAACTCAACCATCATATTTTTTGTTTTTTCACATGTTTTTAATGTTATAACCATAATAAATCACCAAAGTAATTATACTATTAAATATAATTAAAATAAAGAAATACTTGAACTTTTTAATAGTTTGTGCTAAATTACAAGTATATTGTTGATTGAAAGAGTAAGTAGGTAATTATATAGAGAGATAGTGGTTGGTGAAAACTATTTAAGTAAACTATTGAAGACATCAATTGTAAGACAATCGTGTTATTACGTTATAAATAAGAGTGCATGAGTTCATGAACTAAGGTGGTACCGCGTATATTCGTCCTTAGATTATGGACTTTTTATTTTTATGGAGGAATGTATGAAAGAAAATATGTACCGTGATATCTATTGTGGAGAAGTAGATAAATCTTATGAAGGAAAAGAAATTAAATTAGCTGGTTGGGTAAACTCTATTAGAAATCTTGGTAGTCTAGTTTTTATAACACTACGAGATGAAACAGGTATTGTTCAATTAATTAGTGAAGATGTTGAAAAGTATTCTAATATTACTAAAGAAAGTACAGTAACTGTTACTGGTAAAGTAAGACTTAGAACACCTGATATGGTAAACCCTAATATGAAAACGGGTGAAGTAGAAGTACTACTTTCTAGTCTTGAAGTTTTAGGTCCTTGTCAAAATGTACTTCCATTTGAAGTAAATACATCAAAAGATAGTACGGAAGATACAAGACTTAAATATCGTTATTTAGATTTACGTAATGAAGCAGTTCACAATAATATTCTATTTAGAAGTAAAGTTATTGATTTTATTAGACAAACTATGAAAGGAATGGACTTTGTTGAAATTCAAACACCTATTGTTACGGCAACTAGTCCTGAAGGTGCAAGAGACTTTATTATTCCATCAAGAAAATTTAAAGGTAAATTTTATGCTTTACCACAAGCCCCACAAATCTTTAAACAATTATTGATGGTATCTGGTTTTAATAAATATTTTCAAATCGCTCCTTGTTTCCGTGATGAGGATCCAAGAAGTGATAGATTATATGGAGAATTTTATCAATTAGACTTTGAAAGTTCTTTTGCAACAGATGAAGATATTTATAAAGTTGGTGAAAAAGTATTCTATGATGTCTTTACTAAATTTAGTAATAAAGAAGTTAGTAAGCCACCATTTAGAAGAATACCTTATCGTGAAGCAATGTTAAAATATGGTAGTGATAAACCGGATCTTCGTAATCCTTTAATAATTGAAGATATAACAGAGATTTTATCAAAAGCTGATTTTGCACCATTCCATGATACAACAATTAGATGTATTAAAGTAGAAAACTTAGATAAACCAAATTCATGGTATAAAGGTGTTGAAGAATATGTTAAGTCAATTGGTGGTGTTCTTGGTTATATTAAAGTAACTGATGAAGGATTTAAATCAAGTCTTGATAAATTCTTTACTGATGAAATAAGAAAAGAATTAAAGAAAGAATTAAAATTAAAAACAGGTGACGTCGTATTTATTATTGCATCAAATAACTGTGCTAAATTAATGGGACAATTAAGAATATATTTAGGTAATGAACTTGAATTAATTGATAAAAATAGATATGAGTTCTGTATTGTTAATGACTTTCCATTCTTTGAACCAGATGAAGAAACAGGAGGCGTTGCTTTCTCTCATAATCCATTTAGTATGCCTCAAGGTGGTATGGATAGTTTGATGAACAAAGATCCACTTGATATTCTAGCTTATCAATATGACTTTGTATGTAATGGTTATGAAATGGCATCAGGTGGTGTTCGTAATCATGATCGTGATATCTTACGTAAAGCTTTTGAAATTGTTGGTTATGATGAAGAAGTAATTCTTAAACGTTTCCCAAGTTTATATGAAGCATTTAAGTATGGTGCTCCACCACATGCTGGTATGGCTCCTGGAATTGATCGTATGTTAATGCTTTTATTAGATGAAGAAAATATTCGTGAAGTTGTACCATTCCCACTAGGTGCTAATGGAGCAGACTTAATGATGGGTTGTCCAAGTGAAGTCTTTGAAAAACAACTTCAAGAAGCTCATATAAAAATTCGTGATTAAAACAAAGAGTAATCTTTGTTTTTTTCATAAAGTGTGTTATATTAATAATGGTGATAATATGAATAACAAGGGTTTTACTACTGTAGAAGTTATTGTATCTTTTGCTTTAGTTGTTATTATAATGGCTTCAATGACGACAATGCTTATTGCATATCGTGATTCTATTAACATTGAAGAAACAAAATCAAAAATGATTGAATTTAAAAATACATTTACATATATGGTTTATCAAGATATTATTTATGATGGTGTAGTAGGTATTCAACCTTGTAAAGATAATACTGATGATACGTTAGTTAATTTATGTGTTGAATTTATTGGAACAAGAGTTGTTGATTCTACAACAGGTAGAAAAGCAGTTAATAGATTAATACTTGAACCTGATGTTTTAACAATTGGTAGTGAAGGTGAAGAACAAAGAAGAGTTTACTTAAACTACAATGGAATTCGTATGATGTTACCTGATAGTGATTTAAATAAAGTTATTAAAGAAAAAGATGCTAGTGGTAAAATATCAATAACTGGAGAAAAAACAACTGCGCAAATTCATGATTTTATTTTAAAAAAAGATCAAGTAAATGAAGTTTATAGTCTTACAATTCCTATTGAACATAAAGGAATAGATTTTAATGATAATATAAAAATTGTTGTAGCCAATTAAAGAAATATTATATTTCTTTTTTTGTAGAGGTTAAATATGAAAAAGAAAACAAAGAAAAAAATAAAAAAGATCTATAAATCAATAATTGAATATGTAAAAGAAGAATATAAATTTTTAATAGTTTGCGCTTTAATCTTTTTCATCTTTTTATTTCGTTTACCATATAATATTTATACTGGTGGAGGAATAATTGATATTCATAAAAGAGTAGAAGTAGAAAACGGATATTCTTCTAAAGGTAGTTTTAATATGGCTTATGTTGATGAGATAAGAGCAACTATACCAACATATTTACTAAGTTATATTTTTAAATGGGATGTAGCTCCTATTGAAGATGAACTTATTGATGAAAATGATACTTTAGAAGATTCTTGGAAAAGAAATAGATTATATTTAGAAGATAGTAATGATAGTGCGTTAATTAGTGCATTTAAATTAGCAAATGAAAGAATTGACATAAAGAAAAATTATGTTGTTGCTTTATATATATTGCCTGAGGCTCAAACTAATTTAGAAGTTGGTGACATTATATTATCAGTTAATGGAAAAGCAATTAATTCTCAAGATGAATTAAGAAGTATTATTAGTTCTTATTCTGTTTCTGAAAAAATTAATATGAGAGTACTTCGTGATGATAAAGAAATTGATTGTTATGCAAATCTTATTCTTCTTGATAATCAAAGTAAAATTGGTATAAGTATGTATAATAAATATCAATATGAAATAGATAAGAAAGTTAATTTTAAATTTAAAAGTAATGAAGCAGGTCCATCAGCTGGTTTGATGCTTGCTCTTGAAATATATAATCAATTAACTGAAGATGATCTTACAAATGGCAAGATGATAGCTGGAACGGGAACCATTGATGCTAATGGAAGAGTAGGAAGCATTGGTGGTGTTAAATATAAAATAAAAGGAGCTGATAGCGATGGAGCTAAAATCTTCTTTGTTCCAACAGATAATTATTTAGAAGCTTTAAAAGCAAAAAAAGATAATGATTTAGAAATAGAATTAGTTCAAGTAGATACTTTAGAAGACGCTGTTAATTATTTAAAGGGGGTAAATAATAATGATTAATTATATAATATTGGGAGTATTAGTTATACTTATTATTTTAGTAATTATATTAATCTTTAAAGTTAAAGATCGTGATACCGATAACTTAGATATGCTAGAACGTCTTAATCGTTTTGAGGTAAATATCAATAAAGAATTAAATGATAACTTTATAAAAATGAATGAGAATATGGAATCTAAGTTAAATAACATTAATGATAAAGTTCATGAACGAATAGATCAAAATTTTGAAAAAACAAATAAAACATTTATTAGTGTTTTAGAACGACTTAGTAAGATTGATGAAGCTCAAAAGAAAATAGATGGACTTACAAATAATATAGTTAACTTAGAAGGTATCTTAACAGATAAAAAAACAAGAGGTATCTTTGGGGAAGTTAATCTAAATAATATTTTATATAATGTCTTCGGTGAAGGTAATGATCGACTATTTAAAATACAATATCATTTACCTAATGATACGATTGCTGATTCTGTTGTCTTTGCACCAGAACCACTTGGCATGATTGCAATTGATTCAAAGTTTCCTCTTGAAAACTATCGACTAATGGTTGATAAAAAGAAAAGTGATGATATAAGAAATAATGCTTATAAACAATTTAAAATTGATGTTAAAAAACATATTGATGCTATTAGTTCTAAATATATTATTGATGGTGTAACTAGTAATCAAGCCATTATGTTTATTCCAGCAGAAGCAATATTCGCTGAGATAAATGCTTATCATGAAGATATTATAAATTATGCATATAAGAAACGTGTTTGGTTAACATCACCAACTACTTTAATTTCAACATTATCAATGATTATGATGATTTATCAAAATATGGAAAGAGATAAATATACAAGTATTATTCATGAAGAATTAAATAAACTTGGTATTGAATTTACAAGATTTAAAGATCGTTTTGATAAACTATCTAAATCAATTCAAACAGTTAATAAAGATGTTGAGTCTTTCCAAGTAACAACCGATAAAATTAAGAAAAAATTTGATAGTATAAGTAATGTTGAAATAAAGAATGATCATTTATTAATGGATGATATTGATGAAAGTATTTAATAAGTGACAATAAATTTGACGAAAACACCTCTTTTTGTTAGAATAGTGTGACATAAATGAGGTGTTTTTACATGTTTTATGAAATAAATCAAGCTGTTAATCTTTGTAACGAAGACAATAGTTTGATCTTTAAACTAATAAAAGATGATGAAAAGGAAGTTGTTAGTAAGATACTAAATAATAAAGAATTTAATATCAATATTTGTGATAGTAATGGTAATAGTTTAATTATGAGATTACTAAAAAAAGGATATTATGATTTAGTTCTTAAAGTAATGGATAATCTAGATTTAGATATTAATCATCAAAATAATGATGGTGATACTTTTGCGCATTTTTTAGTAACAATTAATTATCTAGATGTTAAAGATATTATTGAAAAATTATTAAAGAAAATTGATTTTATGCCTAATATAAAAAATAATAAAGGTGAAACAATTCTTGATAAATCAATTAATAATAATTACATTTATACAACTGCTAAAATATTATCTGATAGAAGGTTTAATAATATTAATATGGTATCATTTAAGAATTTATATGATACTTATATTAAGAGTAGTAATTATGGTAAGTATTCAAAGTTAGATAATTTAACGTTAATTGTTAATAATCTTCAAAAGAAGAATTTATCTGATAATTTAGATTTATTGATAAGATTGTTTAGAAGAAATCGTAAAGTTATTTATGAAGAGATAACAAACTCTGATACAACAAGAATGGATTATTTAATTGATTATGTTGTAAAAGAAATGATTTAAAATTATAAAAGTTGTTAATTGGAAAGTACTTTATTTGGTTGACCAACACACAAAGCAAGTTTGTGAAAATTTGGAGAACTAAGTAGGGTATTTTTTTGTTGAAAATTAATGAGTGTTTGAACTTAAAATAAATTAATTGTAATTATTTTTGGAGTTAAATTATTGTCACATTAATTTTATTTATTGTATTGAAAAAGAGACATTTATTTTGTATTATTAATAATAGAGGAGGATATCAATTAGATGAAAAAAAAGATAATAATAATTGGGGCGGTAGTTGGAGTTGTTTTAATTGGTGTAGTGGCATTTTTACTGCTTCAAAAGAAGACGTTTAATGTAGAATTTGATAGTAATGGTGGTACTGCTATAGAGACACAAATAGTAAAAGAAGGGGAGAAGGCAACAAAACCTTCTGATCCTAAAAAAGAAGGATTTATTTTTGTATCATGGGAACTTGATGGTTTTCAATATGATTTTGATAAACCAGTTACCAAAGATATTATGTTAAAAGCTACATATAAAGAAATTATAAAGACTTTTAAAGTAACAATTGTAGTCGATGGTGAAAAGAAAGAATTAAATGTTAGCAAATTAACAAAGGCTGAGATTGAAAAGGTCTTTCCAGCTAGAGAAGGTTATGAATTTAAACTTTATTCTAATGGAAATGAGTATGATATAAATACAGCACTTACTTCTGATATAGAATTAACTGGAACATATGTAAAACTTGAAAGTTATACTGTGAAATTTGATAGTAATGGTGGAAGTACTGTTGCTAAACAAGAGGTTTTAGGTGGCAAAAAAGCTGTTGAACCAGAAGATCCAACAAAAGAGTATTATGTATTTGATGGATGGTACTTAGATAATGTCAAATATGATTTTAATACAGAAGTTACAAAGAATATTACATTAAAAGCAAAGTGGAGTGAAGATCCAAATGTAAAAAGATATAATGTGACATTTAATACTGATGGTGGAAGTATTGTTGCAAAACAAAGAATCATTGAAAACAAAACAGTATCAATGCCTAAGAATCCAACAAAAAAAGGATATGAATTTGTTGAGTGGCAATTAGATGGTGTTAAATTTGATCCTAAAACGAAAATTACAAAAGATATTACACTAAAAGCTATATGGAAAGAAATCATAACTTACACAGTAACTTTTAATAGTGATGGTGGAAGTAATGTTCCAAATCAAACGATTGTAGAAGGTAAAAAAGCTACTAAGCCTAGCAATCCAACAAAAAAAGGATATAAATTTAAAGCATGGACTTTAAATGGACAATCATTTGATTTTAATACTCTAATAACTGAAAATATTACTTTAGTAGCAACTTGGGAAGAAATTGTTAATTACACAATAACTATTAATAAAGTTGATACTTATTCACCTGATAGAATATTAAAAGTATATAAAAATGGAACTGAAACATCATTTAAACAAATTAGTACAATGGATGGAACAAAGATAGCAGGTGCAAATGGAGCATCAAATGTAGATGAAATTGGAAATAATACTTCATTTAAAGTTACTTTGAGTAATAATACTGTTGTCGTTGCAACGTTGACAAGTTAAAATGAAAAAAAAGATTTTATTGACAACCGTTATATTAATTGCAATTATTATTGCAGTATTGCTTATTCTTGGTAAAGAAAAGCAAGTAGATGAATCATATATAATCAGAGTGGAACTTGTAGATTCAAAATCACCAGATAGAAAATTAAAGGTGTTAAAGGGAAATAAAGAAATAGAATATTTAGAAATTCGTTATTTGGATGATACTTTTTTATGTTCATCTAAGAATCCAACGGTTTACTTTGGCGATATAGAGGCGGAAAAAGAAATGGTTGTTATTTTGATTGATAAAACTAAAGTAACAGCAAAAATAATTAAAGGAGATAAATAAAATGAAAAAGAAAATATTGTTTATGACATTATTGTTTATGTCATTTCTAGTGTTTGTTGAAACTGTTAAAGCTGATGCTCCATTAAAATCAGGTTTATCTAAAGGAAATGCACGATCAGGTTATTATGATGAAAGTGATATGAAGATTACTGCTAAGCAAGGAGATTCATTTAAAGTTTATTTTTATTATGATAATTGGGATAATGAATGCTATAACTATTACCATCAAGATGATACTATTGATTATTGTGAATTTGACCTCGAATATGGTAATCTCGGATTATTATATAGCGAAGGACTTGAATTTGTAAAAATACAAGCAGCTAATAATAATGTTCCAAGGAATTTAAACATTTATAATGATTATGTTACCGAACATGTAATTAAAGGTTATAATGCTTTAACTGTAGATTTTAGTCCAAATGGTCTTGATGAATTAGATGAGCCATATAGAGTTGAACATGGAATAACAAAAATATTAGAAATTGAATTTAAAGTAGTAAATACTGCAAAAGATGATACTTATTATATTATCCCATACCATATTAACGATTCTTTAATAACTCGTTCTGATGATGAAAATGATTTTGAATCATTCAATTCAGGTGGATATATGAATATAGATGATGGCATTGACGTAGTAGTAGGAACTGGTGAGGCAACAGGAAAGAGACTTGTTTCCCCTAGTGCTGTTAAAAATAGTACTTATATTATTGGAACAAAAATGTTTACTAGAGATGGTAGTGAAAAGTTTAATGGTATATTAACAACTAAAAATATAATGGAAGCATCAAAAACTATTGATAGTAAAGAAATGGATGATATGGTTATCTATTATAAAAATGCATATGGTAATTGGATTGAGGCTATAAGTAACAAACCAATAACACCACCAAGTAATTTTGAAATACAATATATTGATAATATTCCCGTTGGAAATTAAAAAAAACACTTGATTTATTTAATAAATTAAGATATCATTATATTGCTACTGATTCGTAGTTATTAGATACCTCAATCGGTAACTCCGAATTTGGTGAATATAGAGATTAGGAGGGATAATTTATGGCTTTAACAAAAGAAAAGAAGACAGAAATTATTAAAAAGTATCAATTAGATGATAAAGATACTGGTTCTGTTGAAGTTCAAGTAGCTTTATTAACTGAAAGAATAAACGATTTAAACGAACATCTTAAAGTTCATAAACATGACTATCATTCTAATAGAGGATTATTAAAGATGGTTGGTCAAAGAAAGAGTTTATTAAGTTATTTAGCTAACACTGATGTTCAAAGATATCGTGAACTTGTTAAAAAATTAGGATTAAGAAAATAGACACTTTTTTGGTGTCTATTTTTTTCAAAATACGAAAAGGAGAATGGAATGGAGAAGAGAGTATTTGAAAAAGACTTCCGTGGAAGAAAATTAGTAGTTGAACACGGAGAACTTGCTAAACAAGCCCATGGTGCTGTATTAGTAAGATATGGAGATACCGTTATTTTATCAACGGTAGTTGTTAGTAAAACAGCTAATGTTTTATCTGACTTTTTCCCATTAATGGTACTATATCAAGAGAAATTATATTCTGTTGGTAAAATACCTGGTGGATTTATTAAGAGGGAAGGCCGCCCAACAGACGCTGCAACACTTGCTGCACGTATGATTGATAGACCAATGCGTCCAATGTTCCCAGAAGATTTTAGAAATGAAGTACAAGTTGTTAATACAGTATTATCAGTAGATACTGATAATTCACCAGAATTAACAGCAATGTTTGGATCAAGCTTAGCAACTAGTATTAGTAAAATACCATTTGATGGCCCAATCGCTGGTGTTAAAGTAGGACGTGTAAATGGAGAATTTATTATTAACCCTACACCAGATGAACTTGAAGTTAGTGATATTGATTTAACAGTAGCTGGTACTAAGAAAGCTATTAACATGGTTGAAGCAGGTAGTAAAGAAGTATCTGAAGAAGATATGTTAGAAGCTCTAATGTTCGGTCATGAAGCTGTTAAAGAATTATGTGAATTCCAAGAAGAAATCATCAATGAAATTGGCGAAGAAAAAATGGAATATGAACATCTTGAATTTGAAGATGAATTAGTAAATGAAATTAAAGAATTAGCTAGCGATAAATTAGATGCTGCAATGAGAATTAAAGAAAAACTTGAAAAATATGCAGCTATTGATGCCGTTAAAGAAGAAGTAGTAGCTAAATATGAAGAAGAAAATAAAGATAAACTTGAAGCAGAAGATTTAAATATCTTACTTACTAAAGTTAAACTTATTCTTGAACAAATTGAATATGATATCTTTAGAAGTATAACTGTTAATGAGAAAACAAGAAGTGATGGTAGAGCTATGGATGAGATTCGTCCATTAAGTACAGCTATTGATTTACTTCCAAGAACTCATGGTAGTGCTTTATTTACTCGTGGTGAAACTCAAGCTTTAGCTGTTACAACATTAGGTGCTTTAAATGAAAACCAAATTTTAGATGGTTTATCACTTGAGACTGAAAAAAGATTTATGTTACATTATAATTTCCCAGCATTTAGTGTTGGTGAAACAGGTCGTTATGGTTCTCCTGGTCGTCGTGAAATTGGTCATGGTGCTTTAGGTGAGAGATGTTTATCACAAGTTATGCCAAGTGAAGAAGAATTCCCTTATACAGTACGTGTTGTATCTGAAATTCTTGAATCAAATGGTTCTAGTTCACAAGCTACAATTTGTGCTGGATGTATGTCATTAATGGCAGCAGGTGTTCCATTAAAAGCTCCAGTAGCTGGTATTGCAATGGGATTAATTACATCTAAAGATGGTAGTGATTATACAATTTTAACTGATATTCAAGGTATGGAAGATCATCTTGGTGATATGGACTTTAAAGTTGGTGGTACAAGAGAAGGTATTTGTTCATTACAAATGGATATCAAGATTAAAGGTATTACTAAAGAAATTCTAAAAGAAGCTTTAGCTCAAGCTAAAAAAGCTCGTATGGAAATATTAGATGTAATGGAAGCTCAAATTGCTGAACCACGTCCTGATGTATCAGAATATGCTCCTAAGATGTTAACATTTACAATTAATCCAGATAAGATTAAAGATGTTATCGGTAAAGGTGGAGAAACAATCACTAAGATTATTTGTGATACAAGTAACGTTGAATCTGTTAATGATGTTCGCGCTGTTAAGATTGAAATCGAAGATGATGGTCGTGTAATGATTTATCATATGGATAGAGATGTAATTAATAAAGCTGCTGAAATGATTAAAGATTTAACAAGAGAAGTAGAAGAAGGACAAATTTATCCTGCTAAAGTTGTTAAGATTGAAGACTTTGGATGCTTTGTACAAGTATGGCCAGGATGTGAAGGTTTAGTACATATATCTAAATTATCAAAAGATAGAGTAGATAAGGTAGAAGATGTAGTGTCACTTGGAGATGAAATACTAGTTAAAGCAATTGGCACTGATAAAAA
>JAEEGL015801665.1_pt1 | contig 26165 bp, 24 predicted proteins | sample 9134231 | NCBI WGS metagenome assembly JAEEGL01 (sample SAMN16246548, study PRJNA631951) | gut metagenome | biome: gut microbiome; feature: rumen; material: fiber-attached | host: Bos | place: Iran: Karaj | collected 2018-10
CACCTGTTCCCATTCCGAACACAGAAGTTAAGCTCTGTCGTGCCGAAGATACTTAGCTGGAGACGGCTCGGGAAAATAGGTACATGCCAACACAGACAGAGGTCAGGTCAATTCCTGGCCTCTGTCTGCTAATATTCCTCCATAGCTCAGTCGGTAGAGCACCTGACTGTTAATCAGGGTGTCACTGGTTCGAGTCCAGTTGGGGGAGTGAAAAAGACTGTGAATCTTTTTGGATCCACAGTCTTTTGTTTTATTGTTTTTCCTTATATATTCAGTTTCTTTTTAAGCAGCTTGTGGATGAAGAACCAGCAAAGCACCGACACTATGATGCTCATAAATATAAGCACAAGGTATGATATTGTGGTCCGGGCGTTAGAGGATGTTGTATCATACGCCAGAGATTTGGCACTGTCCATCGCGAACACGACCAGTATAAACGATCTGATCGAATTGAGAACAGTCACGATTCCGTAGAAGAAACCGAATGCAGCCAGCAGTTTGAGCTTCTTTGCCAGCAGCGAGCCGAGGGTTATCGAAAAATACAGAAGAAGGATGATTTCCGCAAGGCTGAGCAGGAGATAAACGTAAAATTCGATCTTGTGGATGGTCGTCAAAGTCAGACCGGATTGGAGAGTTCGCAGCAGATAGGAAAAATCAATCAAGTATTCCGATTGTACCACGGACGGAAACACGGCCATGATGGTCATGCAACCGATCGCTATTCCAAGCGTCACGAGCATGATCACATATGCAGAGAGAAACTTTGATGTAACGATCTTCCCATTGGTAGTCGGAAGAGTGAATGTCAGATAACCTTCTTCCAGAAACAGGTTTTTGTAGTATCTCCTGATTATCATGACCAGCATTATAACGACATAAGCGAAAACAGCGAACCAGCATGCAGCGATCAGCATGCCCAGCACCATCCTTATGCCCCAGAAATCAGTTTTATCCATGACCGGAAGCCGCAGCAGAGCCTTGAGACCGACACAGGCACCGGATACAGACAGGGCAATGATCGAGAAAATCAGCATTGTCCTTGCATTGGCTTTGAAATCATATTTTAAGAGTTTTCCTAACATCTGAAGACCTCCTTGAAATGGTCATCGAGTGTTTTCCCGGTCTGGCTCTTTATGTTTGACACTCTGTCATACTCATATATCTGTCCCTGGAACAGGAAGATATAGTCGTCCAGGATGGGCTCGATGTCCCTGATGAGGTGGGTCGAGATCAGTACTGTGGATGATTTAGGCCTGTTCTCGATGATCGTCCTGATTATATAATCCCTGGCTGCCGGGTCGACACCGGCGATGGGCTCGTCGAGGAGGAAAAGATCGGCGTTCCTTGACATTACAAGGATCAGCTGTACTTTTTCCTGCGTTCCCTTTGAAAGGGTCTTTATGAGACTGTTAGAAGGAACCTTGAGGTCAGAGAGCAGAGACATGCAGCGTTCTCTGTCAAAGTCACTGTAAAAGTCTTCGAAATAGTCGATCGCCTGGGTCACCTTAAGGGAACCGTTCAGATAGGTCTTGTCGGGAAGGTAGGACACGACTGCTTTTGTTTCGGCCCCGATGGGTTTGCCGTCGATCATCACATCGCCTCTTGTGGGCTGCAGCAGACCGTTTAGTATCTTTATGAACGTGGTCTTGCCGGAACCGTTGGGACCCAGCAGTCCGACCACGCGGCCTTTCAGCACATTCAGATTGATGCTGTAAAGCGCCGGCGAGGCTTTGCCGTAGCTTTTCGTCAGGTCATTGCAGGAGATAACATAATCGTTTTTAGGTGTGTATGCTTCGCTCCGAATATTAGCGTAGCTTACGTTGGTTTCATCCATATGTTAGCATCCTCCTTTCATGTATCTATAGTTATTGTGAACAGTTTGTCTTCCTGACCGGCGTATATCTTCCATCCCATGGAATCGCAGATGGCTTTAGCTGACGAGAGCCCGATGCCGTATCCTCCGGTTGAGGAATTCCTCGAACCGTCAGGACGGTAGAATCTTTCGAACAGCCTTTTGATTTCAGCGCCGGTGTAGGAGTTTTCGCACGTATTCGAAACGGTGAGCCTTGCGCCTCTGCCTTTCTGGGCTAGGGCGACTTTGATCTCACTTTTTGGCAACGAATACTTGACGGCGTTGTCAAGTATAAGGTCAAGCAGTTTTCCGGTGCCTGTCCTGTCCGCTTTGACAGTCACGTTTTCAGCGATGTCACGGATGATGGTCCTGGACTGTGCCTTCGCCACGGAATCAAATGTTGAGACCGCTGAATCAAGGAGATCCGAAAGGGAGAATTCAGTCATCTCTCTCCGTGCAGACGGATTCTCCATCTTTGCCAGATCTACCAGACTTTCGGTAAGTCCGGCAAGTTTCTTTACCTGTGACTTGATCTTTCCGGTGTAGTCCGATTCTCCGTAATCCAGTTCTATCAGGTCAGCGTTTGAGTTTATGACCGTGAGAGGGGTCCGGATCTCATGTCCGGCGTCCGATATGAACTGTTTCTGCTTTTCATAGCTCTCCGCGATGGGCCTGATTATCTTCCCGGAAATAAGGATGAAGACCAGGCTCGTGATCACGAATGCCGCCAGCGAGGTTATGATACTGAATTTCAGAAACGAATTGAAGGAATCAAGCTTTCTTCCTATATCGAGGAAGGTGTATCTTGTCTCGCTGTCGCCACGGCTGACCAGATATCTGAAATTGTCTATCGTTCCGCGTTCCGTACCGAGATTTCTCACGGACTTCGCGTATGATCCGGCGCTCTCGAAGTCGACCGTTACTATCTTGCCGAGGTCTGCCTGTCTTATCTCGCCTTCCGCATCAGTGATTACGGTGAAATATCTGGATTCGTACGCGAGTTCAGGGGAGAATCTGGATCCGGGTCTTCTGTCCCCTCCGGGCTTTTGCTGATCCCTGTCGTCAATTTCGGGAAGGTCGTCAGGGAACTGTCCCTTGTTTTCCGATATTATTTTAAGGATCTCGTCGGACTCGGTTATGAGCTCCCTGTAGTTCAGGAGGTTCATTGCTGTGACTATCACTGCCAATATGATCAGGAGAGATATGCTGAAAAGGATTATGAACTTGAGTTTCAGTTTTCCGATCATTTGCCCACCTCCAGAAAGTATCCCTGATTCCTTGCGGCTTTGATCTGTACGTTTGCCTGCAGTGATGTCAGTTTCTTCCTTATATATGAAAGGTACACCCAGACGACGTTTATGTCGGCATCGGTGTCGTATCCCCAGACCTTGTCGAGCAGTGTCTCCGCGGTGATGTATCTGCCGCGGTTGTTCATGAACAGCTCCAGCATCTGGAACTCTTTGTTGGTGAGGCGGGCAGTCCCGTGTTCTGTGGATATCTCATACGTGACCTGATTGAGAGTCAGGTTTCCGGCAGAGAGCGTTGGCGCGGGCGAAGCTTCCCGCCGGGTCACGGTCCTGAGGACCGCCAGCAGTTCCCTTGCTTCAAAAGGCTTTGTCAGATAGTAGCTCGCGCCGCTGTCCAGCCCATCGACTTTGTCCTCGACCGTGGCTTTCGCGGTCAGCATGACTACCGGCAGAGCCGAGCCTTTCTTCCTGATCCTGCGCAGGACGGTGAGCCCGTCCATTTTCGGCATCATTATATCCAGCACCGCGGCGTCATATTCGCCCATCTCAAGATAGTACAGGGCGTCTTCTCCATCGTGGACCACGTCTGTCGAAAAATTATTCTTTTCAAGGATCTTCGATATCGCTTCGGCCAGATCTGTTTCGTCTTCCGCAACAAGTATTTTCATTCTGATCCCCTCCGTCTGAACAGATTTTAGCATAAGATTTATCGTAATTCAATAGGTAAATAAGAAAAACGGGTTTTATTCCGTTGTTGAAGAGATTTTCCGGATGTGGTATAATTCATACAAATGATGTAAACTGTGAGGAAAAAGATGGACATTCTGAGATCCAAAAAAGGCTATATCTGCGACATGGACGGTGTCATATACCACGGCGACAAACTCCTTGACGGTGTTAAGGAGTTCGTGGACTGGCTTTACAGAAACGACAAGAAGTTCCTGTTCCTGACAAACTCGTCGAGCAAGTCACCTAAGGAGCTGCAGCTCAAGCTCGGAAGGATGGGCCTTGACATAGGCGAGGAGCATTTCTATACCAGTGCACAGGCTACTGCAAAATTCGTATCCACCCAGTGCCCCGGATGCAGCGCCTATGTAATAGGAGAGCACGGGCTGTACAACGCGCTCTATGACTGCGGCGTCACCATAAACGATGTGGATCCCGATTACGTTATCGTCGGTGAGACGAACGATTTCGGATATGAGCATATTACGAAGGCCATGAATCTGGTGAACAGGGGAGCGAGACTCATCGGAACCAATCCTGACATAACAGGGCCAATAGAGGGAGGCATTGCTCCCGCCTGCCGGGCTTTCGTGACTCCCATAGAAGCCACCACCGGAAAATCCGCGTACTACATAGGAAAACCGAACCCCCTCATGATGAGGACGGGGCTGAAGATGCTCGGGGTGCATTCAATAGAGGCTGCGATGATCGGCGACAGGATGGATACTGATATCGTGGCAGGTATAGAGACTGGCATTGATACGGTGCTGGTGCTGTCGGGAGTGTCCACCAGGGAGACCGTTGACCAGTTCCCGTACAGGCCAAGGCTCATACTCAACGGAGTGTGCGACATCCCCGACTGATCATTGCCACAAAAAATATTTTTCACGATCCCGGATTTTTGGCGATTACATGCTTGACAGAAGCGTGGCGTCAATGATATAATTTGGCGAATTTGGAAGACAACCGATCGGAGGGTAAAACTGTGAGTCTGGTCTTGACCTCTTCTGCGGAAAAAAGAAAGATTTTCTCGGAGTATCTGTCACCGGACGTATTGCCTGTTTTTGAAGATCAGTTGTCTTTTCTCATCGATTCCGATAAGTATACTGTTTTTCCCGGTTTCTGCGATGTGCATGTGCATTTTCGTGAACCGGGTTTTTCATATAAGGAGACGATCTTCTCGGGCTCAAGGGCAGCAGCCCACGGAGGATATACCACCGTATGCACCATGCCCAATCTGGCACCTGTGCCCGATTCGGTGGAAAGACTCAGAAAACAGCTTGATATAATCGAAAAAGACTCCGTTATAGAAGTATTTCCGTACGGATCCATAACTGTAGACGAAAAGGGACAGGAACTTTCAGACATGGAAGGACTTGCCCCTTTTGTATGCGGCTTTTCGGATGACGGTCATGGAGTGCAGAAAAACAGGATGATGAAGTCGGCCATGAAAAAAGCGGCAGGACTCGGAAAGGTCATTGCCGCGCACTGCGAGGACGATTCGCTGCTCCGCGGCGGAGTAATACACGAAGGAAGGTACGCGGCTGAGCACGGGATCCCGGGGATATGTTCCGAATCGGAATGGAAGCAGATAGAGCGTGACGCGGAGCTCTGCATGAAGACCGGCGTTTCGTACCACGTATGCCATATCTCGACGAAGGAGAGCGTACAGATCATAAGGGACGCGAAGGCGGCCGGCGCTGACATCACGTGCGAGACGGCTCCCCATTACCTGGTGTTCACAGAGGATGACCTCAGGGATTCCGGGGAATGGAAGATGAATCCGCCTCTGAGAACACGGAATGACCGTGAAGCGCTGATAGAGGGGATCGCCGACGGCACCATAGACATGATATCCACGGATCATGCGCCTCATTCGGCTGAAGAGAAATCAGGGGGACTTTTGAAAAGCCCGTTCGGGATCGTGGGGATCGAGACGTCGTTCAGCGTTCTGTATACGAAACTCGTGAAGGAAGGGGTCATAAGCCTTGAAAAGCTCGTAGAGCTTATGAGCGTCTCCCCGAGAAAACGGTTCGGGCTCAGGAACAACGGATTCTGCGTATGGGATCTTTCAGAAGAGAAAGTAATATGCAGCGAAGACTTCCTGTCAAAAGGGAAGTCCAGCCCGTTCTGCGGCATGAAAGTATCCGGTGAATGCGTCCTGACGGTCAGCGGAGGAAAAACAGCATATATAGACAAGAGATTGCCGGTAAGGTGATCTGAGGAGGGAATATGTCAAAAAGGACAGACATCAGAAAGATCATGATCATAGGCTCAGGCCCGATCGTGATAGGACAGGCGGCCGAGTTCGACTATGCAGGGACACAGGCATGCCTCGCGCTCAAGGAGGAGGGCTATGAAGTGGTACTGGTCAACTCAAACCCGGCTACCATCATGACCGACACATCCATAGCGGACAAGGTATACATGGAGCCGCTGACGCTGGAGTACGTGGCAAGGATACTCAGGTATGAAAGACCGGACGCCATACTTCCGGGGATCGGAGGCCAGACCGGCCTGAATATGGCGATGCAGCTCAAGAAGAAAGGCATCCTTGACGAATGCAACGTGGAGCTTATAGGGACCTGCAGCGAGAGCATAGAGAGGGCGGAGGACAGGGAACTGTTCAAGGAGATGTGCCAGTCCATAGGAGAGCCTACCATCCCTTCAGAAATCACATACAGCATAGATGAGGCGAAGGCTGCCGCTGAACGGATCGGATATCCGGTGGTGCTCAGGCCGGCATTCACCCTGGGCGGGACAGGCGGAGGATTCGCCAACAACGAGAAGGAACTTGTGGATATCGGTCTGAACGCTTTCAGGCTCTCACCCGTGCATCAGGTCCTTATAGAGAAGAGCGTCAAGGGATACAAGGAGATAGAGTTCGAGGTCATGAGGGACTCATACGACCATGTGATCACCATCTGCGGCATGGAGAACGTGGATCCCGTGGGAGTGCATACGGGCGACTCGGTGGTAGTGGCCCCGATCCTTACCCTCAGTGACCATGACCTTAAGATGCTCAATGACAGCGCCCTCAAGATCATAAGGGAACTGAAGATCGCCGGCGGATGCAACGTGCAGTTCGCTCTCAATCCGCATTCAAGCGAATACTATCTGATAGAAGTCAACCCCAGGGTGTCAAGATCCTCGGCCCTTGCATCAAAGGCCAGCGGATACCCGATAGCAAGAGTCACGGCTAAGATTGCTCTAGGAATGGCGCTGGAAGAGATAGCGATAGCGAATACCAACGCGGCTTTCGAGCCTTCACTCGACTATATAGTCGCAAAGCTTCCCAGATTCCCCTTCGACAAGTTTTCAAGCGCTCCGAATATCATAGGCACGCAGATGAAGGCCACCGGAGAGGTGATGGGCATAGGCTCGACACTGGAGGAGTGCCTGCTGAAATCCGTACGGTCACTTGAAAACGGCGCGTCCCATTTCTCCATCCCGAAATTCAGGCATATGGAGACAGCTGAGATCACCGACTATCTTTCACAGTTCAGGGACGACGGGATATTTGCGGTATACGAGCTCCTCAAACGAGGGGAGAACATTGATAAGCTGTACGAGCTCACCATGATAACGCCGTACTTCCTCGAAGCCCTGAAAAGGATCGCGGACATGGAACAGAAGCTCGTTGACAATCCGGGCGACATAAGCATTCTGACCGAAGCCAAGAAACTGGGGTATTCTGACAGATACATTTCAGAACTCTGGAAAGTGAAGGAGACTGAGGTGTTCGGCATGCGCCGGGAAAACGGCATAATGCCGGTCTACAGGATGGTGGATACCTGCCATACCAACGCCTACATACCGTATTTCTACTCAACGTATCACGGAGACAGGAACGAGTCGGTGTTGACGGACAAGCCCGGAATAGTCGTTCTGGGCGCCGGCCCCATAAGGATCGGCCAGGGAATAGAATTCGACTACTCCACGGTCCACGCGGTCCAGACTATAAAGAAGGCCGGATACGAGGCCATCATCATAAACAACAACCCGGAGACCGTTTCAACAGACTATACCACTGCGGACAAGCTGTATTTCGAGCCCCTGTGCCCGGAAGACGTGATGAACATCATACTTTACGAGAACCCGCAGGGTGTCATCGCTTCCCTGGGCGGGCAGACCGCCATAAACCTGGCGGAGCCTCTGATGAAGAGAGGGGCAAATATAATAGGAACGGACTGCGAGGCAATAGACAGGGCCGAGAACAGGGACATGTTCGAAAAGGTGCTGCTTGAACTGGGTATCCCGCAGCCGCCCGGAATGGCTGTCACCGATATCGAGAAAGGCGTAGAGACCGCCGCGAAGATCGGATATCCCGTGCTGGTACGGCCCAGCTTCGTGCTCGGCGGAAGAGCCATGGAAATCGTGGCAAACGAGGAACAGCTCAGGCACTACCTCAAGACCGCCGTGGAGATAGACGCCGACAAGCCTGTGCTCGTGGACAAATACATCATGGGCCGCGAAGTGGAAGTTGACGCCGTCTGCGACGGCAGGGACGTGTTCGTGCCCGGCATCATGGAGCTGGTGGAAAGGACCGGTGTTCACTCGGGAGACTCTATAAGCGTGTATCCCGCATTCACCATATCTGACAAGGTAAAGGGCACCATACTCTGGTACGCAAAGAAACTGGGACTGGGGATCGGCATCAAGGGCCTTTACAACATACAGTTCATCGTTGACAAGGACGACAACGTGTACATCATAGAGGTGAACCCGAGATCTTCAAGAACGGTTCCGTTCCTGTCAAAATCCACGGGATATAACCTGGCGGACATCGCCACGGAAGTGATCCTGGGAAGATCGCTCAAGGAACAGGGCATATTCGATATCTATCCCAGGGAAAAGGAACGCTACTATGTGAAAGCGCCGGTGTTCTCCTTCAACAAGATAAGAGGGCTTGACGCATACCTGTCCCCCGAGATGAAGTCAACGGGAGAAGCCATAGGATATGATGACAAACTTAACCGAGCGCTCTACAAGGCTCTGCAGGCTTCCGGGATGAAGATGCAGAACTACGGGACCGTGTTCGTCACCATCGCAGACAAGGACAAGGACGAAGCCCTTCCTCTCATCAGACGCTTCTACAATCTGGGTTTCAACATCGTGGCTACAAAGGGGACGGCGGATTTCCTCAAGCAGAACTCCATCAGGACCCATACGCTGAAAAAACTCAGCGAAGGCAGCTCCGACATCCCGGACATCATAAGGAAGGGCGTGGTTGCTTACGCCATAAACACAAGGGACATCGGGTCCCAGAAGCACCGGAACGACGGAGCTGAGATCAGAAAATACTGTACTGAATACAATGTCACGATGTTCACGTCCCTCGACACGGTGAAGGTGCTGCTGGACGTGCTGGAAGAGATCACGCAGAAGATATCCACGATCGACGCATGAGACGCCGGAAGGAGAAGAGACTTGAATCAGAGAAACCTGGTAGTGGCATCCAACGTACGGATAGCTGAAGGCATATACCGCATGGCCCTCATGGGGGACACCAGCGACTTTGCAAGGCCCGGACAGTTCATGAATATAAGGATAGACGGAAAATTTCTGAGAAGACCCATTTCCGTCTTCGACAAAAGGGACGGAGTCGCCGAGATCATATACAAGACTGTAGGTTCCGGAACCGAGATTATGTCGGGACTCCAGAAGGGAAAAGTCCTTGATGTGCTCTGCGGACTGGGCAACGGATTTGATACGGCACTGTCAGGAGACCGACCTCTGCTGATTGGAGGGGGAGTAGGCGCGCCTCCGATGTACTGGCTTGCTAAAAAACTGACCGGTGAGGGGAAAAAGGTCTCGGTGATCCTGGGATTCAATTCCCAAAAAGATGTTATCCTTAAGGACGAGTTCCTTGAACTGACACCCGATGTGAAAGTAAGCACGGTCGACGGATCGGAGGGAACAAAAGGGTTCGTGACTGACATGATGTCTGAGGGATATACTCATTATTACGCATGCGGACCCGAACCGATGCTGAAGGCTGTACACGGAAAGGCAGCGACCTCCGGACAGCTCAGCTTCGAGGCCCGTATGGGATGCGGTTTCGGCGCGTGCATGGGATGCTCATGCAGGACCGTGACCGGATACAAGAGGATATGCAGGGAGGGCCCGGTCCTCCTGCACGAGGAGGTGCTTTGGCAATGATGAAAGTCGATCTTTGCGGCATAGAGCTCGACAATCCGGTGATACCTGCCAGCGGCACTTTCGGCTACGGATACGAATTCGCCGAACTGTACGACATAAACATACTGGGGACACTTTCTTTCAAGGGGACCACGTTTCATCCGAGGTATGGCAATGAGCTTCCGAGGATAGCGGAATGCGCTTCCGGAATGCTCAACTCCGTGGGACTGCAGAATCCCGGAGTCGACAGGGTGATCAGCGAGGAGCTGCCGAAACTGAGCAGGGTATTCAGCAAGAAAGTAATGGCGAACATAAGCGGCTTCTCTGTTGACGAATACTGCCGAGTAGCTGAAAAACTGAACCAGATGGAACAGATCGGCTGGTATGAAGTGAATATAAGCTGCCCCAATGTACACGGCGGAGGAATGAGCTTCGGTACCGACCCGAAGCTGGCAGCCGAAGTGACCAAGGCAGTGAAGGCGGTATCGGAAAAGCCTGTGATCGTCAAGCTGTCGCCGAATGTCACCGATATAACGGAAATCGCGAAAGCGGCAGAATCTACGGGAGCCGACGGCATCAGCCTCATAAACACCCTAATGGGGATGAGGATAGATCTGAAAACGAGAAAACCGGTGCTTGCCAATGTGACCGGCGGACTGTCGGGACCCGCGGTGTTCCCGGTGGCCCTCAGGATGGTATATCAGACAGCTAAAGCCGTCAGGATACCCGTGATCGGCATGGGCGGTGTGGAGAAAGCCGAGGACGTCATCGAGATGATGCTGGCAGGAGCGGCCGCTGTGGAAGTAGGCGCCGCCAACCTCACGGACCCGCTGGCCTGCAAGAGAATAATCGAGGATCTCCCCCGTGTTATGAAAAGGTACGGGATAAGAGACCTTAAAGAACTGACAGGAGGAGCAGACTGATGGGGAGAGACGTTATAATCGCGTGCGATTTTCCCGAAAAGAGCCTGGTCATGGATTTTCTTGACCTTTTCACTGAACGGAAGCCATATGTAAAGATCGGGATGGAGCTGTTCTACTCATCAGGACCGGAAATCGTCAGGGAAATAAAGAAAAGAGGCCACAGGATATTCCTGGACCTGAAGCTTCACGATATCCCGAATACTGTCAGAAAGGCGATGAAGGTGCTTGCGAATCTTGAAGTCGACATGTGCAACGTGCACTGCGCTGGCGGCTCAGAGATGATGAGGGCCGCGGTCGAGGGGCTTACAAGAGAAGACGGTTCGAGACCGTTGCTGATTGCGGTGACTCAGCTGACATCCGTAAACCAGGATATCCTTGAAAACGACCTTCTGATCGAAAGGGCTCTTCCTGAAGTGGTGGACCACTACGCTTCGGTAGCAAAAATGTCGGGACTGGACGGTGTTGTCTGCTCCCCTCACGAGGCGGGACGGGTCCATGAGAGATGCGGCAAGGACTTTATTACCGTGACGCCGGGGATAAGATTTGCCGACAGCTCCAGCGACGACCAGAAGCGGATCATGACGCCGAAGAAGGCGAGGGAGGCCGGATCAGACTATATCGTGGTTGGCAGGCCCATCACCGCGTCTGAAGATCCGGTCGCCGCATATGAAAGATGTATGACGGAATTTATTGGATAGGAGAAAAAGTATGGAAAGCATCGAGAGACGCATCGCGGAGGATCTGCTGAAGATCAACGCGGTATTCTTCAGACCGGACGAGCCTTTCACCTGGGCCTCGGGGATCATAAGCCCGGTATACTGCGATAACAGGCTCACGCTCAGCGACCCTGAAGTCAGAAAGGACGTTGAGAACTCTCTGGCCGAGACGGTGAAAAAGTACTATCCGGATGCTGAAGCGCTCATGGGAACGTCCACCGCCGGGATCGCGCATGCCGCCATCACGGCTCATCTGATGGGACTGCCCATGGGATATGTAAGATCCGGAGCAAAGGACCACGGGAGAAAGAACCAGATCGAAGGCAGACTGATCCCCGGTCAGAAGGTCGTGGTGATAGAGGACCTTATCTCGACGGGAGGCAGCGTTCTGGAGGTTGTGGAAATCCTGAGGGAGGCCGGTGCCGAAGTACTGGGTATAGCCAGTATATTCACCTACGGGATGAAGAAGGGCCTGGAACGGCTGCGTGATGCGGAAGTCGAGAACCATTCGCTTACGGATTTCGACGTCATAGCGGAAGTGGCGGCGGAATGCGGATATATAAAGGAAGATGACATCAAGAGGCTCATCGCTTTCCGGAACGACCCGTCAGACCCGGGATGGAGGGACTTAAAGTGAGCAGAAACGTGATAGACATCCTCGATCTTTCGACCGAAGAGATCGGGGAGATGATAAAGACTGCGGACGACATCATAGCCAATCCCAGTAAATACTCCCAACTGTGCAGAGGAAAGAAACTGGCCACACTTTTCTACGAGCCATCTACCAGGACCAGGCTGAGTTTCGAGGCTGCCATGTACGAGCTTGGCGGGAACGTCATCGGCTTCGCCTCCGCCGACAGCTCGTCTTCGGCTAAGGGCGAGAGCGTAGCCGACACTGCCAAGGTCATAAGCTGCTACGCCGACATAATCGCCATGAGGCATCCCAAGGAAGGGGCGGCATACGTGGCTGCGTCAAACGCGTCGATACCAGTGATCAACGCCGGGGACGGAGGACACTGCCACCCGACCCAGACCCTGGCAGACATACTGACTATCCACAGGGAACAGGGCAGACTGTCAGGATTGAAGATAGGGCTCTGCGGGGACTTAAAGTTCGGCCGGACCGTGCATTCCCTCATAAACGCCATGTCGAGGTACGAGGGAAACACGTTCGTCCTGATATCCCCCGAGGAACTGAGACTGCCGGAATACGTGATGAACGGGGTGCTTAAAAAGAACAGCATCGGGTACAGGGAGACCACCGACCTTGAAGGGGCGATACCGAAGCTCGATATTCTGTATATGACAAGAGTGCAGAGGGAGAGGTTCTTCAGCGAAGAGGAATATCTCAGGCTGAAGGACAGCTACATACTGACTCCCGACAAGCTTGTTTCCGGGAAAGCCAGCCTTTCGGTCCTGCATCCGCTTCCAAGAGTAAATGAGATCTCGGTGGCGGTCGACAATGACCCGAGAGCATGCTATTTCAAACAGGTATACTACGGAAAGATCATGAGGATGGCCCTCATACTGAAGCTTCTGGAGGTGCAGGCGTGAACATTGATTCGATAAACAACGGCATAGTAATCGACCACATCACAGCCGGCAGCGGCATGAAACTGTACGAGCTGCTGCACCTGGGTGACCTTGACTGTTCGGTGGCCCTCATAAAGAACGTGCACAGCAACAGGATGGGAAAGAAGGATATAATCAAGATAGACGAAGATATTCCCGTGGATCTTGACGTCATCGGTTATGTAGATCCCGATGCCACGGTGAACGTGATAAAAGACGGCAAGCTCGTCGAAAAGAAATCCATAGCCATGCCGGAGAAGCTGGTGAACGTGATCAAGTGCAAGAACCCGAGGTGCATCACTACAACGGAACAGGAACTGGATCATGTCTTCAAACTGGTGGACAGGGAAAACAAGGTCTACAGGTGCATCTACTGCGAGGCTGTACTGTAGGTCAGAACATCCGGACAAAACAACAAGGGGCCACAGCGTTTGCTGAGACCCCTTGTTTTGTCACTATGTTATGTTTTGTTCAGTTTACTCTGCCTATGGTAGCGAACTGTTCGAGCTCTATTATCTCGTAACCGGCGTTCCACGAAGCCTCTATTGCTTCCTCTATCGTCATGCTGACACGCTTACTGGTGTATGTCGTCATGCCTGTGGTGTCGGTATTAATGGTCTCGCTGCTGAATTTCTGTACGGCAGGTTCAATGTTATACGGTCTTACGCCCCAGTTTGTGAAGTTGCGTTCCGCCTTGTTGTATACGATGTAGTTCCCATAGCATACATTATCCGAAGGAGCGCACCAGAGCAGAGGATCATCGTCAGTGGTCGTGGACGGGTCCGCTATCCTCTGGCTTGCCTTGGGGTTGACGGCCTTCCATACGTCGGTGTAAATGAAATCGGGGAACCTGGTCTTTGACAGACCGTTTTCGGGATGATAGAAGTATTCGCTGAATACCACGTACCAGTCATGGCAGTTCATGAACAGATTGTTGTGCAGACTGTTACCATAACCGCCGTTAGACAGATAGCCCGTGTCACAGTCGTTGATCACATTGCCGTAGCACTCGATGAAAGAGCATCCGCCGTCAAAGTAGAGTGCATATGCTCCGAAATACGAGTAATCGGGATTGTAGTCATTGATTTTTGCAGCTTCACCTTCAGGCGCGATCTCATGTATGTAGTTGTAGCGGAATACGACGTTCGCGTTCTCCGTGCCGTCGCCCGAAACCGCTCCGACGTCATCGCAGAGGAGCAGCTGCCTCCAGACATCGTTGTATTCGACTGTTGTATTGACAGAGTTTCCGGTATGGATGCCCTTGAAGTTGGAATCATGGGCGTCATTGTGAGAAACGAGGATCTCGACACCGTCCACGGTTATGCAGTATCCGTAGGCGTCCGTTACGGAGCATTCATATACGTCGTTGTTGTAAACGAACGATTTTCCTCCGGTTATCGTAGCTATGTCACCGGACGTCATATCGATGCCGTCTGAGCCTATATTGAATATGGTATTGTTCTCAAGCAGTGCGGCATCACCTGTCAGTCTTATACCTATGTTCCTGATGCTTGAAACGGTCGAGTTGAGTAACGAGAAGTTGTCAGCCTCGACGACCAGTCCGTTGCCGGCTGATGTGAAGTTGATGTTGGCAAGCGTTATGCAATCGGCGTCCTTTATGTTGAAAAGGCTTTCGGCGAGCGGGAGAGTGAGCAGCCCGTCTTCGAATCCTTCAGCCGGGTAATAGTAAAGGATCGCATCTTCGTCGATTATGTACTCTCCCGGGATGTCGATGGCCTCGGGAACGTTGTAGAAGTAAAGGATTGTGCCAACTTCGGGTTCATGTCCGCCGGAGAAATAGATGTCGATCTTGGATTCATCCTTGTATATCTCAGCTACTTTTGTGTCATCAGGGCACCAGAGTTTCATGAGCCGGGCGCGCACGAACACAGGAAGGACTTCAGACCAGGACTGTACGAATGCTGCGTGCTCTTCTCCGTAATCGACAGTCTGAAGAGTGACATGGTCTATGGCAGTATCAGTTGTCCCGTCTGCCGAATGAGTCACTGTTTCTCCCACATGGAGGAAGTCATTCGGGTACTGGGCGATCATCTGTCTTTCCCCGTTCAGGGAGAGGAAGGGAATGGTAGTGAGATATCCGTATCCGGCCTGGGCTTTCTTTATGGCCTCTGCGGTGATCCCGTAGGGCTTAAGATCCACCATGACCATCTGGTCACGCACAGACTCCGGGAAGTATTCGGTAAGTCCGCCTTCGGATTTGGTGAAATCTGCAGCTGTGAGCTTTATTCCTCCGATCACGGACGTGCCTTTTTCACCGATGTACTTTATCGGGCAGGTCTCGGTTCCGGAATCCTCTTCGGTCAGATATACAGGTTCTGACAGCTGGTATTCTCCCTTTGAAAGGAATACGGTGATACCGGTGTACTGGGACTTGTCAAGCTGACGCACTGCGTCGCGGGCAGCCATGATGGTCGCAAAAGGATTGTTGATGGTACCGTCGCCGGTCTCGTCGCTTCCGTCAGGAGCCACATATATGGTCAGAGAACCTTCGCCCCTGTACCTGTAAAGAATGGTGACGACGTCGCTTCTCGGGCAGTCCGACTGGTTAAGGGTTGCTGTCTCAGCTTTGTCGGATTCCGTGCCTTCTATGAGACCGCTGGATTTCGCCCAGTTGATGGCGTCGGAATACCATTCGCCTTCACCGGTCTTTCCGGGTTCTCCGAATGCTCTGTAAATGAATGTGACGATATGTGCTACCGAGCAGGTCCTGTCTGGCGAGAAGGCTGTTGAGGACGTGCCGTTGGTGATCCCGTTCTCACATGCCCACAGCACCGCGCTGTAGTAATAGTCGCCAGGTTTTACATCCGAGAACGTATTGAGAGATGTGGGGACGGGCTGTCCGAAAGCTCTCCACAGGAAAGTGACCACCTGGCCTCTGGTGCAGGTGGAGGCGGGAGCGAACTTCGTGGCTGTCGTTCCCGTGGTGACGCCGTTCTCGTATGCCCAGAGGACTGCGTCGTGGTAGTACGCGTCATCCGGAACGTCTCCGAACGGATTTCCTGCGGCTGACGCTGAGAACGCTGCCGCGCAGAGAAGCGTCAGGACGAAAACAAGCGAAATGATGATCTTTGTCGTCTTTGTCATGGGATCCTCCAAAGTTTATTGATTTTTCTATTTTCTGCTGACAACGTGTGTCAGTCTATAAGTACGTCGTTCTCAGCCAGGAACTGGGCGCAGTCCGCTATGACTCTTGCGGCATAATCCGACTGATCCTCGTACAGGTGGAAGTCGAGTTTCCTCATGGTGCCGCGCTCGTATACCGCGTAGTTGGCCTCGATATTGTTATGAGGCTTTTTGTAGAACACATCGTCGCTTATGAACGAGCCTATCGATACATGGGTCTGTTCGCAGACGAAGCCCTTCTTTGCTTCGATCAGGTTCTGCCCGAACATGATGCTCTTGTCATTATGTATGCCAAGCAGATAGAGCATTGTGGGGAGCGCGTCGATATGACCGCCGGCTGTGCTTACGGTCCTGGTCACGCCCGACCCGGGGATATTGATGATGAGAGGCACGTTGAACAGATCGAAGATGTCATACTGCCTTCCTATGAGGGCGGCGACCTTTTCCTGGTTGGCGTCATCGGCATTGTGAAGCGCGTAATGGTCGCCGTATATGACTATCATCGAGTTCTCGTAAAGACCTGCTTCATCGAGCATGTCTATGAACTCTCCGATGCATCTGTCAGCGTAGTTCGCCGCCTGGAGATACAGACCGAAAAGTGTCTGCTCGTCTTCAGGCTTCAGGGTTATCTCCCTTTCGTACAGCGGGATGCCGTAGGGATGATGGGATGACAGGGTTATATAGAAACTGTAGAAGGGTTCTTCGTACTTGACGAGATATTCCATGGATTGCTTGAAGAGCTGTCTGTCGGAAAGACCCATGTTGAACGAGTCCGAGGGATCCAGGTCTTCAAGGGAGATGAAATCATCGAAGCCCTGCTTGGGATACGCAGCCGATCTGCCCCAGAAGGATTCGATGTATCCGTGGAAGACTGTGGCGGTGGAGTATCCGCTGTCTTTCAGAAGGTACGGAAGCCCGTAGTAGTCATTGTCGGGATACTGTACGTAGGCGCAGGTGGAATCGGGAGCGAACAGGGAATTGTTCACTGCGAACTCGGCATCCGCGGTATTTCCCCCGCCGATCTGGTAGTAGTAATTCTCAAAATAGAAGGAATCATTGGAAATGAGCCGGTTCAGCGTAGGAGTCAGCTCCTGGCCTTCGTAGTATCTGCCGATCAGGAAGTTCTGCAAAGCTTCGACCTGGATGACTATCAGGTTCCTGTCCTTTGCGAGACCCCAGAATTCGCCGTCTGACCAGTCGGGAGAGATGTACGGAGACTTGGGATCGTAGATCACTTCGGATGTATCATCGGTCTCTCCTGTATCGGGAGCCTCCGTATCTGTGTTCTCTGTGTCCGGTTTCCTGGGATCTTCGGGCGGTTCCGTCTGGTGCTGGGGCTTGTCCTTTATGACAAGCTTTGAAAAGTCCCTTACGTGGTAGCAGAATATCTCGTTCTCAAGGTATTTTGCCTTGAAGCCCGGATAAAGGAAGAGAGCCAGGACCGACAGCGCTACCAGGAGCAGGGCAAGAAGAAACGCGAATATCTTCGGGATGAACTTTTTCTTGAAAAACTGCGATATCCCCGACAGTTTCGAGTTGTCGAGCTTTCTTCCGATCATCTTCCTGTTGAAGAAATAGAGTATCCAGACGGGAAGATCCAGCAGCATCATAACGTCAGCCGGGTGTATCAGCTTCGATATGGTATCGGATACGTCATCCAGCTGTCCCGCCATGCCCAGCTGGGCAGCGGAGGGTAGCTTGTGCATATACTCGTAGTATACGCTGTCGATCGGCATGAATATTGATATAATGAAGTAGATGACTGTGACCGTGATCTTGGCGGCTTTTACGTTTATGAGGGCGACGAGCCCGAACACCGCCAGAAAAATGGCGGATGTGGCGATGGAAAAGGCGACAGGGAAGTCTGCAAGGTCCATCTTCGAGTACAGCGCATGGGACTTGAAGAACAGCAGCACTGCCAGGATCACCGGATATATGAGGTCGCAGAGCGAGATTTTCTTTTTGATCATCGGACACTCTCTAATAAATAATCATTTACCATATTTTATCACAACACGCGCAAAAAGAAAACACCCCGAAGGGTGTGATCTTTGTACTCATTTGATTTCAACACTGACTTTTTTATCGGTAATCTTTGCAGCAGCCTTGGTTACTGTCCTGAGGGCTCTGGCAATTTTTCCGTGTCTGCCGATAATCATCCCCATGTCGCTTTCGGCGACGTTCAGGATAAGTGTCAATTCATCATCGGTTTGCTGTTCCGTCACGGTAACTGAATCAGGATTATCGACAATCGCACGAGCCATGCATGCAAGTACCTCTTTAATATCAATGTCCTTGTTCATTAAAGAAGTATTGTTGTCCATCATACTTCCTTACTTTGTTATACCTGATTTGTTGAGTAACGATTTGACGGTTTCAGTGGGCTGAGCGCCTGTAGCGAGCCACTTGTTGACCTTCTCGGCATCGATCTTGATGTCGACAGGTTCCTTCATGGGATCATAATATCCGACTTCGTCGATGAATCTGCCATCGCGGGGATATCTTGAATCTGCTACCACGATTCTGTAGAAGGGAGCCTTTTTCTTGCCCATTCTTCTGAGTCTGATCTTTACCATTTCTTCCTCCAAAAATTTAAATTGTTTTTGTATATAGAAATCCGCGTCAAATCATGTTGAACGGGATTTTCATACGCTTCATTGCTTTTTTGCTCATCTTTCCGCCGGAGAACTGCTTCATCATGTTGTTTATCATGTCATACTGGCGGATAAGCTTGTTGACTTCTTCCACGGAACAGCCGCTTCCTTTTGCTATACGCTTCCTGCGCGATCCGTTGAGTATGTTCGGGTGTTCGCGTTCTTCTTCGGTCATGGACAGGATGATGGCTTCGTTCCTTGACATCAGCTTGTCGTCCATCTTGGCGTCTTTGAGCGCTCCGGGTTTCACACCGGGGATCATCGCGGCCAGCTGTTCTATGTTCCCCATCTTTGAGACCTGCCTCAGCTGGTCCAGATAGTCTGTGAGGGTGAACGAGTTCGCTCTCAGCTTTTTCTCGAGTTCTTCGGCCTTTTTCTCGTCGAAGCTCTGCTGGGCTTTCTCTATAAGCGTAAGAACGTCGCCCATGCCCAGTATCCTCGAGGCCATCCTGTCGGGATAGAAGGGCTCGATGGCATCCAGCTTCTCGCCGGTGCCTACGAATTTGATCGGCTTTCCGGTCACGTATCTCACGGACAGGGCAGCGCCGCCTCTGGTGTCGCCGTCGAGCTTTGAAAGAAGCACTCCGGTTATCTCGAGCTGTTCGTTGAACGATTCGGCGACATTGACCGCGTCCTGACCGGTCATGGCATCAACTACCAGGATTATCTCGGTGGGATTCACGGCTTCCTTTATGGATTTGAGCTCCTCCATGAGCACTTCGTCAACATGGAGACGTCCGGCGGTGTCGATGAACACCATGTCGTATCCAAGCCGCTCTGCGTGCTTAAGGGCGCTCTTCGCGATCTCGACGGGGTCTGAAAGCCCCATCTCGAATACCGGGACACCGATCTGACCGCCTACTACCTTCAGCTGGTCTATGGCTGCGGGCCTGTATACGTCGCAGGCTACCAGAAGTGGATTCTTGCCCTGCTTCTTGTACATTCCTGCAAGCTTTGCTGAATGGGTGGTCTTACCTGAACCCTGAAGACCCGTCATAAGGACTACCGTCGGAGGTTTCGGGGATATGGTGAGCTTGTTGTTGGTCTCGCCCATGAGGTTTATGAGTTCCTCATGCACGATCTTGATGATCTGCTGCGCAGGGAGGAGGCTTTCAAGAACTTCGGATCCCACAGCCCGTTCAGTGACTGACTTCACGAAGTCGCGGACGACCTTGAAGTTTACATCAGCTTCAAGCAGGGCGAGTTTGACTTCCCGCATGCCTTCCTTGACATCGGCTTCAGTGAGTTTACCCTTGTTTCTGAACTTCCTGAAAGCTCTTTCCAGTTTTTCGGATAGATTGTCGAACATGATAACTCCGATCAAATATCTTCGATGCTTTCTTCGGCGACCAGGTTCTGCAGCTTTTTCAAGATCCCGTCAAGGGCTTCCGATAGCTGCGGGTCACCGCGCTCGTTCTTTACTGTCTCGATCTCGGATATGACCGCTGCGACGGTCCTCCGGTTCTCTCTTTCGGTTTCAAGTATCCCGAGGTCCGCTTCAAGCCTGCGGAGCTCTTCCTCGCCTTTCTTTATACAGTCCCGGACGCCCTGGCGGGAGATTCCGGTAAGCTCTGATATCTCGGAAAGGGAATAGTCGTCGTTGTAGTAGTACCCGAGGATCTGCTGCTTCTTTTCGCTGAGCACCGGACCGTATGTGTCGAGAAGGGCCGAGAACGAAAGGTCTTTTACAAATATATCGATCACCGCGCAATACTGTAAAGTAAATTACTTTACACATTATACTGCGACATGCCCTTAATGTCAATACTTTATTTATATTTTTCAAGAAGTCCGTGCAGAGTCTCCGCGTCCCTGAAGAACTGGTCTGTTGACCCGTCTACGACGAACTCAAGCTGCAGGGAATGCTCCTTACCGTCGGAGGATATGATGTCGATATATCTGCTCCAGATATCCTTCCCGACCTCAAGGGGGAACATGCTGTCAGCGCTCCAGTGGAATACATGTACATTGGTCATGTAGGGGAGCGTGGCCCTGCAGGCTTTCAGGTTGTACTCCGTGTCTCTGAACTGGTTGGGCTGCCAGTACAGTCCGAAGTTGTCCTCGGCGACTTCGTCTACCAGTCTGAGTGCGCTTTCATAATCGTCCGTCAGGGTCTCGATATGGCATTCCGTGCATACTTTTATACCGTACGGCGCTGCCTTCCTGCATGTCTCTTTTATGATCTCGACGGTCTTTCTTCTTTCATCAGGAGTCGCATCGCAGGAATACTTCGTACCGGCCCAGATCCTCATATATCGGGCTCCTATGCCAGACGCTGCGGCGATGTTTTCATCGATCCCGTCCACGCTTTTGCATCTGAAATACGATCCGTATGACGAGATCTCCACCTTGTTCTCAAGGCATGAGATCACTGCGTTCCTGACGGCGTTGTCGTTGTTTACGGGCACGTGGACGTCTCCGCCCCACTCGATCTCTCTGAGACCTGCCTGACGGGCGAGGGACGCTACTTTGAATTTATCGAGTTTTCTGAATGTGACTGATACAAGACCGGGAATGAGCATGACAGGCACCTCTTTTATTGAATTAATGAGGGGGTTGGTATATAATTATATACAGCGGTTTTCCAGATAATGATGATATCATCGCATGGATGCTTTGTCAAGGAAAAGCCGCTTCAGTTTGTAATTGTGAGGTATACTGATGATACAGAATCAGCTGCCCGAGACTGATCTCGTACTGTCGGATTTCAGCTATGATCTTCCGAAGGAGCTTATTGCCCAGACACCGGCCGAGCCCAGGGATTCATCGAGGCTCATGGTGGTCGACAGGGCGAAGGACAGTTTCGAGCACAGGCATTTTTACGATATAACCGAATATCTGAACGAAGGCGACGTTCTCGTCATAAACGACACCCGTGTCATCCCGGCAAGGATAATAGGTGTTCGCAGAGAGAGATATGACAGAAGCCTTGGCCGGACGGTGCAGACTGATTCAGTGTCCCCGGTGGAGCTCCTGCTGCTGAAACAGCTGGAGAACGACACATGGGAGACACTGGCCGGGCCCGGGAAAAGGGCGAAAAAGGGAGATATACTGTCATTCGGCAATGAAGACCTTATGGCCGAGATCACTGACGTGCTGCCGGACGGGAACAGGACAGTGAGATTCACTGTCAGGGAAAAGGGCGAGACGTTCTTCAGCGTCCTGGACCGGCTGGGGACTATGCCTCTGCCGCCTTACATAACGGAAAAACTTGAGGATCCGGAACGGTATCAGACCGTTTATTCAAAGCACCTGGGATCGGCAGCGGCACCGACGGCGGGACTGCATTTCACTCCGGAACTGCTTGAAAAGATACGGGGGATGGGCGTGAAGATCGCTCCTGTGCTGCTTCATGTTGGCCTCGGTACCTTCAGACCCGTGAAGGAAAACAACATACGGGATCATGTGATGCATTCCGAGTACATAAGGGTCGAAGAGGAAAGCTGCGGGATAATTAACCGCGCCAAGAAAGAAGGCAAACGGGTCATTGCGGTGGGCACTACATCGTGCAGGGTACTGGAATCGGTGGCGGACGAAGACGGTCTTGTGCATCCCGTGAATACTGATACAGGCATATTCATCTATCCGGGATACCGGTTCAAGACGGTTGATGCGCTGATAACGAATTTTCATCTGCCTGAAAGCACTTTGCTGATGCTGGTATCTGCTTTTGCGGGCCGTGAAAAGATGTTGAGGGCATATGCTGAGGCAGTAAATGAAAAATACCGCTTCTTCAGTTTCGGGGATGCGATGTTCATAAAATAGGAGGAGAAAGCCATGAAAACAGTTGTGATCACGGGCTCGGCGAGAGGGTTCGGACTCTGTCAGGCAAAGAAGTTCAAGGAGCTTGGATTCTATACAGTCATTTCCGATATAAATGAGGAGAATCTCAGAAAGGCTGAAGAGGAACTTTCAGTTATCGGGCCTTCAGATACGAAGGTGATCGGCGTCCGCTGCGACGTCACGAAACCTGACGACCTTCAGAACCTGTGGAATACTGCGAAAGCAACATTCGGGGCGGTGGACATCTGGGTCAATAATGCCGGTGTAAACTCTCCTGACAAGCCGGTCTGCGAGCTTACTGCAAAAGAGATAGATTTCATCATTGACATAGACCTCAAGGGCGCCGTTAACGGATCCAGGATCGCTTTTGCGGGAATGAAGGAACAGGGTTTCGGGCAGATATACAACGTTGAGGGGTACGGCTCGAATGACGCCATGATGACGGGTCTGACGATGTACGGGACGGCAAAACGGGCTGTGACGTATTTCACCCGCTCGCTGGCAAAGGAAAGTCATGACGTCACTGGAGACAAGGTTTGCGTTTGCAGACTGACTCCGGGCATCATGATCACTGACTTCATAAAGACAGCGAACGGCGGAAGCACCCATATCGAGCTTCCGGAGAAGACCAAGAAGGTATACAACATACTGGGCGACTATCCTGAGACTATCGTGGAGTACTGCGTTCCGAAAATGATAGAGAACACAAAGAATGACGCTCAGGTCATCTGGCTGACGAACGCCCGCGCTTTCGGAAGATTCATGACCGCGGGATTTAAGAAGAGAGATTTCTTTAAGGAATAGAAAAGATCCCAGCAAAGGCAGGGATCGTGAGTCCGTATGAAAAAGAGAGTGCCTGTACCGGAAACGGTCGACAGACACTCTTTTTTGTTTTGGTTTCAGTGTACGCAGTAGGCCCTTATGATGCCTTCCATGTCCTTCATGCTGCCTAGGACGTCGTCGGTCACATTGGTATAGGTGTCGATGAGCGTCACAGCGTATTCGTTCTTTGAACGGTTCGCCATGTTTTCGATGTTTATGTTCTGCTTTGCCAGGGTCGATGACACATGAGAGATCATGTTAGGGATGTTCTTGTGGAGGATTATTATCCTGTGGGCATCTGTTGCAGGCATCGAGATGGCAGGGTAATTGACGCTGTTTTTGATGTTGCCGTAGTTGAGGAACTCGATAAGCTCGTCTGCAGCCATTACAGCGCAGTTGTCTTCAGATTCCTCTGTAGAGGCGCCGAGATGCGGGATCGTGATGACGCCCGGTACGTTTATGAGCTCCGCTGTGGGGAAGTCTGTCACGTAGCAGGACACATGTCCGTCCTCTATCGCCGCCTTCAGGTCGGAGATGCAAGCCAGGTCTGCTCTGGCCAGGTTGATGATCTTGACGCCTTTCTTCATTCTCGCGATGGAGCCCGCGTTGATCATGTTCTTCGTGTCTTTGGTGGATGGAACGTGGAGCGTGATATAGTCGCAGATCTCGAAGATCTCCTCGTAGGTCGTCGCTTTCCTTATGGAGCTCGAGAGCCCCCATGCGGCATCTATCGTTATATACGGGTCGCAGCCGTAAACCGTCATGCCGAGGTTCTTTGCTGCATTTGCCACAAGACCGCCGATGGCGCCGAGCCCGATAACGCCGAGGGTCTTGCCCTTGAGTTCGCAGCCTGCATATGAGCTTTTGCCGGCTTCCACGCTCTTCTCGACATCAGACTCGAGAGTGTTGGCCCAGTTGATACCACCAACGATGTTTCTGGAAGCCAGGAGCATCGCAGCTATCGTGAGCTCCTTGACGCCGTTGGCGTTTGCTCCGGGTGTGTTGAAGACCACTATACCTTCGTCAGCGCATCTGTCGAGCGGGATGTTGTTGACACCTGCTCCGCAGCGGGCGATAGCTTTGAGGCTGGAAGGGAACTGCATGTCGTGGAGAGCGGCGGATCTTACCATTATGGCATCCGGATCGTCGCATACGGTAGAGACTTCATATTCCTTCGGATCGAATCTGTTGGTGCCTACGGCGGCTATCTTGTTTATGAGTTTTATCTGTTTCATTCTATTTACCTCATTTTGCGTTTTCAGATGCGAATCTCTTCATGAATGCCACGAGCTTTTCGACACCTTCGTAAGGCATCGCGTTGTATATGGAAGCTCTCATGCCGCCAACGGAACGGTGGCCTTTCAGGTTCTTGAGACCCTCGGCAGCGGCGTCTTTCGCGAACTTTGCGTCAAGATCAGGATTTCCGGTGACGAAGGTCACGTTCATCATGGATCTGCTTGCCTTCTCAACCGGAGCGATGTAGTAATCCTGGCTGTCGAGATAGTCATAGAGGAGAGCGGCTTTCGCTTCGTTCCTCTTCTTCATCTCAGCAAGTCCGCCTATGCTCTTGATCCATTCGTATACCAGACCGGCCATGTATATGGCATAGCAGGGAGGAGTGTTGTACATTGAGCCGTTGTCGGCCATCAGCTGCCAGTCGAGCATCGACGGAGTGGCGGGATTGGTCCAGCCAAGAAGATCCTCGCGGACTATGACCACGGTCAGACCTGCCGGAGCCATGTTCTTCTGGGCTCCTGCGTAGATGACACCGAACTTGGTAACGTCTACCGGCTCGGAGATGATGCAGGACGACATATCGGCTACCAGAGGAATGCTGCCGGTATCGGGTATATAGTTGAATTTCGTTCCGTAGATCGTGTTGTTGAAGCAGATGTGCAGATAGTCCGCATCCGGTCTGAATGAATCTCTTGTGGATTCCGGGATCCTTGAGAAGTTGACGTCCTTTGAGGACGCCGCCACAGCGCAGTCGCCGTATTTCAGGCCTTCCTTGTAGGCCTTTGTGGAGAACTGGCCCGAGAGGATGTAATCCGCTTTGCCGGTCTTCATGAGATTGAGGGGGACTGCTGCGAACTGGGTGGATGCTCCGCCCTGAAGGAAGAGAACCTTGTAGTTGTCCGGGATCTCCATGATCTCTCTCAGATCAGCTTCCGCCTTCTTGATTATGGCGTCGTAATCCGAAGATCTATGACTCATTTCCATAACTGACATTCCGGATGTGCCGTAGCACACCAGTTCCGATGCTGCCTTTTCGAGAACAGGCAGCGGAAGCATGGAAGGACCTGCCGAAAAATTGAATACTCTGTTCATCATAAATCTCCTGGTATTGAAAATTTTTTCTGATTATACTTCACCCTTTTTTTGAAGTCAATAAAGTTACTTTAATTCTGTATAGATATATAAATGGAGTAGTTTTTTTCGTGCCGATTTAGACAGTTTGCAGATGAAAAAAAGAAAAATTCTCCCGTATCGGAACTAATCACCGTCTTCTCCGTCTAAATGATCAGAAGGCGCAGGGGAGTGAAATTTGCAACCAGGCGCGCTGTATTATTCATTTTTGACATAAA
>JAEEGL013059067.1_pt1 | contig 26164 bp, 19 predicted proteins | sample 9134231 | NCBI WGS metagenome assembly JAEEGL01 (sample SAMN16246548, study PRJNA631951) | gut metagenome | biome: gut microbiome; feature: rumen; material: fiber-attached | host: Bos | place: Iran: Karaj | collected 2018-10
ATAATAAGAGCCAAGTGGGTGCTCCCGGCATTTAAGAGATTCTGGGTAAGATTCTTCTACATGCTTTCAGCGGGTGCATATGAAAAGGCAACGATGATAACAAGTCTTTACGCCGGAGCGATGAAGATACAGATCGACATGGGCTGCGATCCCGACAAATGCGTCTATATAGGCAACGGTATACACTATGAGAGATTTAAGGACATACCGCCCAAGGAACCAAACGGTTATGTTGATATAGGAGCGGTACTCAGAATAGCTCCGATCAAGGATGTTAAGACCATGATCTATGCCTTCGCGGGCGCCAAGGAGAGAGTTCCGAACGCCAGGCTGTTCATAGCGGGACCGGAGGATGACAAGCAGTATTCACAGGAATGCTATGACCTTGTTGAGAGGCTGGGTGTCAGGGATATCATTTTCATGGGTTCAATAAATGTTGTGGAGCATATGGGAGATTTCGATTTTACGGTGCTCTCGAGCATATCGGAGGGCATGCCCCTGTCGGTGCTTGAATCCTTCGCATCCGGAAGGCCCTGCGTCACGACCGATGTCGGTAACTGCCGTGAGCTTCTGTTCAAGGTGGCGGAGAAGGATTTCCTCGGAAGCGCCGGTTACTGTGTTCCCCCGATGGATGTACAGCAGCTCAGCAATGCGATGGTCAATATGTGCAACCAGCCTGAGAAGCGCTATAAGATGGGGCTTGTTGCAAGAGAGAGGGTCGCGAAATATTTTCTGCATGAAGAGATGATACGCAAGTATCTTGAAGTATATGATGAGGTATTCAAAAGATGGCAGGGATAGGCTTCAGCCTTAAGAAGCTGTTTAGGAAGAAGGGAATACTTAACCTGTGTAAGGCATACGGATACTCGGGAATAGTTACGATAGGCCCGATGATCTTAGGTGTATGCCTTCTCGTCGGCATGGCCTTCGTTGCCAGGATGGGAGGCATGAGCGATCATGACAGGGAACTGCTTAACTGTATGCTCACCTACAGTCTTCTGGTCGCGCTTTTTGTGACCAACTGGTTTAACATGGTCGTGACCCGCCATGTTTCCGACATGATATTCGAGAGGCACGAGGAGAAGGTCATTCCGTCATTCTTCGGTTCGGTGGCGGCGGAGCTGGTGATATGCTTCGTTATGTACGGGATATTCCTTCTGTTTGCCGGTGCGAAAGCATCACAGAGCATACTCTGCCTGTGGCTGTCCATGGTGCTCATCGTGGTCTGGACAGAGATGATATATCTGACCGCGCTTAAGGATTTCCAGACGATCGTGCTTACTTTTGCACTGTCTTTAATGACGGGATTCCTTGTTGCGCTGATACTCGTGGTTATCGGATGGATAAGCGTAGAGACCTGCCTTCTGTGTGTGATCCTGGGATACGGTATTCTGGCTGCCAGGCAGTTTAAGCTGATGCTTGATTATTTCCCGAGGAGTGAAGGCAGCAATTATTCATTTCTCTACTGGTTTGATAAATATCCGGCGCTTGCGGCGTCGGGCGGCATGGTCGGAATAGGGCTGTTCAGCCATATCGTGATAATGTATTTCGGCCCGTTAAGGGTGCAGGTGCAGGGACTCTTCTACGGTGCTCCCGAATATGACGTTCCGGCACTTCTTGCCTTTACTTCGCTCCTTATAACAACAGTCAGCTTCGTAGTATCCGTTGAGGTTAATTTCTATCCCAAATACAGCAATTACTACGGACTCTTCGGAGATAAGGGAGCCATAAAGGATATCAAGCTTGCCGGTAAGGAAATGCTTGATATGCTTAAGAGAGAGCTTGTCTATCTTGGCTGCAAGCAGATGTTCACAACGGTACTTTTTGTGGTGGTGGGTCCCCCGGTGATAGAGTATTTTATCCCCGGGATGAGTTCGCTGTCCATATCGATATACCGCTTTCTGTGCGTGGGCTACGGTTCCTACGCGATAGCCAATTCGCTTATGTTGATAGAGCTGTATTTTGAGGATTATACCGGTGCGTTTATAGGTACCACCCTTTTTGCAGTCTTAAGTACTTCGATAAACATCTGGCAGATACTTAAGGGTGATGTACATTACTTCGGAGTGGGATTCTTTATAGGCGCCATAAGCTTCTTCTTCAGTTCACTCATAAGGCTTCACTGGTATACGGGAAGGCTGCCATACTTCCTTCTGTCAAGGCAGAGCCTGGTGCCGGATACGGAGAAGGGACTGTTCGTTACGATAAGCCGCATCCTTGATAAGCATCAGGAGCGCATAAAAGAGAAGATGAATAAGAAGCTGTCTGTCAAAGCAGATAATCTACTGGAACAGGAGGGGCTTAAGCACTGATGGGAGCAAGACCCGGAGCTGAATCAAAAGTGAAAACAAAACCGGAAACAAAACGGAAAACGAAAGCATTCATCGCATTCCTGCTGCTTGCTGCCCTGTTGCTTGAAGCATGTTCTCCCGCGGGAACCAAGAAAGCAGATGATAATACGAAATCACCTGCGAAAGCCTTCAATAAGACCGAGCCTGTCAGCGTAGACAGGGTGGAGAAGGCGAAGAAAACAGAGCTTAATCTTACGGAGAAGAAGGATATCTATGATGATGACCGTGATGAAGCCTCCGTCATAACGATGTACCTTACGGTAAGCAGGGGTAACAGGACGGACGGAAGCGATCATTCGTGGTCAGATATAAACACCTTCTCACAGGATGACTATGACAGGATGGGAGTAGACCGGTATAAGGCAGAGGGCCTTCTTCAGATAGATGAGACCGGAAACGGTATAACGAAGGATTCCTACGGATACGGCGAGATCGTCCCCAATGTTTCCGTCCAGGTAAGAGGCCAGACATCCACAAGGGCAGATCAGAAGAATTACAAGATACGCATAAAGGACGGCAAGAAGGAGTTCAGGGGGCAGCGTACGCTCAACCTTAATAAACACCGCAGTGAGCCCTACCGCTTTCTTAACAAGCTCTGCTACGATCTTATGGATCCCATTCCTCAGCTCATGGGCGCAAGAACGCAGTTCGTCCACCTGTATGTTAAGGATGCTACGGGAGACGGCACACCGAAGGAATATCCCGAATGGGAAGTAGTTCCCGAAGTCATCGACGGTTATGAAGACTACGGTCTGTTTACCATGGTGGAGCAGATCAACAGAACCTATATGAAGACCCACGGGATGGATGAGAACGGACATCTGTATAAGGTGACCTTCTTCGAGTGGAATAAATATGAGGAGGTCATGGTTCCTAAGGACGATCCTTCCTTTGATAAGGATGCATTTGAGGATTATCTTGAGATAAAGGGTGACGGAGATCCCGCCAAGCTCCAGAACGTTCTTAATAAGATACATAATTACACCATACCCATAGATAAGATAGTGGATGAGCATTTCGATGCCGAGAATATCTGCTATTGGATGGCCTTTAACATTCTGGTGGGCAATTATGATGTGGGAGCCAGAAACCTGTTCATCTACAGCCCGCTTAATTCACAGCGTTTCTACATGATATGCTGGGATATGGACGTCGCTTTCAAATCATCATATAACGAATGGTCGGGCTACAGTGACGGAGTATCGTGGGAATGCGGGATGACGCAGTTCCTGGTGGTGACGCTTGTCAACCGTATGATGAAGGAAGAGAAATACAGGAATATGCTCAGTGCCGCAGTGGATGATATTTATCACAATTATGTGACTGCGGATAAGGTAAACGAGAAGGTGGCAGCATACCGGGCTGCGATAAAGCCATATCTGTACCGGGCTCCCGATGTCAATCATCTTCAGCTTGACGATATGCAGGTATATGATGAGCTGACCTCTAAGCTTGGTTCGGAGGTGGATCGTAATTATGAGATATTTAAGGAGTCGCTTAAGAAGCCGTGGCCCTTCTATGTGGATATGCCCAAGGCCAATAAGGAAACAGGAAAGCTTATCTTAAGCTGGGGAATATCATATGATATTAACGAGGAAAATGTTACCTACGATTATAAGCTGGCAAGAGATTATAAATTCACTGATGTGATAAGCCACGGTGAAGGTCTGGAGGTTCCTCTCGTGACGGTTCCTCTTCCGGAAACGGGAAAATATTATCTTAAAGTCACGGCTGCCAATGAATCCGGTTATACCACGGACTGCTTCGATTATTACTCCGTGGATGATTACGGTAAGAACTACGGATGCTATGGTTTCGTGATAAAGAAAAGCGGTGAGATCGATATTGAATCAGAAGAGTAGTATGGTTGGAAATAAAGTGTTTCGGGAGTATCAATCTATGTCTGTTACCGGGAAGCTGTTAATCTGTCTGTTACTGCCGGCGTTATGCCTGACGCTGCTTAGCGGCTGCTATGGGGCATCCGTCACAGAGCAGACGGAGGATAAATATATCAAGGCTCCGATAAGTGAATCGCTTAAGATTAAGGATCTGGATTCACTCTACCGTTATATGCCTACGGAACAGGTGCTGTATCTTACAGTGGGAAGAGGACTGTCGGAAGAAAGCGGAGAACATACATGGCAGGAAATAAACGCACATGACCTTGCGTGGTATAAGTCCAATGATACGGACATATATGAATGCAATGCGCTGGTGCAGTTCGGTAATGAGGAGGGACCTGCATCCGGTAACTTTGGTTACGGAAATATGGCCAACAATGCGACCGTAAGGCTGTACGGGATGAATGCGTCGGCAAGACAGCAGAAGAGCTACAGGATCAGGATCAATCAGGGAAACGGTAATGTTTCGGGAATGAAAGCTTTCTTTCTTAACAAGAGCTTCTCAGATCCCTTCAGATTTACCGGTAAGCTGTGTTCCGATCTTATCACGCAGATAGACGGACTTATGTCGGTAAGGACGGGCTTCGTCCATCTGTATGTAAGAGATGAGAGTACCGGGCCGGATGCGATGTTTGTGGATTATGGACTGTACACTATGATCGAACCGGTTAATAAAAGATATCTCTCCAACAGAAGCCTGGATGATTCGGGAGAGCTGTATAAGGCGGTTGATTTTGATTTCGGAAGACATGAGAACGTTATCATGCAGCCAACGGAGGAGAGATTTGACACGGAAGCCTTCGAGGAGCTTCTTGAAGCCAAAGGATCCAGTGATTATACTAAGCTTATAAATATGCTTGATACCCTTAACGATCCGTCGATACCGGTTGAGGATGTGATAAACAGATTCTTTGACAAAGAAAGCCTTTATGATTTCCTGGCCTTAAACATACTTGTTGACAACAAGGATACGGATACGACGAACTTCTATCTGTACAGTCCCACCGGAACCGAGAAGTTCTATATAATTCCATGGGATATGGACGGAGCTCTGAGGCGGGATTACGAGCTGTACAGGGATCCTTCCTATTCCGAGGGGTGGGAGAAAGGAATATATCTGTATACGGACTCACTTCTGTTCTCGAGGATAATGAAGAGTCCTTCATGCATCAATGAACTGAGCGAACATATCGCCACCCTGCATGAAGGAGTGCTTTCGGGCGAGAACGTTGTAAGGATGGCAAGGGAGCTGGCCATGAAGGTTAAGCCGCATCTGTATGTCCTTCCCGATATGACCTTCGCAAGAGTATCAAGGCCCGCTCACGACCAACTGGTCGAGCAGCTTAAGCCGCAGATGGATTATAATTACTTCGCTTATTATGATACGCTGGAGACCCCGTGGCCTTTTCATATTAAGGATCCGGAGAATGTTAACGGTCATGTGAAGTTTTCATGGGATGAATCATTTATGCCGGCAAAGGGAGAGGGAATGTCTGACGACGATATAACCTACACCGTTGAACTGTCCGATACATGGGACTTTGAACGCGTGATAAAGACGGCTGGTAATCTAAGGACGACATCCTTTGATGCAGGTGTAATGTCACCGGGGCAGTATTTCGTAAGGATAAGCGCCGTTTCACCGGACGGTATTTCGCAGAGTGCATATGAGTATTACAACACTGAGCTTAAGACCACGGTTAACGGAGTGATGTGCTTCTATGTATTTGAGGACGGAAGCGTAGTAAGATCGGAATTCGAGTAACCGGAATTCGGGTAAACGGGATGCTGATAAGCGGAAATACGAAGTGTTATGAGAATATGCGGGCAGGCTGTTAAGAAGCGGCAGCGTCCGCCGGGCGCAGGCAGGGGACAGGATGAGTGACATACGAATCTTCAGAAATGAATGGAAATACATAATCTCACACAGTGAAGCAGATCTTCTGAAAGACAGGCTGCTTAACGTTCTTACCCTTGATCCGCATGCGGGCAGGACAGGGTATGAGATAAGAAGCCTCTACTTCGATGACTATGGCAACTCCGCCTATAATCAGAAGCTTATGGGCGTGTATGCCAGGAAGAAATGGCGCATAAGGATATATAATTACAGTGACAGAGTAATATCACTGGAGAGGAAGATAAAACGCGGCAATTACATATATAAGGAGTCCGCGAGGCTTTCAAGAGATGAGGCAGAGAAGCTTATCGAAGGCGATTACGGCTTCCTGTTAAAGCGGGAGGAGAACCTGTGCAGGGAGTTCTTCGCCGAATGTAATTTCAACCTGATGAAGCCTAAGGTGATCGTTGATTACAGGCGCTTTCCCCTTGTGATGGATGAGGGAACGGTAAGGATAACCTTCGACAGTGAGGTATGCGCGGCTGTCGGAAGCTATGATATATTCGACAGGGAGCTTGTGAAGCTTCCGGCTCAGGAATATGACAGGGAAGTGCTGGAGGTCAAATATACCGAATTCCTTCCCTACAGCGTTAAGAAGCTTCTGCCGATGCAGGGAAGCGAGTTCAGCGCTTTTTCCAAATACGTGGTCTGCTTTGAGGCGGCTCATCACATAACCGATGTGACTGCGGGGTTAAGCAAGACTCATATTTCGGAATAGGCCGGATACAAACAATGGAACAGCTTTACAGACAGGCTTTTTGACCTGCAACATACAGATTATTAAACACCTATGGGAAGAGGAGACGAAAATGAACACTAATGATTATTTCAAGAAATCGGTGCTGGAGTCATTTAACGCAGGGAACGGACTGACAGTTGATTTCATAGTATCGGCAGTCATTGCCATGGCGATAGCGATAGGCTTGGGGCTGCTCATCTATCTGATATACAGGCAGTTCTACGGAGGTGTTGTGTACTCCCGGGCCTTTGCTATGACGTTAGTCGGAATGACGGTGCTTACCTGTGCGCTGACGTTGGCGATAAGCAGCAACATTGTTATTTCCCTTGGTATGGTAGGTGCGTTGTCGATCGTGCGTTACAGGACAGCTATTAAGGACCCGATGGATCTTCTGTACCTCTTCTGGTCGATCTCGATAGGCATTATAGTGGCAGCCGGCATATATCCTCTTGCGCTCATCACGATGCTTGTCATGTTCCTGCTCGTACTGTTCTTCTATAAGAAGAAGCAGTCGGGTATCATATACATCCTTGTTGTGCATTACGAGGGAGATGATACAGGGGCAGAGGTTATTAAGCTGTTCGGAAGCATCAGATACCAGATAAGATCGAAGACATTAAGGAAGGGACAGGCCGAGCTTACAGTGGAGCTTCTGTCAAGAAAGGGCAATATGGCCTTTGTGGATAAGATAAACGCGCTGCCCGGAGTTAAGGATGTAAGCCTTATCCAGTACAACGGAGAATATAATGGATAAAAAAAGGAGCATTCTGATACAATATGGCCTCATATTGATAATGGGAGCCGCGATCGCATGGCTCATAGTATATATACGTATGCGCTCCAATCTGAACATTTATACTGATTTTGCACCCGATACGACACTGACGGATAATCCGTTGATGGGTTATGCGCCCGATGCGGCCAATACCGCTCACTGCGAGAAGGCCAATCTTGTTTATATACCGCTTACATGGGCGCAGTGGGAGCCCGTCGACGGAGTGTATGATATCGATGGCCTGGAGAGAAGATATAATATTTCCAGATGGAAGAAGGAACACAAGCATGCTGTCCTTCGCTTTATGTGTGATGTTCCCGGGGAGCGGGATCATATTGACATCCCTAAGTGGCTTTATGACAGGACAGCCAAGGGAACACATTATGATAATGAGATGGGCAGAGGCTATTCACCCGACTATTCGGATGAGTATTTCATCGAAAGACACGATCAGGCGATCAAAGCACTGGCCGGGTACTGCAACAGGGATTATTTCGTCTCGTTTGTGGAGCTTGGAAGCATGGGACACTGGGGCGAATGGCATGCGACGGGCAATAACGGCGGAACGATCATGCCGGATGAGAGTATATGCGCACGTTATGTCTCCAGTTACTCAGACGGTTTCATAAGGGCAAGACTTCTTATGAGAAGGAATTATGAGATCGCAGTGAAGGGGCACATGGGCTTCTATAATGATATGCTCGGAGATGAGAAAAGTACGAAGGAGTGGCTTGACTGGATGGAGAATGGGGGAAGCCAGGTTACATCCGGAACGGCGATCCCGTTAAGAAGAGTGATCGGACCCGGAAGGGAGCAGCCAATAGGAGGCGAGTTCGCATCATCTATACCGATGGAGGATATGCTGCTTAAGGATATCGGAGGAGTACTGGCCGCCGTATCATCATCCCATATGACTTTCATCGGTCCCAAGACCCCCGATCTAGTGAGTGAGGAATATGCGCTTGCCGCCGAGTCGGTGTTAAGGCGTATGGGTTACCGTATCTATGTATCATCGCTGCAGACCAGATACGATTATTCAAGCAACAGTATTGAAGTGCAGCTGACTTTTCATAATGCAGGCAACGCCGGCTTCTATTTTGACTGGCCGGTGACCGTATATATCTATGACGGTACGAAGAAGCAGGTGTTCTGGGAAGGCCTTGACCTTGACCTTCGTGAGCTTAATACAGGTGAAGAGATAACAGTGACAACAATGGTCCCCGCCACCTCTGAGCTGAGGGAAGAGTTCTATATAGGAGTCGATATAACGGACTATACGGGCGATGAGCATGTAAAGCTTGCCATAGATACCGGCGGGGAGGATGAATATATAGGTGATGTTCAGATACTCTACCACCATCTGGAATTATAGGATTCATGAAAGTCATACACAGCAGTATGGATGTCGGCGAAAGTGAGTACATATGAGAAAAATATTACTGACCAATGATGACGGAATAGATTCGGACGGAATGATAAGACTGGCAGAGGCTGCCGTGGGGTTCGGAGAGGTATGGGTCATAGCTCCTCTGCATCAGAGAAGCGCGGCTTCCCACTGTATCACCTTAAGGGAACCCATAGATATATATCCACATGATTTCCCGGTTAAGGGTGTGAGAGCGTATTCTTGCAGCGGTACTCCGGCTGACTGCGTAAGGGTAGGAAGCCTTTCGGTCATGCCTTATAAGCCGGATGTAGTGCTTTCGGGTATCAACTACGGATATAATGCAGCGACCGACCTTCAGTACTCGGCGACGGTAGGTGCAGCCATGGAGGCGGTATTTCAGGGTTACGGAGCCATTGCTCTTTCCGAGGATATGAATGACTGCCACGAGGTCACGGATGCATATCTTCGGGATATACTTAACGAGTATATAGATGTGCGTCCCGGGCATGCAAGCATAGTCAACGTGAACTTTCCGGGTTGTAAGCTCAGCGAATGCAACGGGGTGCTTAGGGATCTTAAGACTTCAAGAAGTTCGTTCTTCCATGACAGGTATAAAACACTGGGAGAGCTTGAAGGCGGCGGCGTAAGATATATGGTAGAAGGAATACATAATTATGAGGCAGAGGAGGGTACGGATTTCCATGCTCTCATGCATAATTATGTTTCGGTCGGAATAGTTCATAACATTGCTTAATCACTTGCCCGACAGAACATGAGATGGTACAATTAACATATGTTCTGAGGATTAAAATCCTTACTGGGTAGTTACACATATGGAGGAGAAGTGATGGGATCGGAACGCCGCGAAGCTGACAGAAAGCTCAGTCCATATATATCTCCGCTCGGGGCCTGTGCGATATCGGTAGGCAGCGCAATAGGCTGGGGTTCTTTTGTTGTTACTTCCAATTCATATCTTCTTAAGGGCGGTCCGGCAGGAAGCATCATCGGTATGCTGGTCGGAGCGTTCATCATGCTTATAATCGGAGCCAATTATTATTATATGATGAAGCGGTATCCGCATCCGGGCGGTATATATGCCTATGTTACGGATGTGTACGGACACGACAGGGGCTTCCTTATAGCGTGGTTCCTATTCCTTACCTATGCATCGGTATTCTGGGCCAATGCAACATCCATTCCGCTGTTTGCCAGGAATTTCATGGGCGACTTTTTCGAGACAGGCCCTCACTATACGGTGGCGGGTTATGATGTGTGGATGGGTGAAGCGCTGGTGTCAGTCAGCTTCATACTGCTGGCAGGCCTTGTATGTATGAATTTCAGGAAGCTGTCCCTGTGGATTGCGATCGGTTCATTTCTGGTCTTCACGGTCGGAATAGCCATATGTGTATTTGTTTCCCTGATAAAAAGAGATCCTGCGGTCAGTCCGATGACTCCTCTGTTCCTTCCGGAGGGAAGCATATCATCACAGATAATAAGCATTGCCTGTATGGCGCCATGGGCTTTTATCGGATTCGAAAACATATCGCATTCGGTTGATGAATTCAGCTTTGACAGGAATAAAAGCTTTAAGATAATAGGCATATCCGTATTTATCACGACCTTTCTGTATATATCGCTGATGATACTGTCCGTTACGGTATTTCCGGAAGGCTACGGCAGCTGGTATGAGTATATTTCGGATCTTGACAACATCCGGGGACTTGACAGGTATCCTACCTTCCATGCCGGAAGATATTACATGGGAGCTGCGGGAATCGCCATTCTGTATGCCGTGCTTTTCTGCCTTATAATAAGCTCTCTTATATGTATGATAATCGCGATCAGCAGGCTGCTGTATGCAACCGCAAGGGACGGCATCATCCCGGAATGGTTCGGCGTACTGAACAACAAGAACATACCCGCGCGGTCCGTACTCATAATCACGCTGATCTCGCTGCTTATGCCCTTCGTAGGACGTACGGCCATAGGATGGATAGTGGATGTTACCACAATAGGTACCATTATGGTCTATATCTTCGTATCGGCGGTAGCGTTCAAGGACTCAAGGATAGAATACGATTCGATGGAGAAGGTCACGGGAATCGCCGGTGTGATAAGCATGCTCCTGCTGACCTTCTTTACCATGTTCCCTAAGCTTGCGGGAGGAGCGATGATGGCCAAGGAATCCTATTTCCTGTTTACGGTGTGGGGCGTGCTTGGCTTCGTCTTCTTCAGGCTGGTCATCGGCAGGGATAAGCAGAGACGGTACGGCAATTCCATAGCCGTATGGGTAGGCATGATGGCACTGGTGATCTTCTCCGCGCTTATGTGGATAGGAGAAGCATTAACGTCGGCTGCTGAGGAATCCATAGTCGATATGCATAAGTTCTATTCCGAGATATATGCCGGAGGGAATGTGGAAGGAGTGGAATCTCTTGAACAGAACTTTATCAAAAATGAGACAGCCAAAATGGACAGGATCACAACGCGAAACAATATAGTGGTGCTCGGTCTTTTTGCACTTTCCGTTACAGTCATAGTAAGCAACCACCGTACGATGAAGAGAAGAGAGCGTGAGAACGAAGAGGCTCTCGGAAATATCCATAACATAGCCTATAAGGATAACCTTACCGGAGTCAAGAGCATGCATGCATATTCGGAGAAGGTGGACTCGATGAATATACGTATAAGCGATGAGCTTATAGATGAATTCGCCGTTGTAGTCTGCGATGTCAACGGCCTTAAACAGATAAACGATACCCTGGGCCATAAGACAGGGGATGAGTATATAAGGAAAGCCAGTGAGATCATCTGCAGCAGGTTTAAGAGAAGTCCCGTGTTCAGGATCGGCGGAGATGAGTTCGTGGTCATACTTGAAGGCTCGGATTATGAAGACAGGCTGCATCTTATGAGAGAGCTTGACGAGCTGGCGGATGTAAACAATGCAACCGGAGGCGTCGTGGTGGCAGCAGGCATAACGGATTACGAGAAGGGTATCGATACCTCCTTCCGTAAGGTCTTCGACAGGGCGGACGCCATGATGTATGCAAGAAAGAGAGAGCTCAAGGGAACGGTGAATGAGCCTTTGGATGAAGAAGACCTTGAAGAAAGCCCGGTTCCGGAAGATGCAGGGCCGGTCATGAACAGTTAAGACAGAGTCATCTGTAAAAGAAGAGTAAAAGAAGATTAAATGGAGAGTAAAAGGAGAACAGACATGCCTGTACTTGGTGCGATAATGGTTCCGCATCCTCCGATCATACTTCCCGAGGTCGGAAACGGAGAAGAGAAGAAAATAGAGAAAACGACAGAGGCTTATAAGAAAGCGGCTTCACTGGCAGCCCGGCTCGAGCCTGAAACGATAATCATTTTATCACCGCACAGCGTGATGTACAGTGATTACTTCCATATCTCGCCGGGCAGCGGAGCGAAGGGTGACATGGGATCGTTCCATGCGCCGGATGTAAGGTTCAGGGTGAAGTATGATAAGGAGCTTGTGGACAGGCTGAGCCGGGAGGCTATGCATAAGGATTTCCCGGCAGGAGTATTGGGTGAGAAGAACGCAGGGCTTGATCACGGCACCATGATCCCTCTGTATTTTATAAATAAAGTATATAAGAAGGAGTACAGCCTGGTCAGGATAGGACTGTCGGGCCTCTCCCTTCCGGATCATTACAGGCTGGGAATGCTGATAAAGAACGTGTGCGATGAGCTTGACCGCAAGGTGGTTGTAGTGGGCAGCGGAGATCTGTCGCACAAGCTCCTTGCGGAGGGACCGTACGGTTTCGTGTCCGAGGGACCGCAGTATGATGAACGGATAATGGATGTTATGGGACGCGGAGCCTTCGGAGAGCTGTTTGACTTCGATGAGAGCTTCTGCGACAAGGCAGCCGAGTGCGGACACAGGAGCTTCTGCATCATGGCAGGAACGCTTGACGGATGTGATGTGGAGATTGAGAAGCTGTCTCACGAAGGAACCTTCGGAGTGGGATACGGCGTATGTACATACAGAGTTAAAGGCAATGACTGTAAGGAGAGGGAGTTCCTTCGCATATGGGATGAGAAGAGGGATAAGGAGCTTGCCGAGAAGCGTAAGAACGAGGATCCGTACGTCATGCTGGCCAGGGATACGATAGAGTCATACATACGGGATGGAAAGAAGCCCTCACTCATATCGGGAAAATATGACGATATACCGGATGAGATGCGTAAGAGGAAGGCAGGAGTCTTCGTTTCAATACATAAAGAGGGCCGCTTAAGAGGCTGCATAGGTACAATATCATCGGTATACAGCTGCATAGGCCAGGAGATCATAGAGAATGCGGTAGCGGCTTCGACCAGGGATCCGAGGTTTAATCCGATAAAGTCCGATGAGCTGCCGTCACTTGAGATAAATGTCGACGTTCTGTCCGATGCGGAGGATATAAGCTCCAGGGATGAGCTGGATGTTAAGCGCTACGGAGTGATCGTCACCAAGGGGGCAAACAGGGGGCTGCTGCTTCCGAATCTTGACGGCGTGGATACCGTGGATGAGCAGATATCGATAGCGCTTCGCAAGGCAGGCCTTAAGGAGGATGAGGAAGGATATTCCATGCAGCGGTTTGAAGTGGTAAGGCATATATAAAAAAGTGCTTGCAATTTCACCATATAGGTGATAAGGTATTAAGAGTAGTAATTATTGATGATTAAAGTGGACTTGAAGGAGTCCACTTTTTTACTGCGTTGATCATATCCGTAAGGATATCAGAGTACTCCGGGTTATAGCACCCGGGAATACCGGGAAAGAAGCCATATGTCACGAAGAGAAGATTACGAGAAGAAAACAGAAGCGCTGCTTAAGCCCATACTTGATGATAAGGGCTTCGAGCTGTGGGACATCGAATATGTCAAGGAAGGATCCGATTATTATCTGCGCGCTTATATAGATAAGGAAGGCGGGATTACGATAGATGACTGCGTGGATGTAAGCAGGGCACTGTCCGATGAGCTCGACAGGGATGATTTTATTCCCGATGCCTATATACTCGAGGTCAGCTCGCCGGGACTGGGCAGGGCGCTTAAGAAGGACAGGGATTACGAAAGATCTGTCGGTAAGAAGATAGAGTTAAAGACCTATAAGCCGGTTGACGGCTGTAAGGAATTCACCGGGGAGCTTATATCATTTGATAAGGATAAGGTTGAAATAAGGACCGGCGAAGGAATAAACAGGAGCTTTGGCAGGACGGATATCGCCAAGGCGAACCTATATGTTGAGTTATGATTCGGTGGCAGAATTAAAATTTATGTAAACCGCCATGAGGAGCCACAGCCTTATGGCAATACCCAGGAGGAATGAGATGAACAAGGAATTATTAGAGGCATTGGATGCTCTCGAAAAGGAGAAGGAGATAAGCAAGGAATCCATCTTTGAAGCGATCGAGAATTCGCTTATCCAGGCATGCAAGAATCACTTCGGCAAGGCTGACAATACCCGTGTTACGATCGACCGCGAGACAGGAGATTACAGGGTATACTCCGAGAAGACCGTAGTGGAGACAAGGGATGACGTGATGGATCCCGTGCTTGAGATAGCACTTGCTGATGCGGTACTTATTAAGAAGGACGCGCAGGTGGGCGATATAGTCGAGGTTGACATAAATAGTAAAGAGTTCGGACGTATTGCCGCTACCAATGCCAAGAACGTTATCCTTCAGAAGATAAGAGAGGAAGAGAGAGCCGTTCTGTTCAATCAGTTCTACGGTAAGGAAAGAGATGTTGTCACCGGTATAGTACAGAGATATGTCGGCAGGAACATAAGCATCGATCTTGGAAAGGCAGACGCCCTTCTTTCCGAGAACGAGCAGGTGAAGTCAGAGCACTTAAGACCTACAGACCGCGTAAAGGTATATATATATGAAGTAAAGGATACGACGAAGGGTCCCAAGATCCTTGTAAGCCGTACTCATCCCGAGCTTGTAAAGAAGCTCTTTGAATCGGAGGTTACGGAGGTAAAGGACGGCACTGTTGAGATCAAGGCGATAGCGCGTGAGCCCGGCAGCCGTACCAAGATAGCCGTATGGTCCAATAATCCGGATGTTGATCCCGTGGGTGCCTGCGTCGGCATGAACGGATCAAGGGTTAATGCGATAGTGGATGAGCTCCGCGGCGAGAAGATAGACATAATCAACTGGGATGAGAATCCCGGCCTTCTGATAGAGAACGCGTTGTCACCCGCGAAGGTTGTATTCGTTATCGCAGACAGCGATGAGAAATCAGCCAAGGTGGTGGTTCCGGATACGCAGCTGTCACTGGCTATAGGTAAGGAAGGCCAGAACGCAAGGCTTGCAGCCCGTCTTACAGGCTTCAAGATCGATATCAAATCAGAGACCCAGGCTAAGGATTCACCCGGATTCCGCCTTGAGGACTACTATGATGAGGAAGAAGAGTACTACGAGGAAGGCGAATACGCAGAGGGTGAGTACGCCGAAGATGAGTACAGCGAAGAAGGTTATTACGAAGAAGACGGATACGCGAAAGAGGATTATTCAGGGGACGCCGCAGACGGCAGTGCTGACCGGGCTGCCGAAGAAGATCAAGAGGTGTAAGTGGTTCAGATGGATAAGAGGATTCCGATGCGCACCTGTATCGGCTGCAGGGAAGTTAAGCCCAGGAATGAGCTCTTAAGGATAGTGAAATATACCGCCGGGGATTCGGACAAGGTATGCCTTAAGGCTGATACAGGCTCATTAATGAGCGGACGTGGAGCGTATATATGCAGATGCATGGAGTGTTTTGAGAAGGCAGTTAAGCGCAGGGGATTCGACAGGACCTTCAGGATGCCGGTATCAGCGGAAGAGACTGAGGGGTTAAGGACCGGACTGGAAGAGCTTCTTAATTAAGAAGCCCGGGATTAGGAGTTATCAGTGAATAAGGATAAGGCGTTACAGATGCTCGGAATGGCTCAGAGAGCCGGAGCCGTCAAGAGCGGAGAGTTCATGACGGAAACGGGTATCAAGGACGGAAGTGCTTTCCTTGTGATCGTTGCACAGGATGCATCCGATAATACAAAGAAGCAGTTTCGCAATTCATGTGAGTATTACAATGTACCGTTTCGTATCTACTCCGACAAGGAGAGCCTCGGACATTGTATAGGCAAGGAGTTCCGCGCTTCACTGGCAGTGACGAACGAAGGCCTTGCGGCTAAGATATTGGATTTATTAGATTTATAAGTGGGCAGGAAAGAAAGAGGTGTTATAAGATTGGCAAAGATGAGAATACACGAATTCGCAAAGGAACTGGATATGCCCGGAAAGGATGTTATCACCATTCTGGAGAAGATCGGGGAGACAGGCAAGACTGTTTCTTCATCGATTGACGAAGAGCTTCAGGATAAGGTGAGAAATCACATATCAAAGGGCGATAAAGCGGTGAAGGCGGATAAGGCTGACAGTGCGGACGGAGCGGAGAAGACAGAGGAGAAAGCTGCTCCGGTTAAGGCTGCAACGGCTCAGAAACCGGCACCGGCGGCAAGACCCGCTCAGGCGGCACCGACTTCTCAGACAGCACCCGCTGCCGGAAAGCCTGCGCCACAGGGAGCGCCGTTACAGAAAAAGAAGAAACCTAATATCATAATAGTTAATAATCATCAGAGCGCGCGTACGGGAGCAGGACGTGATCAGGGAACGCAGGGCAGGACCGCAGGAACGGCACCGGCCAGACAGGACCGCCAGGGGCGTCCCGGAGGTAATACATTCGTAAGGCCGGGTCAGAAGCTTATCAAGCCCAATGTACCCAGAACCGCTAACATGATGGTAAACAGGGAAGAGGAGGCACCGGTAAAGCCGCAGGCTCCGGTACAGAGCGCACCTGTAGAAACACCTGCAGGAGGTGAGAACGATCAGACAGCTGAAGTTAATGTTAACGCAGTTAAAGAAACTGTACAAAAGAGTCAGGAGAACATACAAGGCAGTCCTCGTACTGGCAGGACTTCTGGCAATAGCGTCGGCGATAGCAGAAGAGCTCCGGAACGTAGAGAAAAGACGAACGAAGCCGGTGGAAGAAGCGGATCCTTCTCAAGAGATTCAAGAGACTCAAGGGATTCAAGAGGAGACAGAGACGGAAGGAATAATGAAGGCAGAGGCTTCCGTGGCGGAGACAAGCGCGACGGAGCAAAGGGCGGTATAACCATAGCCTTTGGTTCCGACCAGAAGGGAGCGGGCAAGGATAACCGCCGCGATGATTCGAAGAAGAACCGCGACAAGAACAGGAAGGACTTAAGCTTCCAGACAGAGGACGGCTTCAGGGGCGGTAAGCAGGTTAAGGGCAGCAAAGCCGGTAAGTTCATCAAGCCCGTTGACAAGCCTGCGGAGGTAAAAGAGGAGGAGAAGATCAAGGTTATAACACTTCCCGAATCTCTTACGATAAAGGATCTTGCGGATAAGATGAAGGTCCAGCCGGCCGTTATCATTAAGAAGCTCTTCCTTCAGGGTAAGGTTGTTACCGTCAATCAGGAGATATCCTATGAGCAGGCAGAAGAGATAGCCGTGGAGTTCGATATCCTGTGCGAGAAGGAAGTAGTGGTAGATGTAATAGAAGAGCTGCTTAAGGAGGATGAAGAGGATACAAGCAAGATGGCCAAGCGTCCGCCCGTTATCTGCGTAATGGGACATGTCGATCATGGTAAGACATCACTCCTTGACTGTATACGTAATACTCATGTGATCGACCGTGAGGCAGGCGGAATCACGCAGCACATAGGCGCTTATGTTGTTAAGGTAAACGATCAGAAGATCACCTTCCTTGATACGCCCGGTCATGAAGCATTCACGGCGATGCGAATGAGAGGTGCCAATTCAACGGATATAGCCATCCTGGTTGTGGCTGCGGATGACGGTGTAATGCCGCAGACCGTAGAGGCGATCAATCATGCCAAGGCAGCAGGTATAGAGATAATAGTAGCGGTAAACAAGATAGATAAGCCGAGCGCTAATCTTGACAGGGTTAAGCAGGAGCTTTCGGAATACGATCTTATTCCCGAGGACTGGGGCGGAAGCACGGTGTTCGCACCTGTATCGGCTAAGACGGGAGAGGGTATCGACAACCTGCTCGACATGATCCTCTTAACGGCAGACATACTCGAGCTTAAGGCTAATCCGAGGAGAAAGGCAAGAGGTCTTGTTATAGAGGCCCAGCTTGACAAGGGACGTGGTCCGGTGGCTACGGTACTGGTACAGAAGGGTACCCTTAAGGTAGGTGATTACATCGCGGCAGGAGCATGCTACGGTAAAGTCCGCGCGATGATCGATGATAAGGGAAGAAGAGTTAAGGAGGCAGGTCCTTCAACACCCGTTGAGATCCTGGGACTTAATGATGTTCCCGGCGCAGGCGAGATCTTCGTTTCGCCTGAGAATGATAAGGAAGCGAAGAACTTCGCACAGACCTTTATCGCACAGAACAAGGTTAAGCTGCTTGACGATACCAAGAACAAGATGTCCCTTGACGATCTGTTCAATCAGATACAGGAGGGTAATCTTAAGGAACTCAACCTCATCATCAAGGCCGATGTTCAGGGCTCTGTCGAGGCAGTCAAGGAGAGCCTTGTCAAGCTTACCAACGAAGAGGTTGTTGTTAAGGTCATCCACGGCGGCGTAGGCGCGATCAACGAATCCGATGTTGTTCTCGCTTCGGCTTCCAATGCGATAATCATAGGCTTTAATGTACGTCCCGATGCAACGGCGAAGAACATTGCCGAGACAGAGGGCGTTGATATAAGACTGTATAATGTAATCTACAAGGCAATCGAGGATGTTGAGGCAGCCATGAAGGGAATGCTTGATCCCGTATTCGAGGAGAAGGTGCTCGGACATGCCGAGATCAGACAGATATTCAAGGCTTCGGGTGTCGGAAACATTGCGGGTTCCTATGTGCTTGACGGTGTATTCGAAAGAGGCTGCCAGGTACGTATCAGCCATGAGGGCGAGCAGATCTTCGAGGGCAATCTTGCATCTCTTAAGAGGTTCAAGGATGATGTCAAGGAGGTTAAGGCCGGCTTCGAGTGCGGTCTTGTATTCGAAGGCTTCAATGAATTCGAAGAGCTTGACATAGTAGAGGCTTATAAGATGGTCGAGGTGCCCAGATAAGATTGTCAGAGGAAATCGCGAAACGGAGTGAGCGGTGGATTCCTTATGACGGAGAGAAGCAGGACAAGATTATAAGAAGCATACTGCGAAACGAAGTGAGCGGTGGATTCCTTATGATGGCAGGAGGCAGGGAAAATGCGTAAGAACAGTATAAAGAATACAAGAATAAATTCAGAGGTTCAACATGAGCTTGCCAATCTCATCCGTTCGGAGGTTAAGGATCCGCGCATAGGCCCGATGACCTGTGTAACGGACGTTGAGGTGGCACCGGACCTTAAGACCTGCAAGGTATGGATCTCGACTCTCGGCGACGATGCGGACAGAGAAGAAACACTGAAGGGACTTAAGAGCGCTGAGGGTTTCTTGAGAAAGCAGCTGGCGCATAATCTGAACCTTCGTAATACGCCGGAGCTTCGGTTCCTTGCAGACACATCCATCGAATACGGTATGAAGATGAACAAGCTTATAGATGATGTGAGTGTTTCATCGGAAGATACAGGCAACGATACTGCAGACAGTGACACGGATAATGCTTAGGATGTCATATATCCGGTAGGGAGAGTAATATATGATTAGTAATTTACTGGAAGAAACAGGTAATCCCGGAACAATAGGGATAACAGGGCATGTGAGGCCTGACGGAGACTGCGTGGGCGCAGTACTCGGCCTGTATTCTTATTTAAGCAACGTATATAAGGATGCGGACATCAGGATCTTTCTTGAGAAGCCCTCAGAGATATTTTCATTTCTTAAGGGCTATGACAGGATCGACAGCACCTTCGCATACCCGGGTCAGTTCGACGTTTTCTTTTCGCTTGATTCGGGAGACCTTGAGAGGATAGATAAGTCAGGTAAGCTGTTCCTCGGAGCGAAGAAGTCCATATGCATAGATCACCATATCAGCAATCAGGGCTTCGGGGATGTATCGCATGTGGAACCGGGGGCGAGCTCGACCTGTGAGATACTGACGCATATGTTTGAAGATAAATATATGGATGCGGAGGTAGCCAAGGCTCTGTATACAGGTATCGCTCATGATACAGGAATATTCAGATACAGCTGCACCGGTCCTAAGACCTTCGAAGCGCTTGGGAAGCTGGTTAAGTATGATTTCGACGGTTCGAAGATAACCGACGAAACCTTCCTTCAGAAGACCTATGTGCAGAACCAGATCCTCGGACGTACCCTGCTTGAGAGCATCCTGTTTATGGACGGAAGGTGCATAGCAGGCAGTATAGACCGTAAGGCCATGGAGTTCTACGGCGTAAACAGTAAGGATTTCGAAGGCATAGTGAATCAGCTTCAGGTCACCAAAGGGGTGGAGGTAGCCATCTTCATGCATGAGATCGGAACCATGGAGCATAAGGTAAGCCTTCGTTCGAACGGGAAGGTGGATGTGGCTGAGGTTGCTTCATATTTCGGGGGCGGCGGTCATGTAAGGGCAGCAGGCTGTACGATGAACGGAACCTTCCATGATGTACTCAATAACCTGTCTCTTCATATAGAAAGACAACTGATCGAACAGGATCGGAAGGAACAGAAATAGAAGAGAGACAGGCGACATAGTACCGGAAACAGTTAAAGGAGCAGGATCAGGGAGATAAAGCAATCCCAAAACGCAATGAACGGAATTATAAACATATATAAGGAGCAGGGCTACACTTCATTCGATGTTGTTGCCAGGCTCCGCGGCATATGCCGTCAGAAGAAGATAGGGCACACAGGGACGCTGGATCCCGATGCAACGGGAGTCCTTCCCGTATGTCTCGGAAATGCTACTTCTCTATGCGATCTTCTTACGGATAAAACAAAAGAATATGAAACGGTACTGCTTCTTGGTATCACTACAGATACACAGGATGTATCGGGAACCGTGTTAAAGCAACAGGACGTCAACCTTAATGAGGCTGATGTCGTTTCATGTATAGGACAATTCACGGGTGATATCGAGCAGATCCCGCCCATGTACTCGGCAATAAAGATAGACGGCAGGAAGCTGTATGAGCTGGCGAGGGAAGGTAAGACGGTGGAGCGCAGGGCAAGATCCGTGACCATTCATTCGATCGATATCTTAAGTATCGACCTTCCGCGGGTGACCATGCGTGTGGCATGCTCGAAGGGCACGTATATAAGGACGCTCTGTAATGATATAGGAGAGAGTCTGGGCTGCGGCGGAACCATGGAGAGCCTGATACGGACAAGGTCGGGTGATTTCAGGATAGAGGATGCATCTAAGCTTGATACGGTTCAGGAATGGGCCGATGAAGGGAAGCTGCAGGACCATATCCTGTCTGTGGAGGAGATATTCGGAGGCTGCAGGAGTATCAGGATGAATGCATCGGCCGATAAGCTGCTTCATAACGGAAACACATTCAGGAAGATGGATGTGGTTGACATAACTAAGCATGGAACAACAGACAATGCTTCGGACCGGGCAGACATACATAACCGGAACAGCGGATCCGGTGAAACATATGCCGGAGTAAAAACAGGGATTCATAAGGAAAGGTACAGAGTCTACGATTCGGAGGGTACATTCTACGGGGTGTATGATTATGACAGCACAAGGAAGCTGTACAGGCCGTTTAAGATGTTTATACCTTAAATGACCGGCAGAAAAATAAAATGGTTTACATAAATTGAAAAACAAGAAGGAACAGGAAATAAACAGATAAATGGAAGCGGAGAAATAAAAGCGGAAAAATAGAAGCAGAAAAACAAAAGCGGAAAAGTAAAACAGAAATATAAGCAGAAAAAAGCAGAGAAATAAAGAGATAAATCAGATAAATAAACAGATAAATCAGATAAATAAACAGGGACAGGAACAGATAATGCAGATAATAAAAGACACGATCAATTTCAGGATAGACGAACCGGCTGTAGTTACGATAGGTAAGTTCGACGGAATACATAAGGGACATGCGGTGATCTTTGACAGGATGAAGAAATACCGTGACAAGGGTCTTAAGCCGGTAGTATTCACCTTTGATATGCCGGTATCACGCGTGATACATGGGATTAATACAAGGGTCTTAACGACCAGAAATGAGAAGAGATATATATTCGAACAGATGGGAGTGGAATACCTTATTGAATTCCCGTTTAATGAGATGACGGCGTCAATAAGCGCGGAGGAATTCATAGATGACTTCATGGTAGAGAGCATGAACATGAAGGCGATAGTCATGGGCAGGGACTGCCGTTTCGGACATCGCGGAGTAGGTACCCCGGATATGCTTGCAAGATATGCGCATAATTACGGCTATGAAGTAGAGATCGTGGATAAGCTTAAAGACGGTCAGGACTTAATAAGTTCCACGAGGATCAGGGAATTCGTAGAAAAGGGCGACATAGTTCATGCGAATGAGCTCCTTCTCTATCCTTATTTCTTCTATGGAACGGTCGTGGAGGGAAATAAGCTCGGAAGGACGATCGGAATACCCACTATCAATATGATCCCAAGGGAGATCAAACTCCTGCCGCCCAACGGCGTCTATTTCTCACAGGTGGAATTAAACGGTGAGAGACTTAACGCGATTACCAATATAGGCCGCAAGCCGACTCTTGGAGGCAACGATACGGCAACAGGTATAGAGACTTACATATATGATTTTGACAGGGATATCTACGGCGAAGAGCTTGCGGTAAGCCTCTATGAATACGTACGTCCGGAGATGAAGTTCGATTCACTGGAAGCTCTTAAGCAGCAGCTTGACATAGACATTGAGAAGGGAAAAAAATGGCATAAAAATAATCCGCTGCTTTGACAGGGCTTGTGGTTTTTTAACAAAAAAAACATAATGCCTTGTATATTGAAGGTGTTTATCCTACAATATTATTAAAAGTATAATTGGATCAGAAGGAGTATTATGATAGCGACAACCTTTTTGACACTGGCAGGAGGACTGGGACTATTCTTATTCGGCATGAGCCTTATGAATTCGGGGATAGAGAAGACGGCGGGAGCCAAGCTTCGAAACATTCTTGAATTCTTCACGAAGAACAGATTTACCGGGATGATCGTAGGTATTATATTCACCGGTATCATACAGTCGTCAAGTGCCTGTACCATGATGGTCGTTACCTTCGTTAACTCCGGGATCATGACACTTACACAGGCTGTCGGAGTAATACTGGGTGCCAATATCGGTACCACGGTAACCGCGCAGCTCGTTTCATTTAACTTATCGGAATACGCCCCCGCTTTCGTGTTCCTGGGCGTAATAATGTTCTGCTTTATAAAAAAGGATATGATACAGAAGGTCGGTGAGATACTTACCGGCTTCGGTGTGCTGTTCATGGGACTGGCGCTTATGTCGGAGGCAATGGCAGGCGTCAAGGACATCCCCGCGGTTCCCGCATTCTTCGGATCCCTGACCAGTCCGCTGCTTGCGATCCTCATAGGTACTGTGGTTACCGCCATAGTGCAGAGCTCTTCCGTTACGGTCAGTATCATACTGGTAATGGCCAATCAGGGGCTGCTCGATATAAGGATATGTCTGTTCATAATCCTCGGATGTAACATCGGCGCCTGCGCGACTGCGATGATCACATCCCTTTCAGGTAAGAAGAATGCGAAGAGGGCAGCGCTCATACATCTTCTGTTCAATGTAATAGGTACTGTTATAATGTACATCATCCTGAAGCTTGGAATGGAGTGGGTGGTAGGCATGCTGACCAGAGTATCCGGTACCAATCTCGGACGTCAGGTAGCTAACGCACATACGATCTTCAAGCTCTTCCAGGTGGCTGTCCTGTATCCGTTCGCCGGTCTGCTCGTTAAGATGACTTACTTAATAGTACCGGGTGAGGATAAGGAGATCGGCTACCGTGCCAATCTGCAGCTTGAATATATCGGAGGAAAGAATATCTTCTCACCGGCAACGGCTGTATTCGAGGTTACCAAGGAGCTTGAACGAATGGCTCTTCTGGCAAGCGAGAACCTGAACCGTTCCATGAACGCCCTTGTTACGCTTGATCAGGAGGATATAGATGAGGTATATGTGGTTGAGGAGAATATTAACTTCCTTAATCATGAGATAACCAACTACCTTGTGAAGATATCGCAGACTAACCTGCCTGTCGATGATGCGAAGAACATCGGTGGGCTGTTCCATGTGGTCAATGATATCGAGCGTATCGGTGATCACGCCGAGAACGTTGCCGATTCGGCTAAGCGGAGGATGGAGAGGGGAATCGATTTCTCACGCGAAGCCATGAAGGAGCTGGGTGAGATGCTTGATATGGTGAATACCCTCATCCGTTTTGCGATAGAGATGTTCTCGACCGGTATGGACGAGCATCTTCGCGATATACTGTCGCTGGAGGATGCGGTGGATGAGAAGGAGAGAGAGCTTCAGCGCCAGCATATAGCCCGCATGACAAGAAATGAATGCACTCCCGAGGCGGGAATGCTGTTCTCGGATGTCATCTCGGGACTTGAGAGAGTGGCGGATCATGCCACCAACATAGCCTTCGCGGTGCTTGATAACGATCCCGATAATGCCAAGAAGGTTTCGGTAGCGGACAAACGCATGGTTTCATAACATGATTACGATAAGAATATAGTAGGGTTGTTGCCTGTTCATGGCACAACCCATAATTTAACTTTAATATTAAGAAGGAGAATGATCATGGTCAGACGAATCTATGTCGAGAAGAAAGAACCCTTCGCCGTGAAGGCTAAGGAGCTGCATGAAGAGATAAGGAATTATCTGGGTCTTAAGAATATCACCAGGGTGCGGGAGCTTATAAGATATGATATCGAGAATCTGTCGGATGAGACCTACAACAGAGCCAAGGTGACCGTGTTCTCCGAACCGCCCGTTGACCTGCTCTATGAAGAGGATTTCGACAGGACTGCCGATTCGAAGGTTTTCTCCGTTGAATATCTTCCCGGACAGTTCGATCAGAGAGCCGATTCGGCAGAACAGTGTGTCCGCTTCCTTAATGAGGATGAGGAGCCCGTCATAAAGACAGCCGTTACATACTGCTTCGAAGGCGGTATAAGCGATGAAGAGCTTAAGCAGATCGAGGATTACTGCATTAACCCCGTTGATTCACGTCTTACATCCCTTAAGAAGCCCGATACTCTTATAACGAAGTTCGATGAGCCTGCGGATATCGTGATCTTCGACGGCTTTAAGGATATGCCGGAGGATAAGCTTAGGGAACTGTATGATTCGCTCGGGCTTGCCATGACCTTCAAGGATTTCCTGCATATACAGAATTATTTCAGGGGTGAGGAGAAGCGTGATCCTTCAATGACCGAGATACGGGTTCTTGATACCTACTGGTCGGATCACTGCAGACATACCACCTTCTCCACAGAGCTTAAGAAAGTGGATTTCGCAGATGGTTATTACAGGAAGCCTATCGAGGATACATATAATGAATACCTGAACATACATAATGAACTCTTTAAGGGAAGAGACGATAAGTTCACCTGCCTTATGGACATTGCCCTGCTTGCGATGCGCAAGCTTAAGAAGGAAGGCAAGCTTGACGATCAGGAGGAATCGGATGAGATCAACGCCTGCTCGATAGTGGTTCCTGTGGAAATAGAGAAGGGTGGTAAGAAGGAAACGGAGGAGTGGCTCGTAAGCTTCAAGAATGAGACGCATAACCATCCTACAGAGATCGAACCCTTCGGTGGTGCAGCCACCTGCCTCGGAGGCGCTATCAGAGATCCGCTTTCCGGACGTTCATATGTATACCAGGCAATGCGTGTCACGGGAGCCGCAGATCCCACGGTGTCGCTTAAGGATACCTTAAAGGGTAAGCTCCCTCAGAAGAAGCTTGTAAGAGGCGCTGCATCGGGTTATTCATCCTACGGTAACCAGATAGGCCTTGCAACAGGCTATGTCAAGGAGATATATCATCCCGATTATGTAGCCAAGCGTATGGAGATAGGTGCCGTAATGGGAGCCGCTCCGAGGAAGAATGTCATACGTGAGACATCAGATCCGGGAGATATCATAATACTTCTCGGCGGACGCA
>JAEEGL015507806.1_pt1 | contig 26162 bp, 23 predicted proteins | sample 9134231 | NCBI WGS metagenome assembly JAEEGL01 (sample SAMN16246548, study PRJNA631951) | gut metagenome | biome: gut microbiome; feature: rumen; material: fiber-attached | host: Bos | place: Iran: Karaj | collected 2018-10
AATTATTGCTAAACGTATGATTTCAAAAATAAAGATAATTGATTCTGGCGATTCATACTTCTTACCTGGAACAATGGTAAATATAAATAAGTTTACTGATGTAAATAAAGGATTAATTCTTGAAGGAAAGCGTCCTGCAACAGGTAGACCTGTACTTCTTGGAATTACTAAAGCATCTCTTGGTACAGATTCATTCTTATCAGCTGCTTCATTCCAAGAAACTACAAGAATTTTAACAGATGCTGCAACACGTGGAAAAGTAGATATGTTAAATGGATTAAAAGAAAATGTTATTCTTGGTAAATTAATACCAGCAGGTACTGGAGCTAAACAATATAATAATATTGAAGTTATTCTTAAAAATGAATTATTAGATGATGATGCTGCAGAAGTTTTAGAAGAAAAATTCTTAACTGATGATAAAAATGAAGAAACAGTAGAATCTATGGCTGAATAATATTGAAAGAAATGATGAAAATCATTTCTTTTTTTATGTAAAAATGTTATTATTATAATTGGTGATAATAGTGAAAAAGAATATAGTATTCTTATGCTGTTTATTAGTCATAATAACCGAAGTATTTTTATATAATTATATATTTAAATATAAAATAACATTATTGGGAGAAGATACTGTAACCATTCCTTTAAATAGTGTTTATGAAGATGCAGGAGTAGTTGTTAGGCACCTAGGAAAAGTAACAAACAAATATTTAACATCAGGTAATGTTAATACTAGTATTACTGGAAAATATGAAATTTTTTATAATAGTGGAACAGAAATAAAAAAGAGAATAGTTAATGTTGTTGATGATACTCCTCCTATAATCAATTTAATTGGAAAAGATAATGTAATTGTTAATTATGGAACTACATATGCAGATGAAGGGTATACTGCATATGATGAATATGATGGAAATATTACTAGAAAAGTAAAAATTGAAAATAATATAAATTTTATGAAATTAGGAAAGTACAAAATTGATTATTCTGTTTTAGATAGTAGTAATAATGAATATAAAATATCTAGATATATAGAAGTTGTCGATAATGAAGCGCCTAAAATAGAAATAAATAGAAATATTAATTCATATTTAATTAAAGGTAGTGAAATTGATATTAACAATTTTAAAGCAACCGATAATTATGATGGCGATGTAACATCTAAAGTTATGGTTAGTGGAAATGTTGATACTAATACAAATGGATTATATAAAGTTATATATAGTGTTACGGATACAAATAATAATAAAACTGAATTAGTTACTACAATTAACGTTCAAGATAAAAATACAACCGGAATACCAGTTCTTATGTATCATTGGTTCTATGATGATACTAAGGGTGAAAAGCCAGGTGAAGTAAATAGCCATAATTATATTTCTAAAACCAATTGGACTAATCAGTTAAAGTATTTAAAAGAAAATAATTATTTTTTTCCAACATGGCAAGAATTAATTGATTATATTGATGGTAAGATAAATTTACCAAGTAAAAGTGTAATATTAACAGATGATGATTGTGAAGAGTCTTTCTTTGATGTTGCTCTCCCTGTAGCACAAGAATATGAAGTTCCTGTAACATCCTTTTGCATTACTAGAAAAGATTATTGGAAAAAATTTATTGGTGAAAAGTATTTAGATTTTGAATCTCATACAGAAGATATGCATACAAGAAGTTGCAAAGGTTCGTGGGATGGCAAAGTGATGTGTTCTAAATATGAAGATATATATAATGATATAAAAGTATCTATATCTAAAGTAAAAAATTCATATGCTTTTGCTTATCCTTTTGGACATTATAATGATGATACTATTAAAGCTTTACAAGAAAATGGTATACAGCTTGCATTTACAATTAAAGATGGTAGAGTAAAAGTTGGCTCTGATAAATATAAATTGCCAAGAGTAAGAATTTCTAGAGGAACTTCTTTGGATACATATAAAAGACTAGTTAAATAGTCTTTTTATATGTTATAATACTTTATAGGTGATTATATGTTTGAAGGACTTAGTGAAAGATTGCAAAAAGTAGTAAGCAATATAAAATCAAAAGGTGTTATTAGTGAAGATAATATTAGTGATATCGTTCGTGAAATAAGACTTTGTCTATTAGAAGCAGATGTTAATGTTAAAATAGTTCGTGAATTTATAGATTCTGTTAAGGAAAAAGCATTAGGTGAAGAAGTTAGGAAAAGTATTAAGCCTGGTGATATGTTTGTTAAGATTCTTAAGGATGAATTAGTTTCATTACTTGGAGGAGATGCTGCACCTTTAGAATTGTCTAAAAAACCAACTATAGTTTTAGTTGTCGGTCTTCAAGGTGGTGGAAAAACAACTACTATTGGTAAAATCGGTAATATGGTTCGTAAGAAACACAATAAAAAGCCAATGTTTATAGCATGTGATGTTTATAGACCTGCCGCTATAGACCAATTGAAAAGCATAGGTAAACAGCTTAATATAGAGGTATATGAAGAAGGAAAAGGAAATCCTGTAGAAATTGCAAAAAGAGGCATAGAACATGCTAAAAATAGCGGATATGACTATATTTTAGTTGATACTGCAGGTCGTCTTCAAATTGATGAAGAATTAATGGATGAATTAGTATCAATAGAAAAGGAAATAAATCCGAGTGAAGAACTATTAGTAATAGATGCTATGATGGGACAAGATGCAATAAATGTAATAACTGGATTCAATGACAAATTAAAACTAACTGGTTGCGTTCTTACAAAAATGGATGGAGATACTAAGGGTGGTGTAGCATTATCATTAAGACATCTTACTAATATACCAATTAAGTTAATTGGAGATTCTGAAAAATTAGATGGACTTAGTGAATTTTACCCTGAAAGAATAGCAAATAGAATTTTAGGTATGGGTGATTTGCTTTCAATAATAGAGAAAACAGAAAATGAACTTGATCAAGATGAAATGATGAGTGCCGCTAAAAAAATGCAGAAAGGTAAATTTGATCTAGATGATTTTTTAAAAACAACTAATCAAATTAAAAAATTAGGTCCTCTTGAAAATCTATTAAAATTAATACCTGGAGCATCTAAAATGGGGCTTAACAACGTTCAAGTTGATCCTAAAGTAATGGCAAGAACTGAAGCAATTGTTCAATCAATGACTATGGAAGAAAGACGTAATCCTGATATTATAAAAGCAAGTAGAAAAATGAGAATTGCCAAAGGTTGTGGTCAAAAAGTAGAAGATGTAAATAGATTATTAAAACAATTTGATCAAATGAAACAAATGATGAAGCAAATGAATGGTAAATTTAAATTATAAAAGTGCTATAAGCACTTTTAATTTGCCTAAACAATATTTTTGATTATACATAAAATAACTATGAAAAGGAGTTGTTATTATGAATAATGGAATGTATCAAGGATATAGTGTTGAAGGTAGCGCTGAATTAAAAGTTACACCTGATAAAAAAATGTCATTTGAAGAGTCTTGTGCTGTTCCAACTATGCAAGGAGTAGTTTGTCCTCCTATATATGAATGTCCTCAAGAGAGATGTATTCACAAACAAATAGTTCATGAAGTACCTCATGTTTGTCCTATTAACACAAGAATAATTAATCATCATATATATAAACATACATATAGTCCTTGTTATACATGTACTGAGGAAAATGAAATATGTAATGTGACAGAAAGTCCTTGTAAATTTATGTAAGCAAATACTTAGTTATTTGCTTTTAAAATGTTATAATAAAAATGGTGATTATTATGTATTATGAGAAATATAATTATGATAAAAAAATACCACTTAATAAAATAAATGAAATGTTTGAAATATTAATTCCATTTTACAATAAGTTAAATGGAAAAGATAATGGTACTGATGAAATGAAATTGCCTTTTATAAATATATTACAAAATACAAAGGATTATAATATTTTGCTATGTTATTATAACGATGAATTAATAGGCTTCATTAATTATATGTATTATAACGATGGATTAATGTTATCAGAAATACAAATAAAAAGTAAGTATCATGGTAAAAACATATTAAGAAGTATGCTAAAAAAGATTTTAGATGATATCAATCTTCAAAAATTTAAAAAAGTATTTATTACTATAAATTCTAAAAATACAAAGTCAATAAATGTATTAACTCATATTGGTTTTAAAAATACCAATGGTGTATTTTATGAAATAAATATTGAAAAATTGATTAATTGGGTAAATAAAAAACAAGAATCACTTAATAATCATTTGAAATGAAGATTTCGTAACTCCTATAAGTAATATTGTCTATATAAATATATGTGTCAATAGACAATATATATATTTTTTGATAAAATTGTTTTGGTGATTTTATATGATTAACATTGTTTTATTTGAACCAGAGATACCTGAAAATACTGGTAATATTATGAGAACATGTGTTGCTACTGATTCTAAATTACATTTGATAAAGCCATTAGGTTTTAGTTTAGAAGAAAAATATGTTAGAAGAGCTGGTGTTAATTATATAGATAAATGTGATATAAGTATATATGAAAATATTGATGAATTCTTTGAAAAAAATACAGGTGAATATTATTTTTTAACTAGATATGGACATAAACCACATACTAGTTTTGATTATAGTGATATAAGTAAAAACTATTATTTCTTTTTTGGTAAAGAAAGTACTGGTATACCCCCTAAAATATTAAAACCTTATATAGATAGATGTATGCGTATGCCTATGACTGATAATGTAAGAGCACTTAATTTATCAAATACAGTAGCAATTATGACATATGAAGCATTAAGACAACAAAATTATCCAAATCTTTTATTTGATGAACCACATAAAAGTAAAAACTATATCGAAGAGAGTGAGTAATTATGGCAATAACTAAAACCAATTTTATTGAATTTACTCGTTGTAGAAGATATCCTGCATTGGAAAATTTAAGAAAAGAAAAACTAGATTCTAAAATGACTATAGAAGAATATAAAAAGCAAGAATTAAGTGAAGATATTAAAGAATTGGTTGGCTCTATGTTTGAAATGAATGAAGATGGTTCTGATAATGATTTAACATATAAAGAAGATATTCAGTTAAATGCGATGATGAACTATTATAAAGAAGTCGAATTAGAAGCTGCTAATGTAGCAAAAAAACTATTTAGTGGAAACTTTATTTATAGTGAGCAAACATATAATCAAGAATCATTTGATTTTGTTCATAATGGAATAAGATATCTTTGTTATGTGGATATTTACAATGAAAATGATGATGAAATAAATATTATTGAAGTAAAAGCTACAACAAGTAATAAGTATCTAGAAGGTATGCAGTATGGAATACCTCGTAAAGAAAAAAATCCTATGTTTATTAGAGATTATGATGGTATATATAAGCTAAATAAGCCTAATAATAGTGATATAAAATTGGAAGAAGCATTTAATAAAAAATATTTAAAATTCTTTGATAGATATTCAGATGAAGGAAAATATATATTAGATATAGCCGTTCAAAGATATATAATTGAACATGATTTAAAAATTCATAATGTTAATAAAAAAGTTAACTATTATCTTGCAGTATTAAATCATAACTATGTATACGATGGATATAGAGTTGGAAACAAACGTGTTTATAGAACAATTAATGGGGAAGATATTATTAATTTCTTTGATGTTAATGAAATAACATTAAAATATCAACCTATAATAGAGGATATGATAAATAGATTAGAAGATAATATATATAATCCAGATACTGATTATTGTGGCGTAGGTAAGTATTGTGCATATAAGAAAACAAATGAATGTAAATTTAAAAGTATTTGCTTTAAAAATGTTCCTACTAGTAATGCATCTTTTAATTATATTGGTTTTAGAGATAATATTGGATTTACAAGTGATAAATTAACTAAATTTGATTTGATAAACAAAGGTTATTATAAACTTGATGATATTCCATTTGATTGGATTAAAGATTATCCGAATATGGTAATTGAGAGAGACTGTTATGATAATGATAAAATATATGTGGATAAAGAGAAAATAAATGCTTATTTAAATTCCTTAGAGTATCCTATATATCATTTGGATTTTGAAAGTTTTCCTTGTCCAATGCCAAGATTTAAAGGCGAAAAACCATATACACAATCTTGTTTTGAATTTAGTTTACATATAGAAAGAGAACCTGGTAAATGTGATAAAGATAAGGATAACTTTGTATTTTTGGCAGAAACATTAAATGATGAACGAGAACAAATGGTAAAAGAACTAGTAAATAGAATTGATATAAGTAAAGGAACAATGCTAGCACAAAATGTTACATTTGAAAGAGGAAGGCTTAAGGAATTAGCAGAAATATTTCCTAAATATAAAGATCATTTACTTAAAATAGTAGAAAAATCAACAGATTTATTATATGTTATACAAAATCATTCTAAACTATATGAAGAATTAGGATTTGATGAAGAAAAATGCAAACTAATAAATTTTTATGATAAACGTCAATCAGGAAGTTACTCAATAAAAAAGACTTTGCCAGTTCTATCAGATTTAACATATAAGGATTTAGAAGTTAAGAATGGTACAGAGGCTTTAGTTACTTATTCTTTGTATGATACTATGAATGAATTCGATCTTAATAAAGCTAAAAATAATTTAAGAATATATTGTAAACAAGATACATGGGCTATGGTTGTTATATTAGAATCGCTTAGAAAACTTTGTAAATGATATGTCAAAAATATTGTCTATTCCTTGTATACTTTCCCTAAATTGGGTATATTATTATTGTAGAGAGAGGTGGATAGATAATGATATATCCTTCAATAGATAAACTATTAAACATAGTTGATTCTAAATATAAACTTGTACATATAGTAGCTGATAGAGCAAAAGTGATGAAAGAACATAAACATTATCAAATGGATGAAAATGAATATGTATCTAAAAAAGAAATAGGAAGAGCACTTGAAGAAATTGATAAAGGCTTAATAACTATAAAAGGAAATTAGTGTTAAAATAACACTATTTTTTTTTAAATTAATGTGTTATACTTTAATATAGGATAGTGGGTGAAGAAATGTTAGATAATAAAGTTTTAATTAATTTATATATCTTATCATTAGGGGTTAATTATGAAGTTTTTTTACCTGTTAATGAGAAAGTTGGAAATATTTCTCGCCTTTTAAATACTACAATGTTTGATTCAATAAATAAAGATAAAAACTGTACTTTATTAAATGCAGAAACTGGTAATGTATACAATAACAATGATTTAGTTATCAATACAGATATTAGAAATAATACAAAATTAATTTTGTTATAGAAAGAATAAAAAAGAATAAAAAGGAGGTAAATTATGTATTTATATTTATATGATGATGAAAAAATCATTACATTTAGTTTGCCTTCTAAAAAAATAGGTAATTTCTGGATGACAGATGACAATAATAAAAATATTGTTAATATAAGCGTAGAAAATGGAGACTGGATAATGAGTGGTGCTGAAAACACCAAAATAATTACTAATGGCAATTCAGAAAAAGTTATATTAAGGCAGAATTATTATTATATTGTTGAAAAGAATGAAAAAAGATATGTATTATATGCGGGAAAATTAAATGATGAAACATTTGAATATTTTATTGTGCCAGATAACTCATCAGTTAAAATAGGAAAATCTGCCAATAATGAGATATCTATTAATTTGCCATATTTTGCTGATACTCAATTAATATTAAATTATGAAAATCAAATATGGAAATTAAGGAAGAATGAAAAGACATTAATATACGTTAATGATATTTTTATTAAAGAAACAGAAAAAATATTAAAAAATGGTGATATAGTTAATTCATTTGGATTAAAAATTATTCTTGTAAAAGGTATAATATTAATTAATGCTCCATATAAACAAAAACTTGTATCAAAATTAGCTGTAAAAACTTTTGATAAAGCAGAAACAGTAACAGATGAAGAAATAGAAAACAAAAATTTATATGAAGATAATGATTATTTTCTAAGAAGTCCTCGTATGCGTAATATTATAGAAAAATTGCATATGAGAATTGATGCTCCACCTACAAAAGAAAATATGCAAGAAACACCATTGATTATGACTTTAGCACCTATGATTACAATGGCAGCTTCATCAATGGTAACGTTAAGTACTGCGCTTCAAGCAATTTCTTCTGGAGAAAGAACAGTTAAGCAATCATTACCAACTTTACTAATAAGTGGGGCAATGATATTTAGTATGTTTATATGGCCATTTGTTACAAGAGCATATGAAAAGAATCTAAAGAAAAAAAGAGAAGAAAACAGACAAGAAAGATATAAAGCTTATTTAAATACCAAAAAAGAAGAATTGTCTAAAGAATTTGATAATCAAAAAAAGATATTAGAAGAAGGATTAATATCTACAGACATTTGTTATGATTCAATTATTAACAAAAGGAGATCTTTGTGGGAAAGAAGGATGGACCAAGGAGATTTCTTAAATGTTAGAATTGGTAAGGGCAGTGTTCCTTTTGAAGCTGATATAAATTATCCTGCTGAAGAGTTTTCAATGGATGATGATAATCTTAAAAAAATGTTGGAATCATTAATTGGAGAATATAAAACAATAAATGATATACCAGTAGGGTATTCATTTACTGAGAATCATTTAACTGCAGTAAGTGGTATATATCCAAAATATATTTCATTTTTAAACAATGTATTCTTGCAGTTGATGGATTTTCACAGTTATCATGATTTAAAAATAGTGGTATTCACTAATGAAAAAAATGAAAATAGATGGAAATATTTAAAAGATTCCCCTTATTGTTTTTCAAATGATAAAGGAATAAGATTTTTTGCAACTAAAACAGAAGAAATGCAAGAAATTTCTGATTATTTAACTCCAAGATTTGAAACTAGAAAAGAACATAATGATTCGGGTGAGATTAAAGACTTTTCGAGATATTCATCATATTATTTATTTCTAATAGACGATATTGATTCTGCAAGAAAAATAGATATAGTTAATACTGTCTTAAAAACTAAAAGAAATATAGGTTGTAGTGTAATTGTTGTAGAAGAAAAACTATCTAAGATTCCAAGCGAAATATCTAGATTCATTACTATTGGTGAATCTGTTTCAGCTGTAATAAATAGTGAAAATAATAGTCAACTTAGATTTAACGATGAAATAAACAATTCATATGATATGGAAGCGGTCTCTAAGATACTTGCCAATACACCATTATATATGCTTGAAAAAGAAAAACAATTACCTAATTCATTAACTTTTTTAGAAATGTTTGGAGTGGGACAAATAGACCAATTAAATGTATTAAATAGATGGAAGGATAATAATCCAGTAAAAACATTAAAAACAGAAATTGGTGTAAATGAAAATGGTGATCCCTTTGTTCTTGATATTCACGAGAAATTTCATGGACCTCATGGATTAATTGCAGGTATGACTGGTAGTGGTAAGTCAGAATTTATTATTACATATATTCTTTCAATGGCAATAAATTATAGTCCTGAGGAAGTATCTTTTGTTCTTATTGACTACAAAGGTGGAGGTTTGGCAGGCGCTTTTGTTGATAATGAAAGCGGTAAAAAATTACCTCATGTTGTTGGAACTATTACAAACTTAGATAAATCAGAAATAAATAGAGCATTATCAAGTATACAAAGTGAACTTAGAAGAAGACAAGAAAGATTTAATGAAGTAAAAGTAAGATTAAATGAAAGTACACTCGATATATATAAATATCAACAATTATATAGGGATGGTACAATAAATGAGCCAATTCCACATTTGATTATCGTATGTGATGAATTTGCAGAATTAAAAGATCAACAACCTGAATTTATGGAAGATTTAATCTCTACTGCTCGTATTGGACGTTCACTTGGAGTTCATCTTATTTTAGCAACTCAAAAACCATCTGGTGTAGTTGATGCTCAAATATGGTCTAATGCTAAATTTAAAATTTGCTTAAAAGTTCAAGATAGAGCAGATAGTATGGAAATGATAAAGAATGATTTAGCAGCGGAGTTAAAAAATGTTGGACGTTTTTACTTACAAGTTGGTTACAATGAATATTTTGCTTTAGGTCAAGCTGCTTGGGCTGGAGCACAGTATTATCCAAACAAAGAATTTAAAAAGCCTGTTGATAAAAATTTGTATTTCATCGATAATATTGGGTCAGTAGCAAAAGCTATAAATAATTCATCATCAAAAAGATTTGCTAAATCACAGGGAGAAGAATTAACAAATATAGTTAAATATGTAATAGATATTTGTAATAACTCAAATTTTAAAATAAAAGAATTATGGCTTGATAGAATGAGTAATAAAATATTAATTGATGATCTTTATAAGAAATATAATTATGCTAAAGAAGCATTTAGCATTAATCCTGTTATAGGAGAATATGATGATCCATATAATCAAACTCAAGGCTTATTAACTTTACCTATAGGAAAAGAAGGAAATGCTATTGTATATGGTATATCAGAAAGTGGTAAAGATGAGTTTGTAAGTGCATTTGTATATTCTTCAATAATGACATATGATACTAGTGAAATAAATTTATATTTAGTAGATTTTGGCGCTGAAACTTTACAAAATTTTGCTAATGCACCTCAAGTTGGAAATGTAATATTAAATGGTGAAGATGAAAAAATAGAAAACTTTGCTAAAATGTTGCATAGCGAAATGAATAAGAGAAAGAAACTGTTTTTATCTTATAATGGAAATTATGATGATTACATCAAATCAAGTGGTCAAAAACTTCCAAATATAATTGCAGTGGTTAATTCATTAGATGTTTTAATGGAAACTTATCCAGATTATATTGATAAATTAATTCCAATTATAAGAGAAGGATCAAAATATGGTATCAATTTCTTAATAACTGCTACATCTCAAGGTTCAGTTAAATTAAAAGTATCACAAAGTTGCAAGCAAACTTTCTGTTTACAACTTAAAAATGAAAATGATTATAAGGATGTTTTAGGAAGAACTGATGGCCTTGTACCATCTCAATCTGTTGGTAGAGGTTTAACAAAGCTTAATAGAGTTGTTGAATTTCAAACTGCATTTATTGCTAAAGAAAATGCTTATATTAGAATTAATGAATTAATAGGAACATTAAACGAAAAAGGAATTAATAAAGCAAGTTCAATTCCTGTAATGCCAGAGACAATTGAAATCAGTAGATTTGCAGCAAAATATACTGGATTAGATAAAGTTCCAATAGGATATACTAAAGAAACATTAATGTCATATCTATATGATTATAAAAAATATGTAACTAATTTAATTTGTTCTAGTGATTTAGATAATATAGACTTGTTTTTAAATAATTATATTAAGACATTAGAAGTAAATAATACATTTAATAAAGTAGTAATTGATGCATGTAATTATTTTGATAAGTTTGATTATAAAATATCATTAATCAACAATAATTTTAATAAAATTGTTGATCAAATAAAATCATTAGATATTCAAATACAAGATATATTACAAAAGAGTAATATGAATTTAAGAAGTATTGCAGCAATAAAGAATACCTTTATAGTAATAGTTGGCTTTGATAAATTCTTTACTAAATTAGATGATGAGCATAAAAATATTTTCAAAGAAATATTGACAAGTCAAAAAGAAATGTTAAAAATAACTTTTGCATTAATCGATATACCACTTTCATTTAAAAAATATGAATATGAAGAATGGTATAAAAATTGTGTTAATACATCAGATGGTATTTGGATAGGAACAGGAGTTAATGGTCAATATACAATAAAATTAAATTTCCAACCAAATGGTATAAATACTATAGAAAATGGATATCTAATAGCTATAAAGAATGGAATGCCAACAGTAGTTAAAGGAATAAATGAAATTAAAAAGTAAATTTAGTGTAAAACATGTAGACATTTTACAATTTAAATGTTAGAATTAAATTGATGATAAGTTTATGATGAAAGGAGATAATATATGAATCATAAAGTCAACAGTGTAGCAGACTTGCATGATAGTGCAACTAATCTTTACACAAAAGTTGTAATTGGTAGTGAACCATCAAGTGCTGCTTCAATGATCCTAAATTTAAAAGAGGGAATTGAAAATCTTAAAAATTCTTGGGAAGGTATGGACGCAGGAACTCAAATTAATAATGTTGTAACAGTTTACAATGCAGTTGTAAAAATTAAAAATGTTTTAGCTGCTCTTTCAGTCGAAACATCTAAAATTGCAGCAGATTATAGAGCTATCCAAAGAGCTAATGGTGCTAATTTAGCTGAATTAATTAGCGTTAAAGAAGAAGCACCTGATACAGTTATGCCTGAATATTCTGATACTAGAGATACTGTTAATATTACTCCAGATGCTGTAAGTGGAAAAGCAAAAGTTGATGCTGCTAAAGATGCTATGGATGCATTCTTAAGTAATGTTAAGAAGTATTTCGATGAAATCATGGAAAACTGGACAGCAGGTCCAAAAAGAGATGAAGCTAAGCAATTATTCGATGAATTTATGGCTGGTGGACCTCATTACAAAGAATTATTAGAAGAAGTATCAACTAGTATAACTACTGCACTACAAAATTATGGGATGTAATTTATAAGAAAGCATTTGAAAAATCAAATGCTTTTTTAATGCTTCAATTTATTTACTTATAAATAAAAATCTGTTTACTTGTTATAATATAAAATATATAACATGATGGTCATAATAACATTAAGAAACTAATTTGTGATATAAAAAAGTATTTAAGCTTAAATACTTTTTTTGTTGATAACTAGTATTTTTATTTGTTTTATGTTATAATTTTAACAGCATTTAAACTTTTAAGGAGATGAATATATTTATGAGCAAAATTAATATAATGAGTTTAGGTGGGCTTAATGAAAATGGTAAGAATTTATATACTGTCAAAGTTGATAATAAATTATTTATATTTGATTGTGGAATGAAATATGCACCAGATAAAATGTATGGTGTTGATTACGTAATTCCTGATTTTACATGGCTTATAGAGCATAAAAAAGAAATAGTTGGTATATTTATAAGTCATCCACATCATGAAAATATGGGTGCTCTTACAGATTTATTAAAAGTACTTCCAAATATTAATGTATATGCTTCTAACTTTACAGGTGAAATTATTAAATATGAATGTGAAAATGAAAATGTAGAAATTAAAAATCTTAATATAATTAAAGCACACAAAAAAATAGATTTTGACAATATAAGTGTTTTTCCATTTAGTGTAACTCATAGTTGTCCAGAAACATTGGGTTATTGTATTAACACTTCTGATGGGGCAATTATATATATGGCTGATTTTATCATTGATCCTACTATGGGTGGTAATTATGATATGGATTTAGGTAAACTTGCATATATTGGAAAACAAGGTGTTTTATGTTTAATGACTGAAAGTGTTTTTGCTGAAAAGAAAGGACATACATCCCCTAATCATAAACTTGAAAGTTTTTTTAAAAAAGTAGTTGAAAAAAATAAAGGAAGAATCATTTTTACATTATTGCCTCTACATATTTATACCATGCAAGAAATATTTAATTCATTAAAAGGTAAGAATAGAAAAGTAGTAATAATGGGTAAAGAACTTCATAATATAGTTTCTATTTGTGTTAAAAATGGATATTTAGATTTAGATGAAAGTATGTTAGGTAACTTAACTGATTTAAAAATTGATAATACAGTTATTTTACTAAGTAATGATAGGGAAACTCCATATTCAAATATAAATAGAATAATATCAGGCCATGATAAATTTATAAATTTAGAAAAAACAGATACAATTTGTTTTGCTGAACCTAGTTATGATGCATATGAGAAAGTTTTAGTTAAAATAATGAATGAACTTGCTATTAAAGGTGTTAATATTGAGCAAATACCAAAAGGTAAAAGTGTTCGTCATCATGCATCATCAGAAGACTTAATGATGCTTGTAAAACTTTTTAATCCTAAGTATTATATGCCTATTAAAGGAGAATACAGATATCAAGTTCAAAATGGTAATATGGCATATAATGTAGGTGTACCTAAAGATAATATTTTACTTAAAGAAAATGGTGATATTGTTACATTTGAAAATGGTAATTTAGTTGATAATTTTGATAGAATATTTGTAGATGATGTTTTAATAGATGGAAATATGACAGAAGATATAGGTGAACTTGTTTTAAAAGATAGGGAACTTTTAAGTAGTAATGGACTTGTTGTTATATCCGCCACATTAAGTAAAAAGGATAAAGAATTAATAATAGATCCAGAAGTTGTTACAAGAGGATTTATATATGCAAAAGATAATATGGAAATAATTGATGAAATTAAAAGAATAAGTTTGGAAATTATTAAGAAAAATACTTTTAATGCTAAGTATGCTGATTATGTTCAAATAAGAAACGAAATTCGTGAACAAATCGGAGAGTATCTATATAAAGAAACCTCATGTAAACCAGTTATATTAACTGTATTACAAGAATTATAAAAATAATAGTTAAACTATTATTTTTTTATGTCTAATAAAATTTAGATTTCTTTACAAAATGCTACTAAAATTATATAATTTTAATAGGATAGGTGATATGTATGAAGAATGGATATTCCGGAGAAGCATTTTTAGATGTAATGTTTAAAGATTTATATAGAAGTGATGAGGTACAACATACAAGTAATCCAAGTGATAGAAAAGAGGAAGCTATTCATAAGTATATGGAAAGACTCGAAAGAGTGCATGAAAAGGCAGCAAGATTTGGTAGATTAGATTTAGTCAAGAGTCTTTACTTTGAAAAATACGTTATTAAAAAGGAAAATATCCCTAGTATTTATACTGAAGAACAAAAAGAAATAATAATAAGTAGTCAGGAAAAAAGAATAAGTATGTGGTTAGATTATTTAACTGATGAAAATACTATGTATCCTATGTGGGCAAAATATTGGGTTTTCCAGGGTATGTTAAGACTTGGAACTTTTGATATAGGTAATGAAGTATATCAAAGAAGGAGTGAGAAGACAGTATCACCTTTTATAGAACCTAATCCATCTGTAATAGCAAATTGTATTCAAAATATGATGGATTATGAAGAGAAAAAAAGAAAAGGGCTTGATATATCTGACTTACCAGTAAAATCTGGTAGTTTTAAGAAAATATATGAATATTTTGAAAAGAAATTTATAGAAGAACAAAAATCTAGCTTTAATTCTCTTGATGGTAGATGGGTAAAATATAATCAAGGAAGTGAAGAAGACGCAAAAAAACTATGTGCATCTTTACAAGGAAAAGGGCTTAAGTGGTGTGTAACAAGTGAAGATATGGCTAAAACATATGTTTGCGGTCATAGACATTTGGGTAATCAAGGTGGGGATTTTTATGTATATTATACTATGGATGAACATGGAGATTATACAATTCCTAGAATTGCAATAAGTATGTTTGGTAAAATAAGAATTAGAGAAATTAGGGGAATATTAGATGGGCAATGTTTAGAAGAAGAAATGATATCTGCCCTTGAGACAAAATTAAAAGAAATGGATTTTGTTAGTAAAGAAGATTTAGATAGTAATTTAGAAAAAGTTAATGATCAAAGAAAGTTGGTTGAAATTTATAAAAAAACAATTAATAGAATTCCATTAACTGAAGAAGAGATAATTTTGTTATATACTAAGCAAATTGGATTTGGATGGACAAATGACCCTCTAGTTGAAAAAACTACAAAATTAAGAAACTTTACTGAAGATGTTGATTCTTTGAGTGTGGATAATCAAATAAATGTAATTATTAAAAACGCTAACAAATTACCTAAGGATTTAAGTATAAATAATAAAGAAACGGCTCTAGTTGTTGTTTCACAGATAGGCAAATTATTTCAATATTTAAGTAAAGAATTAAAAGATGATGAACAATTAGTAAAAACTGCACTTGCAACTAGTCCTAATATGCTTGAATTTGTTGGCGAGAGGTTTAAAAATAATAAAACAATAGTAATGGACATAGTTTCTAAAAAGGGATCTTTGCTTAGATATGCAAGTGATGGCTTAAAAAATGATAGAGAGGTTATATTAATAGCAATTAAAAATGATGGACTTGCGCTAAAATACGTGGGTGATAAGTTTAAAGATGATGATGAAATAGTAAGAATTGCAATTACCCAAAATGGATTGGCATTAGAATTTGCCGGAGAAAAATTTAGAAAAGATAAAAATATGGCAATTATTGCAGTTGGTAATGGTGCAGCGCTAGAATATGTGAGCGAAGAGTTAAAAAAAGATAAAGAAATAGTACTAAAATCAATTAGTCGTAATGGGTATTATATAGTTTATGCAAATAAAGAATTATTAAATGATAAAGCATTTGTGATTAAACTTATACATACTAATCCTGAAGTATTTGTATATTTAAGAGAAGATTTAAAAAAAGATAAAGAAATAGTAACAGAAGCAATTATGACAAATGTACGCACATTTGAATATATAAGTAAAGAACTAAAAGAAGATGAAAAATTTATTATGGAATTACTTTCAAAAAGACCATCACTAATATCAGAACTTCCTGATAAATATAGAAATAATAGGGAATTAGCAAAAGAATTAGTTACAAGTAGTTCTTATGCATTTAAGGGCCTTAGTAAAGAATTACAAGGTGACAAAGAGATAGTAACATTAGCTGTAATGAAGTCATATGGAGAATCTTCACTAAAATATGCAAGTGAAGAACTTAAGAAAGATAAAAGTTTCATTATATCATTAGTATCAAAAAAAGGAAGTATTCTTGAATATGTAGATGATGAATTTAAAAAAGATAAAGATGTAGTTACAGCAGCAGTAATAGCTCCGTATAGCGGTTGTACACTACAATATGCAAGTGAAGAACTTAAGAAAGATAAAAATTTCATTGTATCATTAGTATCAAAAAAAGGAAGTATTCTTGAATATGTAGATGATGAATTTAAAAAAGATAAAGATGTAGTAGTCTCTGCAATTGCGAATGATCCTTATGCATTAAAATATGCAAGTGAAGAAATTAAATCAGATAAAGAATTCATTATAAGCGTTGGTGCTAAATATGATGTACCATCTTTTGAAATGAGTGATGAAATTCAAGAAGATAAGAAATTTATGAAAAAGTTTAGATATAATGTGGCAAAGGAAGATGTAAAGAAAAGAGTTGTAGTTAAAGTAAAACAATTAAAAGAAGCAAGTAGTAAATTAGTTCATAAAGCAATTGGATGCTTATTACCAGATTATCTTAAAATGACAACTCAAGAAAATAAAATCGATTCTTCTGAAGAAGATAGAAGTAGATAAATATAACTTTTTATGCTTATCAAAAAGTGATATAATATTTTACAAACAAAGAAGGTGAAACATGATATATTTAGATTATAGTGCAACAACACCAGTTGATGAAAGAGTATTGGATTCTTATTGTAAAGTTACAAGAGATTATATAGGAAATGCTAATTCAATACATAATTTGGGTGTGAAGTCAAAAGAATTATTTATGCAGGCAACTAATCAAGTTGCAGATATATTAAATTGTCATTATAAGGAAATTATTTGGACAAGTGGAGCAAGTGAAAGTAATACTACAGCTATTAAGGGTGTTGCTTTTAAGTATGCAAATCGTGGCAAACATATAATTACTTCTAAATTAGAGCATAAAAGTGTTCTTGAAGTAATGGGATATTTAAGTAATATTGGATATGAAGTTGATTTTGTTAATATACTAGATAATGGCCAAATCGATTTAAAACATTTAGAAGAATTAATTAGAGAAGATACTATATTGATAAGCATTTGTGCTGTAAATAGCGAAACAGGTTTTAAGCAACCATTAAAAACAATTAGACAAGTTATTAATAAAAAGAATCCAAAAGTAATATTTCATAGTGACTTAACTCAAGCTTTAGGTAAAACAAAATTTTATTTAAGTGATTTGGATTTGGCATCATTTTCATCACATAAAATATATGCACCAAAAGGTTGTGGAATATTATTCAAAAAACGTGATCTTCAAATAGATACATTAATATATGGGACCACTGAGAATTGTCCATTTAGAGGTGGAACTCCAGCATTACCATTGGTAGTATCCTTTTCTAAAGCAATGCGTTTAATAAATGATAAATTAGATAGTAATGTAAAAAAGTGTGAAAAATTAAAATCAGATTTAATTAAAGGATTATCTAAGTATCCAATAAAGATTAATTCCAATGATCTATGTGTACCACAAATAGTAAACTTTAGTTTATTAAAAATAAAATCTGAAACATTTGTACATGCTCTTGAAAAATATGATGTTTATGTATCTACTACAACTGCTTGTTCTTCATTAGAAGAAAGTGTAGTATTAAAAGAATTATCACATGGAGATAAGAATATTTCTACAACTTCTATAAGAGTTAGTCTTAGTCATTTAACATCTTCAGAAGATGTACAAGAATTTTTAAGAATATTTGATAAAGTTTGGAATGAGTTATTATTAAAATGAAAGAAGTAATACTAATTAAATATGGTGAATTAACTACAAAAAAAGACAATAGAAATTTCTTTATAAAAACATTAAAGAAAAATATATTATCAAAATTGTCTTCTTTTTCAATTGAAATAAAAGATGATTATTATAGAATGTTTATTTTTGCAAAAGAGGATGACATAGATGAGATAGTAAATATTTTATCAAATATATTTGGTATTCATGAAATCAATATTTGCTATATGAGTGAAGATATTAATTTAGATAACATAAAAGAATTATCACTTAATGTTATTAATAATGAAGATGGTAAAACATTTAAAGTTGAAACAAATAGAAGTGATAAAAGTTATCCAATAAAATCAATGGATGTTAGTAAAGATGTAGGAGCGTATATTCTTAAAAATACTAATTTAAAAGTTGATGTTCATAATCCTAATATAACTTTACATATAGAAATAAGACATGAAGGAGTATACATATATACAAATGGTGTTAAAGGGTTAGGAGGTTATCCTGTATCTACTCTCGGAAGGGCACTATTGATGTTAAGTGGTGGTATAGATTCTCCAGTTGCAGGTTACTTAACTATTAAACGTGGTGTTGAACTTTACTATTTATATTTTGAAAGTAGGCCTCATACCAGCATAGAAGCGAGAAATAAGGTTATACAACTTGCTCGTAAATTGGAAAATTATAATTCTAACGGTAAATTAATAGTAGTTAATTTCACTAAAATACAAGAAACTATATATAAAAATTTAGATAATGAATATTTAATAACAATTATGAGAAGAATGATGTATAGAATAGCAGAAAGAGTTGCTAAAAGGAATAAATGTTTAGCAATAGTAAATGGAGAAAGTGTTGGGCAAGTTGCTAGTCAGACATTATCTAGTATGCTTGCTGTAAATGATGTTACCAACTATCCAATATTAAGGCCACTTTGTTCATTTGATAAATTAGATATTATTGAAATATCGAAGAAAATTGATACTTATGATATATCAATTCTTCCATATGAGGATTGTTGTACAGTATTTGTTCCTAAGCATCCAGTAATTAATCCAAATTTAAAACATATTTTAGAAGAAGAATCCAAATATGATTTTAATCCTTTGATAGAGGAAGCTGTAGATACAATAGAAACTATTGATTTAAATAATATGGATAACTATAGCGATTTACTTTAGTATAAAATATAATATTAAAAGCATAATATATATTGGTGATACTATGCTTTTAAAAAATAATTTTAGTAAAAAAAATAATTATTTATATAAAATGAAATGCTTAAATACTAGAAATAGTGAATATATTGAAGAAGAAAATAAATGTTTTGACAGAATAGAAAAAAATAATGTTATAGAAAAAAAGAGAAAATAAATTGACTTTTATATTCTCTTTTAATATAATACATAAAACTGAATGGGAGTAAGTATGAAAAATAATTTAAATAGAAAAATTAAAATAAAATTAACACAATATGGAATTGATATTTTAAATGAAAGATATAGTCAAATGGGCTATTATAAGCAACCTGATTCTAATGGATACTTTACATTTTCAATGTGGGAATTTATTAATATATATTGGAACTGTCCATTAAAAGATATTACAAATATGGAAGAAAAAGAATATCATAGCATTCAGTTAAGGCGCAAAAGAAAATAAGGCAAACTATTATGTTTGTCTTTTATTATTAAATAATTTTTGTTATAATACATGTGTAGAAAGAAGAGGTTTAATATTATGGAAATATTAAGTGTTAATGCGGGTAGTTCATCATTAAAATTTACTTTAATAGAACTTCCTTTTGAAAAAGTTGTTGTTAGTGGTACTTTTGAAAAAATAGGTATTGATGGTAGCTTTTATACAATAAAATACAATGGCGAGAAAATAAGAAAAGAAGCAGAATTAAAAAATCATACAGATGCTGTTAAAATTCTTATGAAAGAATTAATTGATATGAAAATATTAGATTCTTATGATGACTTAGATGGAGTTGGACATAGAGTGGTTCATGGTGGAGATACATATTTTGATAGTATAATTATTACTCCTGAAGTTGAAAAGAAAATAGAAGAGTTGATCCCACTTGGTCCACTTCATAATCCAGCTAATTTAACTGGTATTAGAAGTTTTAAAGAAATATTACCTAATACTCCACAGGTTGCGGTATTTGATACAGCATTTCATCAAACTATGAGTGATGAAGAATATTTGTATGCTGTTCCAATGGAATGGTATGAAAAGTTTGGGGTTCGTAAATATGGATTTCATGGAACTTCTCATAAATATATAGCAACAAAGATGAGAGAAATCATTGGTCAAGATAAAAAGATTATTAGTTGTCATTTGGGAAATGGCGCTTCATTATGTGCTATTAAAGATGGTAAATGTGTTGATACTTCAATGGGATTTGCTCCACTTGCTGGATTTATAATGGGAACTCGTAGTGGCGATATAGATCCATCTATTATTCCTTATGTAATGAAAAATACTGGTGAAACTGTAGATGAAGTATTAAATGATTTAAATAAAAAAAGTGGTATGTTAGCATTAAGTGGAATATCTAGTGATATGAGAGATATTGAAGAAGCATATCTAAATAAAGATCCAAGATGCATTCGTGCTATGAATATGTACATTAAACATGTAGCTAATTATTTATCAATGTATAATACTTTACTGGAAGGAACAGATTATATTGTATTTACTGCTGGTGTTGGAGAAAATTCTGATTTAGTTCGTAAATTATTAATAGATAGATTTAAATTTATGGGTGTTAAACTTGATGAAGAAAAGAATTCAACAAGAGGTATAACTGGAGAGATAAGTGCAGAAGATTCAACAATCAAAGTAGTAGTTCTTCCAACAAATGAAGAATTAATGATTGCAAAAGATACATATAATTTAATAAACAAAGAATAGAAAAGAGATATATATGAATAATGTATATAAACAAATATATAATGAAATAAAAAAATATAAAAAGATTTATATTGCTAGACATATAGGTCCAGATCCTGATGCATTTGGAAGTCAAATGGCATTAAAGGAATCTATTAAATTAACATTTCAAGATAAAGAAGTTTATGCTGTGGGTGCTACTGTATCAAAATTTAAGTATTTTGGTAAAGTGGACAAGGTTTTAGATTTTGATTATGAAAATGGCTTATTGATTGTTGTAGATACACCTAATGCTAAAAGAGTGGATATTGATAATTTTTCATTATTTAAAAATGTAGTTAAAATAGATCATCATCCATTAGTTGATAAATTTGGCGAAGTGGAATATATAAATAATGATGCATGTTCTGCATCAGAACTTGTATTAGAAATAATTAATAATACAAAACTAAAAATCAATGAATCTATAGCAGGACATATATTTATTGGAATGGTAAGCGATACCAATAGATTCTTAGTTAATGTAACTGCTAAAACATTTGAAATAGTAACTGAATTAATTAAAAAATACAAATTAGATTTAGATCATTTATATAAACTTGTATATAGTAAGCCACTTAGTGAAGTTAGATTAATGGGACATATAGCATCTACATTAAAGGTTGATAAATATGGATTTGCATGTGTTGAATTAGATGAAGATGTAATGGATTCTTTTGGTTCTGATTTAGCGGCCGCATCTAATATTATTAATGATTTTAATAATATTAATGAGATGATAATATGGGTATTTGTTTCTAAGGATAAAAATAATTTATATAGAGTAAATATTAGAAGTAGGGGGCCAATTATAAATGAAATTGCTACTAGATATGGCGGTGGCGGTCATAAATATGCTAGTGGTGTTAGGACAGATTCAAGAGAGGTAATAGATAATTTGTTAAAAGAACTTAGTGAGTGTGCTAGAGAATACAGTAAAAAGGAGGATAAATAATATGGAAGTATTAAGTGTTCAAGATCCTATAATAGCTGTTAGAATTTCTCAATATCCTGAAGATAAAAAGAATGAGTTTCTTTGTTTGGGTAGAAGTAATGTTGGAAAAAGTAGTTTTATTAATACTATAATTAATAGAAAAAATTTAGCAAGAACCAGTTCAAAGCCTGGTAAAACAACAACATTAAATTTCTATTTGGTTAATAATGACTTTTATATAGTTGATGTTCCTGGATATGGATATGCCCAAACAAGTAAAAAGCAAATAGAAAAATTCGGAATAATGATTGAAGAGTATTTAAAACAACGACCATACTTAAAACACGTGTTCTTAATAATTGATTATCGTCATAAACCAACTGAAGATGACGTGTTAATGTATAAGTTTTTAAAATACTATAATATACCTGTTACAATAGTTGCAACGAAATATGATAAAGTTAATAGATCACTTAGAGATAAACAAGATGATATAATTAAAACCACACTATCTCCTGCATTAGGTGATGAAATTGTTAATTTTTCTAGTATTACAAAAATAGGCAAAGATAGAGTATATGAAATAATAGAAAATTCTAATAAAAAGTAGTTGAAAAAAAACTACTTTTTTATTATAATAATTATAGAGTAGAGGAGTGATATTATGAACAAGAAAGGTTTTACTCTAACTGAATTATTAGTTGTTGTAGCAATTATTTCAATTATTACCTTAATTGCTGTGCCAAGCGTTGTAGCAATTAATAAAAACATGAATAAGAGGATATATGGTAATAAAGTTGAGACAATTATAAGCGCTGCTCAAATATATGCAGGTAATAATCCGGATATTTTTAATGGTAGAACTGAAGTAAAGGTTTATGTAAGAGAATTAATACAAACTAATTATGTTTCTTCTGATGTTGCAGCAGGTACAGGAAATTGTAGTTCTGAAAGCACAATGGGATGTTTAATCGATCCAAGAAATAAAATTTCTATGAACGAAAATTATGTACTTTTAAAGAAAAAAGGTGTAGGTGTTTCAGCAGAATTTAATGGAACCGAATCACAAGTTGTAGAAGGAACTTTAGTAGAGCAAGTATGTAATAGATTTAACGATGGTACATTTGTTGGAAAGTGGGGAACTGGAGACAATGATTATTGTGGATGCAAATTTGGAGGTTCAGGAGCTCCAACAGGTATTTATAAAGCAACTAAAAATGGAAATAGTTTAGTAGTAAGTAATACCGAAGTAAGCGCTTGTATAATATCAGGAGATGAAAAAAATAATTATTTGAAATACGATGGTGTTATGTGGAGAGTTATGGGTGTATATAATATCTATAACGATGGAAATAAATTGGTTGCAAAAATTATAACAAATGATACAGTTGATACTCAATAAAATGTGTTAATTACACATTTTTTATTTTATATAAGATTCTTTTTTGCTATAATTTTTATAGGAGTTATATATGAAAGAAGAAACTTATAATTTTAATTATAAAGATATAACATTATATTTCAAAAAAGGAGAATCAGTATCAATTATAGGATCTGATAATGATTCTATAATATCTTTTTTAATGAGTAAAGGACATAATGTTATTTCATATGAAAATTTAAGCATTTTTAATAGAAAAACAGTTGTTGATGAAATAAAAGACTATATAAGTTCAAATGAAATAGATAATTTATTAAAAAAATATAATCTAAAAGATAAAAACATAGTAGATTTAACAATGAATGAAAAAATAAAACTTAAGATACTTTTAAATATTTTGAACAATAATACTTTAATTATAAATAATGTTTTATCATTGTTAGACCATAGCGATTATAAAAATATTATTAAAATTTTAAATGAATATAATCAAAAAGAACAGGTGGTTATTAATTTTACTAATAATATTGAAGAAACTATATTTGGAAATAGATTGGTCATCATTTATGATGGAAAATTATTATGTAATGATTATACTTTAATTGCATTAAGGCAAGAAAAGCTATTAAAAAGAATAGGTTTAGGATTACCTTTTATTGTGGAATTAAATAAATATTTAATGGATTATGGTCTTATTCATAAATATTTTTTAACAACAAGTGGGTTGGTGAACGAATTATGGAATTAGAAGTCAATTATACTAATAACATATTATTTAAATTGTCTAATAATAAAATTTATTCGTTTTTAGGAGATAGTAATTCTATTGCCAATTCTTTATCTATACAAATTTTTAATGAATTTAAAAATAAAAAAATAAAGGTAGGATATGTTAAAAGTGAATTATATAATATGTTTAATCATGAATTAGTAATAGATAATTTTAAAGAGAATCTCAAAAAATATAATTACAAAACTGATAAAAGAATACTTGAATCATTAAAAATAGTTGGCCTAGATGATAGCATTTTAAATAAGAAATATTATGAACTTAAATATATAGAATTAAAAAAAGTTTCTTTAGCATTAATACTAGTTTATAATCCTCGAGTAATAATATTAGAAAATTATTCAGAGGGATTAAATAATAAGGATAAAAATGAATTAATAAGATTATTTAGAATCCTTAAAAATAAATACAAAAGAATAATTATATTAATAAGTAAAGATACCGATTTTTGTTATAGTATAAGTGATTACTTTTATTTACTAGATAAAAATGGTATAGTTAAACAAGGAAATAAAACTTTAATAAATAATACTGAGTTATTAAATAAATTAAATCTAAAAACACCTGATATAGTCAAATTTATAAATGAATATAGAAAGTATAATAAAGAATTTTCAGATTATACTAATATTTTAGATTTAATCAAAGCAGTTTATAGAGATATAGGATATAAGAGGTAATTATGAAATATTTAATTAATTTAAGCTATAATGGTAATGAATTTTATGGTTATCAAATTCAAAAAAACAAAATAACTGTAGAAGGAGAATTAGAAAAGTGCTTGTCAAAAATATTAAATGAAAAAATAAATACTATAGGTGCATCTAGAACTGATAAAAAAGTTCATGCATTAAATCAATATTGTACATTTATTACTAATAAAAAGCCAAATTTAAATAAGCTAAAACATAGTTTAAATAGTATTATTAATAATAACATTTATATTAAGAAAATAAAAAAAGTTAATGATGAATTTAATGTAAGAAACAATGTACTATATAAAAAATATATATATAAGATTAATATTGGTGAGTATAATCCTATAGATAAAGATTATGTATATCAATATAATAAGCCAATAAAAAAAGAATTAATAAATAGTTTTATAGAAAAAATTAATGGTGAGCATAATTTTAGAAGTTTTACTTCAGATAAAGATAATAACAATTATATTAGAAATGTTATTATTACATACAAAATAAGTAATAAAATTTTATATTTAAGTTTTGAATCAAGTGGTTTTTTAAGGTATATGATAAGAAATATTGTTGGTTTATTACTTGATATTAATGAAGGTAAAAAAAGAGTAGAAGATATAGAAAAAATATTTAATATAATGAATAGATCTTCTCTTGGAACTTGTGCACCAGGAGAAGGATTATATTTAAGAGAAATAAAATATAAGTAAATATTGTAAAACCAAAAGTAATAACTTATAATTATAATAGGTGATAATATGAAGAATAAAAACATATTAAAATTATTAATAATTATAAGTTTTATGATTTGTATAAGTATAAATGCAAGAACAATATATAATAATACACCAAACTTTTCAAATGATTATTTAAAGAGATTTAGTAAATACACAAGATATTTAGTAACAACAGATTCA
>JAEEGL010262866.1_pt1 | contig 26159 bp, 18 predicted proteins | sample 9134231 | NCBI WGS metagenome assembly JAEEGL01 (sample SAMN16246548, study PRJNA631951) | gut metagenome | biome: gut microbiome; feature: rumen; material: fiber-attached | host: Bos | place: Iran: Karaj | collected 2018-10
GGGATAGACTATAGAATTATGTCCACAAAACAGATAACTGCATCCAATGCTGACGAAAAGATACAACGGCTGTATGAATCGGCATTCCCTGAAGACGAACAAATCCCATGGGATGACTTGATGCGCCTGGTAGAGGAAATGCCGCTGGATTTCACGGCGTATTATGATAGAGAAGAGTTCATCGGCTTCACCATCGTCTATCCACGTAAGTCATTCAACTGGTTTTGGTACTTTGCCGTGCGAGAAGAGTTGCGAGGCAAAGGCTATGGTCAGCAGATCCTCACTCAGCTAATTGAACGATATGAGGGTCAGCCTTTCGTTTTGGACATGGAGAGTACCACTCAAGTTTGCGACAACCTGGAGCAACGAAAGCATCGCCAAGCTTTCTATCTTCGAAATGGGTTTAGGGACACGAATGTCTATCGTACCTACAACGACATCACCATGACCATCATGATGAGAGGTGAAGGAACGTTCACCATGCAGGATTGGGATGACATCATACACGAGCTGCAACAGTTCTGGTGGCCAGACGACATTAAGGAAGGATAAGAGTGATGGAATAGGGAAGTTTGGGTTAACTGATTAATGTAAGCAGCCCTTCGAGGATCGTAAAAGACTCGAAGGGCTTTTTGCATCAGCTGATGCAGGCTCCTTCCGCATAAGCAGATTATATGTGAGCCTTTGCTTGGCCCGATAGATGAGAGCATGGATAAAGTAAATATTGGCTCATAATTGATGTAAAAAAGGGCTGTTGGTTCGATTTTTACATTATTATGTGCATATTTTATAATCAGTAATCAAAGACTTTTGTTATTTTGCTCTGCAATTATTTGTATTCAAGTGGTCTCCATTAACGTAGTTGATGAAACGTTCAATCTCAAGCCTGAAGATGGAATGGCAGTGCATTTCCATCCGACTGGAGGATGGGGATGTGGTTCAGAGTCACCTTACATAATATGCATGCAGAAGGAATGGAAGTATGAGCACATCAAAATGGTACGCAATGGTGGTTTTACTGCTGTAATTGAATAATAAAAACCTTAACCATACAATATATTTTATGAATATAAAATCACTTGTATTAGCCGTAGCTGTAGTGTTAGTGCCATACACAATGTTTGCCAAGGCTGCAAGCAAGACAACCTCGTTGGTAGATTATGTCAACACGCTTCAGGGCACGAATTCCAATTTCGGACTGTCGCATGGCAACACTTTCCCTGCTACTGCCATGCCATTTGCGCAACACATGTGGACACCACAGACCGGACCTAATGGCGAGGGCTTCAAGTATCTCTATGCTGCCGATGAAATCCGTGGCTTCGGACAGTCGCACCAATGCTCTCCATGGGTCAGCGACTATTCTGTATATACCTTCTTTCCTGAAACAGGCGACCTGGTAGTTGACCCTGATAAACGTGGGGCAAAGTTCTCACACGATAACGAGACGGGCAAGCCCCACTATTATTCAGTAAAGTTCAACAATGGCGTACAGACAGAGTTTGCCCCTACGGAACGTGGCGTACACTTTCGATTCTCTTATCCGAAGACCGGCGATTCATGGCTCATCATCGACGGATATAATGGCGACAGTGAGATAGAGATTGACCTTGCGGCACGTCAGGTGCGCGGTTGGGTACACAATCACCGTTTCTGTAACCATGGCGAGAATTTCTATAACTATTTCATCATCCAGTTCGATCAGCCTTTTGCTGACTATGGAACGTGGGAAAACCGCCACAACAAGACGTTTATAAAGGAAAACAAGGGCAAAGGTGATGGATATGGAGCATATCTGAAGTTCAAGAAGGGGGCTAAAGTTCAGGCTAAGGCAGCGTCTTCATACATCTCTCTTAACCAGGCTCGCTTGAACCTTAACCGCGAACTTGGCAAGGACAAGAGCATTGAGCAGACAAAGCAACGTGGTCGCGAAACGTGGGAGAAGGTACTCTCACGCATAGTTGTGGAGGGTGGCACTGATGAGCAGATGCGCACATTCTACTCCTGTTTGTTCCGTTCCAATCTCTTCTCACGTAAGTTCTATGAGATTCGTGAGGACGGTACCCCTTATTATTATAGTCCATACGATGGAAAAATCTATGACGGATATATGTTTACCGACAATGGATTCTGGGATACATTCCGCTCACAGTTCCCTCTGACCAACATTCTTCACCCAACGCAACAGGGCCATTACATGAATGCGCTTCTTGCTGCACAAAAACAATGTGGATGGCTTCCATCATGGTCTTTCCCTGGAGAAACAGGCGGCATGTGCGGCAATCACGCAATATCACTCCTTGCTGATGCCTGGGCAAAGGGCATACGCAACTTTAATCCTGATTCCGCCCTCGTAGCTTATGCACACGAGGCGATGAACAAAGGTCCGTGGGGCGGCGCCAATGGTCGTGCGGGATGGAAAGAGTACTTTGAGATTGGCTATGTTCCTTTCCCAATGTCGCATGGCAGTGTCACACAGACGCTCGAATACTGCTACGATGACTGGTGTGCTTATCAACTTGCAAAATCTTGCGGCAATAAGTTCTACGAGCGTGTGTTTGCCAAACAGATGTATAATTACAAGAACCTCTGGGATGGCAATATCGGTTTCTTCCGTGGACGAGATGCCGATGGCTCATGGACAGAACCATTCTCAGCTATAAAATGGGGTGGTCCTTATACAGAAGGCAATGCCTGGCATTATATCTGGTCGGTATTCCATGACGTCGACGGCCTCATTCGCTTGTTTGGCAGCGAGAAGAAGTTCTGCGAGAAGATAGACTCCGTATTCTCTGTTCCTAACACAGTTGACCCAGGATGGTATGGCGGCAAGATTCATGAGATGGTAGAGATGGAAAACGCCAATATGGGACAGTATGCACATGGCAACCAGCCGATTCAGCACATGACATACCTGTATTCTTATGCAGGACAGCCATGGAAAACACAGTATTGGGTCCGACAGATTATGTCACGCCTTTACAATAGCACTCCTGATGGATTCCCTGGCGATGAAGACCAAGGCGGTATGTCGTCATGGTACGTCCTCTCTGCATTGGGTATCTATGCTGTAACACCAGGCACAAACCAGTATGTTATTGGCTCTCCAATATTCCGTAAGGCTACAATCACAATGGAAAATGGAAAGATGTTCGTCATTGAAGCTAAGGACAACAACCTCGATAACTGTTACATACAGAGTGGCACTCTCAATGGCAAAAATCTTGATAAGAACTATATTACCTATGATGATATGTGGAATGGAGGCATACTGTCATTCCAGATGGGACCTCAGCCAAACAAGCAGCGCAACAACACTACTGCATCTGCACCATATTCTGTTTCAACCAACAAATGATGATTATGAAAAAAAACTTTATTTTATTGTTTTGCATGATAGTGGCACTGAATGTCGGTGCACAGGACTATGCTCACAAGGTTAACACGCTCATAGGCACTAAAGGCGCAGGTCTGGCATCTGGTCAGTTATATCCAGGTGCTACATATCCGCATGGTATGGTTCAGTTCACACCGTCATATTTTGCAAAACATGCAGGATTTGTCATCAACCAAGCCAGCGGAGCCGGGTGCGAGCACATGGGAAACTTCCCTATGTTCCCAATCGACGGAGAGTTGAAGGCTTCTCCTGATATGATACGCAATGCCAAGATAATGGTCAGCGACGAGGAAGGTCACGCAGGCTACTACAAGGCAATGGTAAACCATAACGTTAAGGCCGAGATGACTGTTACAGAACGAACAGGCATGGCTCGCTTCACATACCCTGAAGGTTCAAAAAAAGGTTCTGTAATAATTGGCGCTGGCATTGCAGGCACAAACATAAAGGAAGCTGCAGTGGTAATAACCTCTCCAAGGTCATGCGAGGGCTATGCTGACGGTGGACAGTTCTGTGGTTTGCCAACCCATTACAAGGTTTACTTTTATGCTGAGTTTGATGCAGATTGCATGGAGAAAGGTACATGGAAAAAGACCGTGTTGCATCGAGGTGAAACATTCGCAGAAGGGCAGTATTCAGGCGTTTATTTTACGTTTGATACATCCGACGGCAAGCCTTTGCAATACAAGGTTGGTGTCAGTTATGTGTCCGTAGAGAATGCCCGTGCCAATCTCCGGGCAGAGAACGCAGGGTGGAACTTTGCTGACGTACAGAAAAACGCTGAAAGCAAATGGAATGACGTGCTCTCACTGATTGAAATCAGCGGTGGGACGAAAGAGCGTGAAGAACAGTTCTATTCCCATCTCTACCGCACATTTATTCATCCAAGCGTATGCAATGATGTGAATGGCGAGTATATGGGTGCAGATTTCCAGGTTCACAAGACCAACTTCAAGCAATATACTCAATTCTCTAACTGGGATACATATCGCACGCAGATACAGGTTCTGGCTATGCTGGAGCCAGACGTGGCGAGCGATATTGTAATCTCTCACAAAGACTTCGCTGAACAGTCAGGCGGTTCGTTGCCACGCTGGGTGATGGCTAACTGTGAGACAGGCATCATGCAGGGAGACCCTTCTTCTATCCTTATATGCAACGCATGGGCATTTGGTGCGCGTAACTATGACCCAAAGCCTATCTTTGAAATCATGAAACGTGGCGCAGAAGTACCTGGAGCAGCTTCGCAAGGATATGAAACGCGTCCTCACCTCAAGTCATACTTGGACAAAGGATATTGCCCTGCTTCCATTCAGCTTGAATATACATCGGCCGATTTTGCCATCGCTCAATACTCTTTGTATGCTGTTGGTGACGAGTTCTCATCATGGAGATATTTCCATTTCGCTCGTTCGTGGAAAAACCTGTATAATCCTGAAACAACATGGCTCTGCTCTCGCAACGAGGATGGTTCATGGAAAAATCAGGGCGAGGATTGGCGGGAGGCAACCTATAAGGATTATTTCTGGATGGTGCCCTACAATATCAAAGGTCTGATTGATATCATCGGTGGTAAACAAAAGGCAATAGAACGCCTTGATGAGTACTTCACACGTCTCGATGCAGGATATGGCGACGACTGGTTCGCATGTGGCAACGAGCCGAGCTTTGGAATACCTTGGTGCTACAATTGGGTGGGGCAGCCATGGAAGACATCTGATGTCATACGCCGTACATTAAACCAGATGTACTCGGCAAAGGTAAACGGATTGCCAGGCAATGATGACCTCGGTGCTATGGGAGCATGGTACGTTTGGGCATGCCTAGGACTTTATCCTGAGATTCCTGGCGTCGGAGGCTTTGCCCTCAACACTCCGATGTTCCCCAAGGCCATCGTCCATCTTCCTAATGGCAAGAAAATAGTTGTAACAGGTGGTGCTGAAGGGAAACCTTTCACCTCGTCACTCAAGTTCAATGGTAAGACCTTTAATCAGACTTGGATCAACCTCGACGAACTTATAAATGGCGCAACATTGGATTATGTTACCTCTGCAAAGCCAAACAAACAGTGGGGACTCGAAAAGGAACCTCCATCCTGGGAATAACGTATGATAAATAGACTTAGACACCTTATCAGCTTGCTTCTTGTGGCATTTTCTCTTTGTAATGTTGATGCTCAAGAGCTTGAGTTTTACCAGAACCCAGTTATAAGAACGGATCTGGCAGACCCTTCTGTTATCCGTTTTGACGGGGTATACTACGCCTCTGGCACATCATCAGAGTGGGCACCGTTTTATCCTATTTACAAGTCAACGGATTTAGTGAATTGGATACAGGTGGGACACGTCTTTGAACATCAACCGGATTGGACCGAAGGCTCATTCTGGGCTCCGGAGTTATATGTTTTTAACGATAAGGTGTACTGCTATTACTCTGCACGACGCAAAAGCGACCATAAATCATACATAGGCGTAGCTGTCTCCAATACGCCTGAGAAAGTCTTTGAGGATAAAGGACCGCTTGTAACTATAGGCTCAGAATGCATTGACGCATTCGTGTTTAATGACAATGGACAGCTCTATATCACATGGAAGGCATACGGACTTGATCCACGCCCAATAGAAATCCTTTGTTGCAAGCTTTCCAGTGATGGACTTCATCTTGAGGGCGAACCATTCTCTCTGCTTACCGATGAGGAATCCATAGGTATGGAGGGACAGTGTATCATCCGTAAAGGCGATTGGTATTATCTGCTCTATTCTGCAAGAGGATGCTGCGGACCGGGGAGCGACTACGAGGTACGTGTGGCACGCTCTAAAAAGATTACAGAGCCATTCCAGAAGTACAGCGACAATCCTATTTTAATGTGTTCAGATGATTTTCAGGCTTGTGGGCATGGCACTGTCACCCCAACACCCGACGGAAGATTATATTACCTGTGTCACTCTTATCAGCGTGATGCCAAGTTTTATATGGGCAGACAACCAATTCTACAGGAACTCATGTTTGGGAGTGATCAATGGCCACACTTTATGACAGGAAGGCTCGCTACCAGTCGTCAGCCGATGCCGTTCGAAGGCATAAAGCAAGGCGAATGGAAGCAATTTGCGGATCATTTTGCAAGTAACAAACTCGGTGTTTCATGGACTTGGAATTATACATTCTGCGATGTTAAGGCTGAAGTTAATGGTAATGGTAAATTGCTCCTGAGCGGGAATGGTATCAAGGAGTCTAATGCCGCAGCATTATGCCAGCGTACACCTGACACTGATTACAGCTTTGCCGTCAACGTATTAAATATTGGCCAGTCAATGCGAGGAATAGTGATGTATGGTGATGCGGCAAACTATGTTGCATTGGTTTTACGAGGCAAAAAACTGCAAACTATTTCAAGATGCAACGGCAAGGAAAACATTATAAGCGAAATTCCAATGAAGAGACGTAGCATCCGTTTACAGGCTGATGTGAAAGACAGCAGAACTCTCTCATTCATGTATGATGATGGCGATGGCATGAAGAAACTTGAACCATTCAGTATTGATACAAGCCACACCACACCATGGGACAGAGTGGCCCGTCCAGGTGTAATATCCGCTGTGTTGGCAAACAGCAAAGAAAAGCCAGCGGAATTCTCTGATTTTGAAATGTGGAAAAACTCAACCAAAACTTTCTAATAAAATAATTAAAGATAACTATGAAAAAGATGATCGCTATGATGATGCTCTGCTGCTCAACGGCAGTAATGGCACAGAACAACCATCACAATTTTGGATGGTTTGGACGTTATGCTCAGGCAAACAAGGAACTTCCTGCACCAGCTAAGGGCGAAAAGCGTGTAGTATTCATGGGAAACTCAATCACAGACAACTGGGCATCTATGCGTCCTGACTTCTTTAAGAAAAACGGCTATATCGGCCGTGGTATAGGCGGACAGACATCTTTCCAGTTCCTAACTCGTTTCCGCGAAGACGTGGTAAACCTTCAGCCAAAGCTCGTTGTTATCAACTATGGTACAAACGACATAGCTGAGAACACTGGCGAATACAACGAAGATTACACTTACGGAAATGTACTCTCGATGATTGACATCGCTCGTGCCAATGGCATTAAGGTTATCCTGACATCATGTCTCCCGGCAGAGTTCTTCCCTTGGCAGCCACGCATCAAGGACTCGATGGAGAAGATTCGACACCTGAATGCCCGTGTTGAGGCTTATGCCAAGGCCAATAAGATTCCATATGTTGATTACTTTAATGCAATGCTTTCTGCTGACGGCAAGGGATTAGACAGCCGTTATTCCCCAGAGCAGGTGCACCCTAACAATGCTGGTTATGAGGTAATGGAGTCATTGATTGTGCCTGCCATCAAGAAAGCACTTAAAATAAAATAAATTTGTGAAATTGGCAGAGTCTCCTCGTACCCCCTTGTAAGGAGAATATAACTTTTTCTATCAATGGGGAGCCAATGATGGATCTCTTAAAAACCTAAGAATAATGAAAAAGATAGCAATTTTATCTTTACTTGCATTAGCTGCCGCGCAGTGCTTTGCTGGCCCATTCAAGGATTCAAAGTTGAACAGCGAGGTGACAAAACGGCTTTGCCCGCTTTTCACGGACAATATGGTTATGCAGCAACAGCGTGACAATGCTCCGATTTGGGGCCTGGCGAAGCCTAATAAGAAAGTTACCGTTACCACTTCATGGAACGCCAAGAAATACACTACCACAGCAGCAGCCGATGGCAAATGGCGCGTAGAAGTGAGTACTCCAAAAGCAGGCGGACCCTATAGCATCACCATCGACGATGGTACTAAGACTGTTCTTAATAATGTGATGATAGGTGAAGTGTGGCTTTGCTCTGGTCAGTCAAATATGGGCTTCGAACTCGCTTCTTCTAATAATGCAGAGGAAGAAATAGCTGATGCCAATAACCACCCAAACATTCGCCTTTTAAAGGTTAAGACAAATATTGCACCCGAACCACTCGATGGCTTCGAGACCTCTATCGGCAATGGTTGGAACGTGTGTTCTGGCGATGCTGCGAAGCATTTCACAGCTGTCGGATACTTCTACGGACGTAATCTTGAACAGAATTTGAACGTACCAATAGGGCTCATTGATTCATCGTGGGGTGGTACTATCATTGAAGCCTGGACAAGTCTCGAAGGACTGTCTGTTCAGCCGACACAGGCCCGTAACATTGAATATGTAAAGCATTTGCCAGCAGAGGCATCAGCCCGCGAAGCACAATATCAAAAGGAAATAGTGGAATGGGGCGACAAGGTCCGTAGCATTGATGCTGGGTATGATAATAACCAGCCGGTGTATGCATCTTCTTCCTTTGACGACTCGGCATGGGGCAAAATATACTATGAACGTGGAGTAACACGTGAACCAAAGGACATCCTCGGAATTGATGGATTCTTTTGGCTTCGCCGTGTTGTCGATGTGCCTGCAAAATATGCCGGAAAAGACCTTTACATCCATATGGGAGGCGTTGATGATAATGATATCACTTTCTTCAATGGAGAGCAGATAGGCTCAATGGATGGCGTCATATACCGTCGTGACTATACAATCCCTGGCTTCCTTGTCAAGGCTGGACGCAACATACTGACAGTGCGTGTGCAGGATACTGGCGGATTTGGCGGCTTCTATCCTGCTGACGATACATTCTATATTACAGATAGCAAGGAAAGTACCGAACACGTTATTGACCTCGTAGGAGAATGGCGTTACCATATTGGTTGCTCAACGATGCAACTGCCTGTTATGCCTGTCAATACTGCAGGTGAGCCAAACGTGCATTCTTTCCTCTATAACTCAATGATCCATCCTCTACGCGACTATGCTATGAAGGGTGCGATATGGTATCAGGGTGAGTCAAACAGCGACCAAAGTCTGCAGTACCGCGAGCTTCAACCTATGCTTATAAAAGACTGGCGCCGCCAGTGGCACGACAATTTCCCATTCTTCATTGTGCAGCTTGCCAATTATAAACAGCGTCTTGATGAGCCGTCAGAGTCATCATGGGCAGAACTTCGCGAGGCACAGTACCTTACTGCAAAGCATCTTGAAAACACAGGCATGGCATGTATTATTGATATAGGTGAAGCCAACGACATACACCCAAAGAACAAACAGGATGTAGGCTATCGCCTCGCGCTTCAGTCGCGTGCCATTGCATACGGCGAGAAGATAAATCCTAACGGACCTCAATATCGAGACTATCGCATTGAGGGCAATAAGATCCGTGTGTTCTTCGATGGCGGACGTCAGCATGGCGAGTCACAACTCGTTATAGGCAATGAGCGTCTGAATATTCCAGGCGGAGAAGTGAAGGGCTTCACAATATGCGGTCCGGACAGAGTGTTCCATTGGGCAGACGCTGTTATTGAAGGTAATAGCATTGTAGTTAGTTGCCCTGATGTGAAGTTCCCGGTTGCAGTGCGTTATGCTTGGGGAGACAATCCTGAATGCAATCTCTACAATAAAGCTGGACTTCCTGCTATTCCATTCCGCACGGATGACTATCCTAACATCGGAATACTCGTAAGATAATGTGAGTAAAAAGCATTGCTATTTGCCTGCGATAGGGTCCATGGCAAATAGCATGCTTTGCAAACCCAATGAAGTATGTATGCTTAACCCCGGGATGTATATCATTGTGAATAATAATGGAACATCCAAGAGTTACAAAAAAATAATGGTAAAGTAAAAAACAGAAAATGTACTAACGTGAAAAAAACTATTCATCTTATCCTTTTGGCAGCTAGCTCTGCTTCTGCCAATGCTAAGCAAGTTGTTCCATTCAGTAACCAAAAACGTCTCATGAGAGCATTTAGAAAAACAATATTATTATCCGCCTTTGCCATCATGCCGATGGCTGTTGTTGCACAGGAAGAACTCATGCCTGGTGAGATTGCCAGAGATGAGACCAAATGGCCAGAACCACAAATAAAGCAAGAGTGGGGCCTTCAACTGATGAAGCATAACTGCCCTAACCACAATGTGTTTGTATATAAGGACAAGCTTTACGATAACCTCTTTACACGTACACTTGGATGGAATGGTGGTGATGGTGTTGAGACAACCTTGCTGCCTGATGGTAATGTGTTCTGGTCATTCAATGACAGTTTTTATGGTGTGGTTGATGAGAGTACACGTGCACGTCGTTCTTGCTCCTTCCCGCGTAATTCAATCATGGTGCAGACGGTGGGCGAGGATGGCCTGCCTGGCACCAAACCTGAGAATCTCGTATGGCTTGCTGACTATGTGCAGACCGACAACCCTCATGCAGACCGCTACTATCATGCACGCACCCATCTGCGTCATCCTAACGGCGAGAAAAGTGATGCGGAGATAGAGCGTGGCGACATAGACCAGCAATGGCTCTACTGGGCGGGTGATGCCACCATTTACAATGGAAAGATGCAGATGTTGTGGGGTGGTGTTTACAATGGAACACAAAACCTCATGCAAAACAAGAATCAAGCTCTTGCCACGTATAGCCTTGAAGGAAAACCTGGAGACCCTAACTATTTGAAAATCATAAATGTTGACCATAATCACGTGGCCAGTGACCCCGTGATGTATGGTTCACAGCTTTGGGAAGATGAGGATGGACACACTTACCTTTACTCATGCAATCAATGGAAGGAAACTCCTGACCAACTCCTGGCATTCAGCCACCCCGTTGTTGCACGTACAAAGACTTATGACCTCAGCAGCGGCACAGAATACTATATTAAAGACACTAATGGTGATTGGCATTGGCAGGACACGTATCCTACGAATGAGGAACGTAATCGCTCTGGCATTTCCCCACACTCCATCTCGACGGTATGGGTGTTCAAAAAGGGAGACTGGTACTATATGACTGGGCAGGGCTATGTTTTCGGCAAGGATATGTATCTGCTGCGTTCAAAGAACCCTTGGGGTCCTTTCGATGAGAAGGAACACTTGTGGATATTCCCAAACGTGCTTGACAAAAAAGGCACCCGTACCTATCAGAATCTCTATATGCCGCATCTGCACATGGCTCTCTCGCGCCAGGGTGAATTGGTATTCTCAACAAACACTGATGCGAAGGACTGGGGTGACAACTTCAATTCAACAGGCAGTGCCGACTTCTATCGCCCTTATTTTATAAGAGTATATAACTGGGAAGCTGTATTCGACAAATAAACCATTTTCCAAACTGTAAAAGATATGAAACATAATAGTAACACATATTTATTGAAGGCTATGCTCCTTGCAGTGTCCGTGTCTGTAATAACAACATCGTGCTACAAGATATTCAAGACTCATGCACCTAAGCAAGTAACCGCAGGTCAGAAGTTTGATGTAAAAATGGTAGTGGTGGATAATGGTGACGCATACCAGAAAGAGATGACCGACTGGTCAGTGGCCGCCATTCGCATTCCAGAGGACTGGGATGCAAAGTGTGGTGCTCTGGATTATCGTTCCTATGCCGAGGATTGGGTTTACTATTCTAACGGAAAGCCCGCGAATGCCAGATATACACTGCGTTACAGCGAATCATTATCTAAGGCATACGATGAGGCCGCTCCCAAAAGCGGATATAAATGGATGGCATTTGTGAGTGCAACAAAGGTTACGAAATATATGGCAAGCTGCTGGCGCAATGGCTGTGACTCTGCCGTTGTAACATTCCACGTCACCGCAGGTCAGAAGGCTGGCAAATACACTATTGACTTCCTTGCAGGCGACAATGAGCAGGATGAGAGTCCAAAGTCATACTCTGAGGCTTCGCAACTTGCTACTGACCGTATGATCAACGCATCGTCCGTACTTATGTTTAAGATACCAAACGGTACCAATACCTCCAATTATACGCCTCAGATGGCATGTACCATTGAAGTCCTGGAAGCCCCAGATGCCATCAAAGCTGTATCTGAAGACAAACCAAAACCATCAAGCATCTACAATCTTGATGGCAGGAAGGTTTCCAATGGCAACAATGTCAAAAACCTTCCCAAAGGCATGTATATCATTAACCATAAAAAAACCATTCTGAAATGAAAAAGAAACTTTTAACTATACTTATATTTACCTACTCATTATTCACATCAGCAGGTGTTGTGGACACCCTGAAGGTTCATTCTGACGTAATGAATCGCGACATTCCTGTAGTGGTAGTACGTCCATCTTCAACCGTAGCAGTCACCTCAGCCAAGGGCAAAAAGTCGAAGAAGGCTGCGATGTCAGAAGTGACAAAATGCCCTGTGGTTTATCTTCTTCATGGAGCTTATGCCAATGAGTATAAATGGCTTGAAGTGAAGCCTACACTTCCCGCCATTGCAGACGAGATGCAGATGATATTTGTTACGCCATATGTGCTGAATTCATGGTATTTTGACAGCCCTGTCAACAAGGAATTTATGTACGAAACATTCATCACAAAAGAACTTATTCCTTGGATTGACGCTCATTTCCCTACATTGGCCGACCGCAATCACCGTGCAGTTACAGGCTTGAGCATGGGCGGACATGGCGCTTTGTTCCTGTCCTCACGTCATATCGACCTGTTCGGGGCTGCCGCTTCAATGAGCGGAGGCGTTGACATACGCCTTTTCCCACTCAATTGGAACATTCCTGACGTGCTCGGCGAAATGGCATCAAACCGCCAGTCGTGGGACGAACATTCCGTCATGGAATGTGTAAAGAACTTGAAAAATGGTGACTTGGCCATCACGTTTGACTGTGGCGAGAGTGATTTCTTCATAGAAGTTAACCGCGCTCTTCATGCAAGATTGCTCTCACTTGGCATTGATCATGACTTTACAACGCGCCCAGGAGGTCACACAGACCAATATTGGAGCAATTCCCTCGATTATCAACTGCTATTCTTCAAGAAATACTTCAACAAATAGTGTAACATGAAAAAGACAATACTTTTCTTACTTCTTGCCTGTTTTTCAGGGGCACAGATAAATGCTCAGGTGGTAAAGACACCGAATACGCAGAAGAAATGGGCATGGCTTGACTTTGAACGCCCTGTCGGAATAAATCCTATACTTGCACCCAAAGCAGAGTCAACGTTCTACTGTTCTATGCAGGAAAACAATGTAAAGTGGGAGTCGGCAGACACGTTCAACCCTGCTGCAACTATCATTAACGGGCAAATCGTAGTGCTTTATCGTGCAGAGGATGATGCCACAAAGGGTTTAGGTATGCGTACTTCACGCATAGGATACGCTTCAAGCAATGACGGAATACACTTCCAGCGTCATGGTGCGCCAGTGATGTTCCCTGGAAAGGATCCGCAGGCGGATGCAGAGAAAGGTGGCGGATGCGAAGATCCACGCGTATGCATGACAGAGGACGGCACCTATGTCATGATGTACACACAATGGAACCGCAAATGCGCAAGACTTGGCGTAGCCACCTCACGTGACCTTGTAAACTGGACGAAGCATGGTTCACCCTTCCATAGAGCATACGGCGGCAAGTTTGAAAATATGTTCTCCAAGTCAGCGTCCATCGTAACGAAGATGGATAAGCACGGTCGCCAGGTCATAGCAAAGATAAATGGCAAGTACTGGATGTATTGGGGCGAGCAGTATGTAAACGTAGCCACGTCTGAGGACCTGATCAACTGGACACCGGAAGTGGATGAAAACGGAGAAATAAAGAAAACCATTCTGCCACGTCCAGGCTACTTCGACAGTATGCTGACAGAATGCGGGCCTCCTGCAATCATGACAAAGGACGGCATTATCCTTTTCTATAACGGCAAGAATGATGCCCTGAATGGTGATAAGACTTACTCTGCCAATACATATTGTGCAGGCCAGATACTCTTCGACAAGAAGAACCCATACAAGGTGCTAGACCGTCTCGATGACCCATTCTACAAACCGGAAGCTGATTTCGAGAAGAGCGGACAGTATCCTGCAGGCACTGTATTCATCGAAGGCCTGGTGCCGTTTAAAGGAAAATGGTATCTCTATTACGGTTGCGCCGACTCTTTTGTGGCAGTCGCTGTGCGCAGCCATAAGTGAGGCTGTTCGCGGTATCTGTCTCTCTGAATGCAAGATGTGGTTATGGCTCTATTGCTTTCTCCCATTGCGAGTAGTTGTAGCGCAGGGAAGAGAGATGGTTGTCGGTGACGAACTGATCCCATGCGGCAAGACTGCCTTGGGCCTTCATCAGCAGTGATTGGTAGTGTGGGATGGGAGTTTTGTCCTGATTTTGTTGCGCCTTGCACATAAGGACGTCCCATGCGTCAGCGAAGAAGGTGTATTTCAGGAGAACATAGGTGCAGGTGTTGCGGACGAAGAGAGTGAGTTGTGGGTTGGCGAAATGAAGTTGCTGTGCCAGTCGGTTGATGCGCTTCCATATTTTCACGGCATCATGTTTCTCTTTGGAGTATTCGCGTTGTTTGCCTTGCCTGAGTATTTCTTTCATGAAACCGAGTTGTGCGCTGTCGAAGACGCTGGCATCGCGAGTCCAGTTGACCCATGTGCCTCCCATTTTGCTGTATTGCCCCATCATCACTCCATCGAGAGAGAGCAGACACAGGGTATGGAATTTGTTAATATCTCGTGGCTCAAGTCCTTTCTTCAGTGCAAACATACGGAAGGCCTCTTCTTCGGAACGTGCATTTCCGTTTGCCCACTGTGCAAGCACGTAGGCATTCAGTTCCACCCAGAACTCATGCTGCGGATAGGGGCCTCCCCATCCACCCCCTCGTGTCCACGTCCATATACCTTTTACGTTGCTGTTCTCCCTGAGGTGATTGAGGCAGTAAGGGGGAGGCATGTTGGCATCCTTGTATTCGGGGAAACCATTGATGACACCGGTGGCAATGTAGTTGACGTGCGCTGCCTTTCCCTCATATTCCCTCTGGCACTGCACCTCTATGATCTGCTTGTGCTGCCCGATGCCTATTGTGGGGTTGAAGGGATTGCCCTGCTTGCTGGTCTCGTATATCCAGTAGCTGTTGTAGTGCTCATAGTCGGGTGTGTCCTGAGTGATGGCTCCGCGCCAGAAGTCGGTTGTGGTGTGCTTTATTGAAAAGAGAAGATTAGGATGAGGTTGTACGTGCGATGTTATGTCGAGGTAGTATTTTGGCAGGGAGTGGAACTGCCCGAAGTCCCATGTGCGGTAGAATAGTTTGCGGTTCAGTCTGTCGCAGACTTCCTCGCGCAGTATGTTGATGAGTGTTACGTGGGCAGCGACCACATCGCCCTGAACGGGGTTGTTGCCCTGATGGTAGGGGGCGTCGTGTAGGTATGTCTCGCCAGTGCGGATGACCAGTCCGTCCAAGTCGGGGAATTGCTGGAACATCTGCCGCATCATCACTCGCACGCAGTATTGGGTGAAAGGTTTGCTTATGTCTATCTTGCCTTTGTCGTTAAGAATACTGTCGGAATACATCTCCACGAGTCGTTTCGGAAGCACGATCATGTCGAGCATACAATATACATTCAGGTTTGCTGCATGCGCCTGTGCATACTTTTCCTTTATAGTTCTGCGCTTGTTCATCATCCATTGATATTCGTTGCTTCCCTCGGGCATGATGTCAGGATTAAGCATGGTCCAGTCAATGCCAAACTGCGCGGCATCGAACAGGAAGAACACTTTGGCGTTGTAGCCATAGGAACGTAGAGTATCGGGTGAATTGAACTCTGTTTGTGTAGGTGTTTCTCCCGGATTGTTATGCACCATATCCATGATGATCCAGTTGCTCTGTGCCGATGAGAATAATGGCAAGAAGCAAAGTGAAATGAGAAAACGTCTAAGGTAATGATTCATGATCTCTAGAATTGTCTTGAATGCAAAGTTATATCTTTTATGGCAAATGTTATATAATAAAAACGCAGAAAAGGCGGAGAAAATGAAAAAGAATTACTATGGTTCGGAATTTACTTTTTTTTGTTCAATATTGAGAATGTTTTATCTCAATAATTCATAAATTTGTTGTCAAGGATTATTGTTATAGACATGAAAAGAAATATTTTTCGCATGGCCATGCTCACACTACTTTATGTGGCCACCTTGCATGGTGTAAATGCAGCACCAGTAAACCAGAAGAACATTTTCCTTGCCGTGGAAGCATATCCAGGTGTGGCAGGTGTGGTGTATGCCGATGTGAAGCCGGATGATCAGAATTACGCCAAGGACAAGACAGGGTGGGGGACTGTCTCTTCTGTAAAAGCAACGCTGCAACAGAATGGGGTAGACGCCAATGAACTGGGTATGTACGAGGCTGTAATTTCGGCAAAGGCCAATGAGGACTATGAGTTTGTGTGCTACTCGTATGAGTGTTATTCGAATGACAGGCCCATTTACCTGAAGCCGGATATTATGATAGAAGCTTCGGGGTTCGACCCGGAAAGCCGTACATTCACAGAGGCAACAAACGCTATGGGCGTGAATGGCACTGGAGCCATCCTGAACGTATATACCGGCAACAGGAATGACCCGAACTCCGACGGCATAAGCCGTGACAATCTGTTCGCCTCTGACAACTGGTCGGAAAGTCCCGACATTACAGTTTATGCGATCTTCCGCAAAAAAGGAGACTTGTACCCTACGATAGACCTGGAACTCGATGTGGAAGAACTAGAGTGCGAACCACAGAAACTCAATGGGAAAGCATATAACCTACAGGGCATTCAGGTAAATGAGGACTATAAAGGCATTGTAATCATTAATGGAAAGAAGTTTCTAAGGAAATAATTGGCACTTATGAAAAAGATTCTTATACTATTACTCGGAATAATACTGCCATTAAGTAACATATGCGCCCAGTCGTTTGACTTTTACCAGGATGGGCTGAAAGACCTGTACCTCGACTACCTGAACACACTTTCGAGAGATAAGGTTGTGGAAGTTTACCGCGACGTTACTTACTGGAATCTCTTCGGGATGAGAGAGAAGGGATGGAACGGAGGATTGAGAAATGTGTCATTGCCTCTGCCAGACGGCAATTGTCTCTGGATGCATACTGACAGTTACTTCGGACGTATATCAGAAATACGGGATAGGTCGCATTACAATAATCGTGTAAACAATGCAGCACAGATTCAGATTGGTGAAAAGTCGCCACGTGACTTTGTCTCGCTGAATGAATACATCTGTACCGACAAGAATTATCCAGCCACATATTACATGGCTTACGACTGGCTCCGTCACCCTGATGCCACACTGTCACAAGAATACTTGCAAATGGGTATTGCTGACGACAGGCACATTCTGCACCCACTTGATGGCACATTGCTTAAAAGCGGTGGGGAGGTGCATGCTCAAATCCTGTTCCTTTCATATAATGACAATAAGGCAGACGGGCTCTATCTCGCAGAATACGCCATCGCCGGCCAACCTCATCAGAAAAGCTACGTGCAACTGCTCAATACACAGCGGCTGCCTTTCGTGGTGGATTTCGGTCATGCCATACTTGAAGATGGTGAGCATAACTACCTCTACGGATTAGTCCAGACTAGTGAAACGGGTTTCGATCTGGTTGTGGCACGCACTCAGACACGCTCCCTGCTAAGCACATGGGAATATTATGTTGCAAACAAGAATGGCATAAGAGAGTGGCAGACAGAACTGCCTACCATCGATGACCTCAAGAAGTCTAAGATCAACGGCGTGACGAAGGTGTGCTCACCTTCCGTGTTCAAATACGGAGGTGCATATTACCTCGTCAGCCAACCTTCACGTGGCGGACAAATACAGATAAGTAAGGGAGATAACCCATGGGGACCATTCAAGGCTCATGTGAGACTCTATATGCCTTCAAGCAATGAGAAAGTGGCCTGCGAAGTTGCCGTACATCCGCATTTGTCACGCATCGGAGAACTGGTGCTGTCCTATAGCATTGATAGCGAACCAATCACCGTATATACGGCAAAAGGGGCTGGAGCACCTATCATCGAAACTTATCTCACTACCGACCAACGCAACCGCTACGGCTGGGGCAGTGCTAATCTCGCTGTTCCACACTTCCTGCGCATCTTCAATTGGCAGAGTCTGCTGGGAACTGAAAATATCGGGCCTGTCACTGATGCAGGACTTGAAGTGTGGGACACATACGACAATATAGAACCACCACTGAAAGATGCTTTGCACGTTTATCCAACCGTGATGAAAGATGTACTCAACATAGAAACATCCAGAAATGAAACACTGGCCTGGAGCATCTGCTCTACTGGTGGTAATGTGGTAATGCAAGGCGATGTTTGCGGCCACAGGCAAATAAGCGTAAGCGGTCTCCCCAATGGCATCTACCTAGTGAACGTAAAGGGCATGAGCACCATCAAAGTCGTAAAACGTAACTAAATGAAAAGTGAAGAATGAATTGTGCATGATGAATCATAAAAAAGATCGCTAGTTATGAATTTCCTATCTCGAATGATATTACCATCAGCTTGCGCAATGCTCACTGCAATACCAGTGCATGCGCAGCAGCCAGACCTTAATGATGAAAGGCTCCAAAACCTTGAACTCGAATACATGGGACGTGACGTAGAGAAATCGGGAGCATACGTCTATAGAGACCTCACCTACTTCTACCTCTTCGCTAGCCACACCACAGGATGGACTGCTGGAGACGGATGTGTGTCAACAACACTCCCCGACGGCAATGCGCTCTGGTGCTTCGGCGACAGCTTCTTCGGATTCATCAGCGAGAACAGAAACCGCACCCGCCCAAGCGTGCTTGCACGCAATGCTGGCATGATACAAACTGGTGAGGAGAGCTGGCATGATTTCATTGACCTTAATGAATACATTACGACCGACCCTCGTGACCGTGACCGTTACTATAAGGCAAAGACTTGGCTCCGCCACCCTGAGGGAAACCTCTCACAGATAGAAGTAGATAACGGAGGCAGCGACTCTAACTATTGCTACTGGCCAGGTGACGGCACCGTAATAATGAAGAATGGAAAACCCGTGGTGCAGTATATCTGGGGAGCTGTTGACACACTGAGACTGTCCAGTTGGAAGGAACACATACGGCGAACATTGAATAACCGGTTTGTGGGTCGCTGTTGTTGTCATTTACTACGACAATACGAGCTGAATAAGCGGTGTTTGGATCTACAGTCTTTGGAGAGTAGATTTTACCGATGCGGTAGCATGATGCAAAAATCATGGTGATTGCAACAAAGGTGAGCCACCTGTTCTTGATTAATTTGGTATTTTTCATTTTTTTAGGTTGATGAAGTTATGATAAATAATAAGTGATAATTGACAACTGATGATGGATAATTGATCATTTCAGGTTACCTCTGTTATCAATTAAATGTCAGTTCTGCAAAAATAATGCAGGTTCTATCTCCTTTTCTTTGTACAGATATTGTTTCAGCAGCAGGGCAGCGCCTTTGGATAGAGATTCCACCGGAGCTTCAATGCTTATTGTTTTCTTTTCCAAAGGCATAAGCGTGAAATAGTTGTCGGACATCGTGGTGGGCAGTATTCGTTCCTGGGTCTTTGGAACGACGAGGCGAAGGCGATTGCCGAATGCCACTGTCGTGGAATGATTCTCTACGATGACCTTAGCCTTGCCCGTGGCAGCATCGGTGCTTATGACTGTAGCAGTGATAGTTGCTTCAGGAAGCGTGGCAAGTGACTTGTAATCAAGTTCAATGTCGCTGTTGCGCCAATAAAAGTTGTCGCTGATGAGCTTGCCGTCCGAATCTCTTAACTCAAGTTTGATGAACTGAATAGAGTTCTCGTCAGAGGTCTTGGGCTCGAAAACCTCAATCTCATGTATGGAATGTCCAAACCAAGAGTTGCGGCTCTTTCCCATGATGCGCAGGTAGCGTGCTGCAGTCGGACTTATTGTTATGATGTCCGTACCGCCCTTGCCATTGTCATTGTTGTAGGCTGTGTGCCACGTTTCAGCATCATCGGAGGTCTGTATCTCATATTTAGCGGAGTAAGCACCTTCCCACAGTATTCTTATTGTTTCAATGCTGCGCTCTTGCCCAAGGTCTATCATGATCCATTGAGGGTCGCTGTATTCGCTTTCCCATCGGGTGCTCATGAGTCCGTCAGTTACGAATGAAGCAGGGAAACGCTCTGTGGCCGATGATGCTACAGCCTTGCAGCCTAATGCCACATTCCAACGTGGAAAATCAAGGCGGAAAGCCTCAGTAACATCAGCGGCACGCAGCGAGACGTCCTTTTCCTTATGCAGGGCTTTTATCTCATTGCCATTGAAGTCATAAACCGATGCCACTGCCTTTACATGGTTCATGTCCTCATTCGTGGCATTTACCACCTTGATGGCATTTGTCACCACATTCCATTGTATATGACGCGGTTCGCATGCTTTCTTGGCTGCATAGTATGAGCCTGTTGTGTCATAATAGTAGTCGAAAGTCTGCCACACGCATGAAGGGAATGCCGACATGCTCATCCATATTAGCGCACCTGAGGCATCGTTACCCATCTTGTCATTCCAGGCCTCATAAATGCCTTTCATGTCTTCGAGGTTGACATATTGCGCTTTGTCGCAGAACTCCTGCAGCGAGTTAGGAGTGCCATATCTGTCATAGATGCAGTCCCTGTAATACATCGGGCCGGCGTTGCCTCCACGTGCACCGTAGAAGTGATGATTCCATACGTTGTCGTTGAATTCCGATAGCACCTTGTCTTCAGGCAGTGGCCATTGGTCCTCTTCGGGTATGAACATCTTTACGCTTTCGTAGTTTGGCATGGTGGCCATTCCGATCTCAGAGCGGCATCCGTAGCCGTAGTCCATGCCGTATGGATAAGGCGGATTGAGCAGTATGAGTCCGCCTAATGATGTCTCAAAGTGGAAACGAGGTGGGCGGTTAGCCCACGGACTGCTGCCAGAAAGCCCATCCTGATTGGAGCTTGACTTATAGAGGCGCCCATCCTCTTTTGCCACTGTTGCACGCAGGAAATCGTCTATTTCCTTCAAAGGCCTCGACTCATTGGCACCGCACCACAATGCGATGCATGGGTGATTGCGCAGTCGCAGCACTTTATCGTGGGCATTCGTCTTGAATGCCTTTATTTCGGTAGGATGGCCCTCGCCGGAATGGAGCCAGAAGTCGTCCCATACCATTATGCCATAGCGGTCACATGCTTCATAGAAAGCATCGTCGGTGACGCATCCTGTCCAGCATCTGATCATGTTATAGTTCAGATCCTTATGTAGGCGTATCTTTTTGTCATATTCGGCAGAGTCGCAGCGCTGCATATATTCCGCCATGCCCCATGAGCCGCCCTTTAGCATCAGCCTTCTTCCGTTGATGTAGAAATAAAGCACAGGCTGCAACACCTGATTATATATATAGGCATATTCGTAACGCTTTATTCCAAAAGTAGTGCTGCGCACATCATCGGAGTTGGCTTTGAGTGTGCAGGTGTATAGATTCTGTTCCCCATATCCGTTGGGCCACCATAGTCGAGGGTTGTCAAAGGAGAGTGAGGGGCAATCGTCAGGCGTAATAGTGATGGTCGTGTCGGTTCCGTTCATTGTTATCTTTTTGGTAAAAGAGATGTTTCCAGGTTGAATGATGCCACTCAGCAAAACGTCTTTCACTCCACCCGTGCTGTTGTGCAGGGTTGTCTGAATGCTCAGGTCGGCATGCGACAACGTTGGCAGTTCAGTGCGCACCCATGTGTCCCTCATGCTGATGCACCCCGTCATCTCAATGCGGACATTGCCCGTTATCCCTGCCATTCTTCCTGGTACGTACGGCATCCAGTCCCATCCTGCTGCCGACAGGTATGTAGGGCTGCATGCATTTGCAAAATCGCCTTTCTCATGACGGCTTTTCTTCTGATCGGCATCGTATATCAGTACGGCTACAGCATTCCTGCCCTTCTTTGTCACAATGTCAGTGATGTCGAAACGAGAGCGAAGCATGTGACCGCTGATGTCACGCTTCGAATCCTTTGTCCCCGACACCTTATGCCCGTTGACCCATACGTCAGCGTAGCGGTTGGTGTTGTCAAGGCACAGCCACACCCGTTCACCCGCCTTGCGCTTCTGTAGTTGGAATTCAGTCCTGTACCAGAAAGGACGATTGTAAAATGCCTCGTCGGCTTCCAGAATGTTAGTGCCATAGTTCGGGTCCTTCTCCTTGCCGACATTCACGTAAGCAGTAAACACAGTGCCCGGTACTACGCCTTCTATGGCATTCTTAAGCTTGAAGCCAGTAGTCGACACTCTATCACCCTCACTAGGCACGTCAGCCTGAGGGGCAACTTGCCAAAAAGTATGTCTACTGTCTAAAGGTAGTACAAGGTTCTGAGCCTGAACGATAGTAGGAGCCCATATTACGGCTAACAAGAGTGAAGTGATTCTCATATATTCTAGTTTCTTTTCTTAACTTTCTACAAAGATGAAAAAAAGACGAGAACACGCAGATATACATTCGCCAATAAACTATCAAAATCGAGCCATACCTCAAAATTGATAGATTTTTGCTTGATTTTTATAATTTACACAGGTGTTTGCGACTTCGTAAGAATTACTCTGTCCTTGCCGTTTTTTCCTGCATAATCTTGAATAAAACAATTCAAAAAAAGCTTGTTTGGTTCGTTTTTTACATTTGTTGGTTCGTTTTTTTGCTTTTATAATCGTTAATTGTTAGTATATTTGCAAAATTTATGATATGAAAAATAATACGCTTTATGTTTCGCTTTTAGTTGTAAGCCTTGTGCTTGCCCCAGTGCAACTGATGGCTCAGGAGGAGAGCATTGACAGTGTGGCAAATGACGGGGGCGGACTTGCAACGGATGTATTCGCCAGTTTAATAATAGCAGAACCGAGCAACGATATATATGGCTGTTGCGGTCACTGTGCCATCAGAATGCAGTGTCCATCTCACGACATGGACTATTGTTTCACATACAGTTTCAGCAATACGCTTGAAAACAAATTCAAGTTCTTCAATGGAACGGGCGAGGGAACATTTGTGCCTACGTACACGGATGACTTCCTGGAAGAATATAAGGAAACCCACCGTGGAGTGATGGAGTACAAGCTGAACCTTGTTCTTGCTTCCGCTGATTAGGCTCGTTAGCTAAGTAGGATCAGAGTACGATGCTAGAACGTCGAAATCTTGGCAGAGGAGTTTCTCTTGTAAATATTTTGTAATGTCAAATAATTGTCATATATTTGCAGTTGAGACGTGTCGATGGACCAATATGTAACTGGCTAGTCTTGCATTATTAACCTAAAACAAAGAAAATACCTGTTATGAAGAGAGTTATGCGAATGATGATTTTGCTGGTGGTGATGTTGACTGTCGCCATGCAAGCGAATGCCCAAAGAAGAATCTCCATCTTCTTCGACCATGTGGCTGAAATTGCCAAGCAGGAAAGAATCAGCATCAAGGAAGCTGCTGAGCGGGTAAGGCAACTTGGTTATGAGGGTATTGACGTGAGGGTGAACATGAGCAAGGAAGAGTTGGATCTTCTCGACAGCCTGGGATTCCAGCACGCCTGCGCCATTGCCGACATCAACCTGATTGCGGGTGAACAGCCTAAAGTAGCACGCGAGGTGCTCGACTTTATGCATCACCGTCAATACACGCGTCTCTTGTTGCTGCCTGGTTTTTTACCAAAGGATCCTGACAGCCAGCTTATCGATGCTGCCTGCACCCGCATTGCAGCTTTTGTAAAGGCTGCCCGGCGGGAGGGCATCGACGTGATGGTGGAGGACTACGACAATCCTCGCGCCATCTGCTTCAACACGCCCATTCTTGATCATTTGTTTGCAGCTTCACCCCAACTCAATCATGTGTTCGATTCGGGCAACTATCTATATTGTGGAGAGGAAGTGATGGTGGCACTTCGCCATTTCCGTGAGCGTGTCAGCCACGTCCACCTCAAGGATAGGAAGGCTATGCACGACTCGGAATCGCTGGTCGTTGGCACAGGCATCGTACCCTTGAAGGACGTGATTGCAGAGCTGTTGTCGTCGGGCTATGACGGGTGGTTCTGCATAGAACACTTTGGCGCACCCAACATGCTCAAATATGCAGCAGAGTCTATCGCCAACGTGAAGGCTGTGTTGGACGAGTTTAAGCAATAGGAATTCCGTTAATTGAGGCTTGAGCTATAGCACTCCGCTTATTTCGCATAAGACGAGCGGACAAAGCGCTGGGATTTCAGATACTCGGCACAACGCCGCACACCTTCCATCGAGTCGATGGTGCCGTCGTTGCCTTCCATCTCAACAACATAGTCCTGCAGACCTGCTAACTCGGCGTTGCGGAAGATGGCATCGAAGCCCACGAAACCGCTTTCGCCCAGTTCGTAGATGTCTTTGATATGCAGCATCGTGAAACGGCCGGGATACTTCTTGAAATAGTGAACCGGTCCCTGTTGTGCCATAATGGCCCAATAGACGTCCATCTGCCAGAACATATTGTCGGCCTCGATGTGTTGCATCATGTAGTCTATCCACACCTGACCTTCTACTTTCTGGAATTCGTGGGAGTGGGTGTGGTAGCCGAATTTCAGTCCGGCTTCACGGCAATGACGTCCCACCTCATTATAGAAATCACAGATGGTCTGTGCGTCCTTTAGCGTCTTCGGAACCTCACACCATGGACTGACTATGTATTTCATGCCTGCAGTCTTATGGGCTTTGATAGCTTGGTCCCACCACTTCAGGGCTTCCGTGAAGTGGTGGTTGGCCAGTTCATCAGCATTAAGATTGCGCGTGGCATGCGACGAGATGGGATTCAGCCCAGCTGTCTCACAATCCTTCTTATATTGCTCAGGCGAGACACCGTAGAACTTGCCGTTGTCGTAGCTGGCTGCCTCTACACCTGTATAACCCATCTCGTGAAGACGTTGAAACACCTCGACATGATTCTTGGCATAGGTCTCTGCATTGCCAAGAACATCACGAATGCTGTAGAGTTGCAGGTTCATCTGTTTGACCTGCGGCCGATCCCGCCTTGCGGCATGCTGTCGCGGCCTTTCTGCACGTCTCCGTTGTGCGTCGGCCTGCTGAAATGTCAACAGACCGATGCAGAGGACGAGGAATAACCTGTATTGTCTCATTAGTCACGCATTTTTATTCTCACATTACGATACCACACATCATCGCCATGATCCTGGAAGCCAACATAGCCTTCATGCTTGTCTCCACCCATGTTGAGCAACAACTTGTAGGCGATGGGGAAGTCACCCGTCTCGTTGAACTTGCTGTTCTGCAGCATTTCCTTCCACTTTGGGGTCCAGAGGTGATATTCGAGCACGTTCTCGCCATTCTGCGCATGGATGACGGTACCCTTGAAGACGGTAATCTTACCTTGGTTCCATTCTCCTGCCTTCTTGGCATTCTGGGGCTTTGCGGGGATCATGTCGTAGAGTGAGGCAGCCTGGCGGTTGCCGTCAACACCGAGTTTTGCATCCTCGTGGCCGTCGTTGTCGAGCACTTGGAACTCCGAGGCTGATTGCCAGATGGGCAGATACTCTCCTTTGCTCTTCACCTCCTGAGCCAGATAGAACACGCCGGAGTTGCCACCTTCGGAAATCTTGTATTCAAACTCAAAGTCGAAGTTCTTGAACTGATGGGCAAAGATGAGGTCACCTCCGCCTTCAACCTGAGCCTCGCCGGTGCCAGAGCCCTTCAGGTGGATGGCTCCGTCCTGAACGCCCCAGCTCGTAGGAGGCTCGTCCATGCCGTAGCCGCGCCATCCCTTGAGTGTCTGACCATCGAAAAGGGTGATGTAGCCGTCCTTGTCGACAGCGAAATCCGTGAGGTCCACCTGTGCCTTGTCCAC
>JAEEGL010978036.1_pt1 | contig 26156 bp, 24 predicted proteins | sample 9134231 | NCBI WGS metagenome assembly JAEEGL01 (sample SAMN16246548, study PRJNA631951) | gut metagenome | biome: gut microbiome; feature: rumen; material: fiber-attached | host: Bos | place: Iran: Karaj | collected 2018-10
ATCAGTTATTCTGATATACTTGTTTCTTCCATCAAATTCTTTGGCGGCAGCATTCATCCCATATTCAAGAGACGAACAGCATTCGCCAATTGTTGAAGATTTCCACGGTTCGGTGAACTCTGGGAAGCGCAAAGGTGGGACATTTGGGCGTTTATTTTGTTTATTCTCTGCCATAGTGAACGATAATCCTTAATTATTCAACAATTCCCAATTCTTTGAGATAGATTTCGATTTCCTTATCAAGCTCGGCACGTTCAGCTTCGAGGCGCTTGATGTCGGCCATTACAGCTTTAATGTCGATAGGTTCTTCCTCCTCGAATGTGTCCACATATCGAGGAATATTGAGGTTGTAATCATTCTCTTTAACCTCTTCGAGTGATGCGAGATGACTATATTTCTCTATTTCCTTACGCTCACGGAAGGTTGAAACAATCTTCTCGATGTGGTCTGGACGCAACTTGTTTTGCGTCTTCACCTTTTCAAACTCCTTGCTCGCGTCGATAAACAGAATGTTGTCGTCCTCCTTGCGGCACTTTTTCAACACGAGTATGCAGGTGGGAATGCTTGTGCCATAGAATATGTTGGCTGGCAAGCCAATGATTGCGTCGATATAATTCTTTGTCTCAATCAGGAACTGACGGATTTTGCCTTCGGCATTGCCACGAAACAGCACGCCGTGCGGTGCTACGCAGGCCATCGTTCCACCTTCGTTGAGATGATGCACCATGTGCAATATGAAAGCGTAATCGGCTTTCGATTTTGGCGCAAGCACACCAGCCTTGCTGAAGCGGTCATCTGACAGGAACTTGCTGTCGGCACTCCAAGTCGCACTGAAAGGTGGATTTGCTACTACAGCATCAAACTGGCGATCTTCAAAAGCATCGGCCTCCAACGTATCGCCATTCTCGATAGAGAAATTGCTGAACTTGATGCCATGAAGCAGCATGTTCATTCGTGCCAGATTGAAAGTCGTTGGGTTCTTCTCTTGACCGAAAATGTCCTCGGCACGTCCATTGCGAGCTGCACGAATCAGCAACGAGCCAGAACCGCAAGTCGGATCATACACGTTGCGCAAGCGAGTGGTGCCAGTTGTCACGATGTCGGCAAGGATTTGACTCACTTCCTGAGGAGTGTAGAATTCACCAGCTTTTTTGCCCGCTCCAGCTGCAAACTGTGATATCATGTATTCGTAAGCGTCGCCAAGAATGTCGATGTCGCTTGCCTCGTCAAGTCCGAAGTTTATATCATCGAGGGCGAGCAGCACATTGCTGATAAGCGTGTTCTTATCATCCGCTGTTTTGCCAAGTTTCGGCGAAGCAAGGTCGATGTCGCTGAATAGCCCACCGAAATCTTCCTCACTCTCTTGCCCAAGCGTGCTGTCCTCAATGCGTTTGAGCGAGCGTTCCAATGTGGGTAAAATATTCTCCTTGCGGTTTATCGCGTCGATGATTGACGAGAACAGGAACCCTGGCTCCACGAAGTAGCCAATGTTCTCCAAGCACTCCGTCTTCACATCTTCCTTCAGCTCCTCTGCTTCTTCATCATGGCGTTGCCACAGAGCCTTAAAAGTAACATTATCGTCACTCAAAATCTCGTCGCCAAATTTCTCTATTTTCTCGGAGAGGTATTTATAGAAAATAAAACCTAACGAGAAATACATAAACTCTCCTGCGCTCATGTTTCCTCGCAGGGTGTTGGCAACCGTCCAAAGTTGGTTGCGCAGTTTCTGTTGGAGTTCTTCGCTCATATCTTGTGTTGATTTAGTGTCTATCGACCGAAATGCTCACGCTCGGCAAATCAAGAACAAGTTCTTGTTTGCTCTCACTTAATCGCATTAGTCCCAATTGAATATGTTGATTATGTTATTTAATGCAGCCAGGATGCGTTTTACTGCCTTTCGTGTTTTAGACAGACCGAGGTGTTGCTCACGCACTGCTTCTTGGATGATTTCGGGCTTCATTTTTTTCAAGTAGTCAAATTCCGAAAGGAATCTGTCAAGCACTTCTACAGGCACACCCTCAGTCTTTGCTAGTTGCTCTATGGCTTTGTTGCGCTCCTCTTTAACGTAGTTGTTCAGGCGACTCTCAAGATCCATAGTGCCGTCAGCTTTAGCCCGCTCAAAGTTGTCACGGTCTTCATCCACATTCTGTTGAATGAATCCGTCAATGAGTTTTGCCTTGTTACGCATCTCAGCATCCTTGATCATCGTGTCGATAATCTGACGGCGACGCTCTTCATAGTCCTCATCAGATGGATTAAGGTCAGCGATGAGTTGGAGAATATATGCCACATTGATGATATCGCTGTGCAGCAGCTCAAGACAGAAGTCTATGTCTTCTATAGTCTGTTGTTCGCCGTATGGCACCTCAGGATCAGCTGCTTCTTGATTAACTGGAACAGTATTACCAAGAGCCATGTCGAGGTACTTGCTGCGGAAATCCATAAACTCCTGCTCCGGCATCACAAGTTCTTCATCATCCTCATCAAACTCATTATAGACTTGCATCTCGGCATGTTTCTTCAATATCTCACGGAAGGCAAGGATGAAGTCTCGTTTGTCGTTTTCGCTCATCAATTGGTCAACCCCTTGTACTGTTGGGTATAACTCCTTGAATTGCGTAACAAGTTCGTTGTATTCTTGTCTTACATTTTCAAACGGCTCTCGGATTATAGTGCCAAGTTCCTCGGGGTTTGCCGTGCTGCTGAACAGCTTTATTGAGGCATCTACTTTCTCTTTAAGGTCACGGAAGCAGACTATTTTTCCGAAGCGTTTCTTCTCATTCAGCACACGATTTGTACGGCTGAACGCTTGCAGCAAGCCGTGATACTCCATGTTCTTGTCAACATAGAGCGTGTTGAGCTTTTTGCTGTCGAAGCCAGTCAGGAACATTCCCACCACGAGAAGCAAATCCAGAGGTTTCATGTTTGGATCTTTCTTCTTCATGCGGCGGTTTATATCATCGTAGTATGCACTGAAATTCTCGGTGGAGAATTTGGTGCCATACCGTTCATTGTAGTCATCCATGATGGCTTGCAGCTCATCTCCTTGTGTCAAGTCATCGGCAAACCCAGCGTTCATGCCAGTATTGTCATCATCCTGGTCAGGATTTTGCTGATAGGTGAACACCGCACCGATTGAGATTTTGGGATTCAGCGATTTGAAAATCTTGTAGTATTTAATGAGCTGTGATACCGACTGTACAGCAAACAGTGCGTCATATTCGCCATCAAGTGTTGACTTATTGAAGTTGTTGAGAATGAACTGAGCCACCTCGGTCATACGACCCTCATCCTCGGTGTTCATGTCAAGGTTGCCAGTATAATACTCAACAAGGAATCCCAGCACATTCTCGTCGGCGATAGCATCTTTAATCAGATATTTGTGCAAGCACTCGCCAAATATTTCTTTGGTTGTATGCTGGCTGACTGCATTCTCGGCGAAGATTGGAGTGCCGGTAAAGCCGAAACATTGACTTTTCTGGAAGAAATTGACAATGTTCTTATGACTTTCTCCGAAATGACTGCGGTGGCACTCGTCAAAGACCATTACCACACGCTTATTCTTGCAGTCTTGAATCTTCTTGTTATAGCGGTCACGAGTGACGGCCACATTCAGTTTCTGAATAGTAGTGATGATGATTTTGCTATTGCTACCCAAGCGTTTTATCAGCTCACGAGTGCTGTCTGTGCTATCTACAGCACCAGGTTCAAATGCCTCGTACTCACTTTGCGTCTGGGTGTCGAGGTCGTGGCGGTCAACCACAAACATCACCTTGTCCACGCCTTCCACCTCGCTCACCAGCTGTGCTGCTTTGAAAGAAGTCAACGTTTTTCCTGCGCCTGTAGTATGCCAAATATAACCATTATCATTGCTGATTTGAACTCGGTTGAGGATTTCCTCAACTGCGTAATACTGGTATGGACGCAATACCATTAGGCACTTATCTCCTTCATGCAGAACGATGTATTTGCTGATCATCTTGCCAAGCGTGCAACGGTCAAAGAACATTGCAGCAAAGAGACTCAGATCGTTGAATGGGTTGTTATCTTTATCTGTCCAGTTGAATGTGAACTTGTAGCCTTGATTGGGGTTGTTTGCAAAATAGCGTGTGTTTACTCCATTGGAAATCACGAAGATTTGAATGTAGTCAAACAAGCCATGGAACGAAGTCTTATGATAACGTTGTATTTGATTGTAAGCTTGCTTTAGCTCTATACCACGCTTCTTCAACTCGATTTGAACGAGTGGCAAACCATTTATAAGGATGGTAACATCATAACGGCATTTCTTACGACCCTCGATAGTGATTTGATTGCTTATCTGGAACTCGTTCTGGCACCAGTTCTGCTTATTTAGGAATTCAACCCAGATGCGGTTGCCATCTTCTGTGTCAAGAGGGTACAAATCTCGAAGCTTCTTCGCCTTGTCAAAACGGGAGCCACCTTCAAGAAAGATAAGAATCCTCTCAAATTCAGTGTCGGTGAAATGATTACGCCCTAGTTGTGCGAGTTTCTTGCGGTTGTGTTTCTCAAGTTGAGCCTTGAAATTTGCGTGAAGATTGGTTTCTTCGTTAATCTTCACGTACTCATAACTCATATCTTGAAGGGCTTTAATTAACCCTTGTTCTAATGCCGCTTCGCTTTGTGTTACCATATATAAGGGGAATTATAATCCTTAATGTTGTGTGCAAAATTACAAATTTCACACCTATTTATAAAATAATCTGTCACAAAAGTTATCGACAAATACAATTAAATAACAATCCCAATGGCAACTATTCTTATTTCTTTCTTTTTGCGAAAAGAGTGGCAAAGTAGTTTTCCATATATTGAGCAAAGGATTCTGCATTTTGCTCGATGCGGTATTTTTTGTCAGCAACAGCCTTTTGTATTCTGTTTCCACGAAACGCATAGAGTGGAATAAGGTAGATTCCACGTGGATTATTGCCAGTGCGCCCATAAGCATAGGCAATAAGTACTGCACGTTTATTCTTTCTTTGGAAGTAGCGATAGCGTTGTAGCTGTTCCTTTTTCATCTCATAGAAATAACCTTTTTCATCACGTTGCCAGTAATGGTTCCATTTACATTCGATATAATAATCAAGAGTCATTCCGTTTATTACCTGTTGAATGTGAATGTCCGGATTGAGATTGCTGTGGTCATAAATACCATCAACATATTTATCACCAGTCCACGAGAGCAGTTTATACCGTTTATTGTCTTTAAGGAAAGATACTATAAGTTTCTCGAAAAGCAGACCATTTTTCGCTCTGTAATCTATAAGTTCCACCTCAGGTTTGTCAAGCACAATAGATTTACTTGCTGCTTCAATGATTTCGTCAACGTTCATTTCATAAGTTCTGGCGAACTCACGAATCAATGACTTCTCGTTGGTAGAGATTAATCCATCAGCAGTTGCAACTCTAACAAGCCATTCAAATGTTTCTTCAGGTGTAAGATACTTATGTGATGCCATATGTTTGTTCTTATATCTGCACAAAGATAATAAATTATCTGTATAGCTCTCATTCCGAAATATCATAAATTAATTGTGTGCATGGCAAATACATCTTTTAAGGCTTCATAAACAATATTCTCTCTGTAGCCACTCGATTGCAAACACTGAAAGAGGCAAGATTCGTCAAAAATTAGACATCTGTCAGGGGTTATGGCTGCATGTTGCGGAATGTCCATATAGGTCGGTATTTGTGGCACATAAATAATTAGCACATTTGACATGTCAAAGCCAAGAATACCACACGCTTCTTTAACATATCCACGAATAATCTCATCTGCGACACGACCAATCAAACCATTAATGTTTATAGTAATGGAGCATCTATACTATTATACAGTTTTTTTTGAGAAACTGATAAAACTGTTATAGTTTTAATACTGCAAAGTTCGGGACAATATAGTTAATGACAAAAAAACGTAAATTATTTTTAATTCCAAGAAAATATTTCATGGCAAAAAGATAAAAAAATCCGCAATTTTGCGGATTTATGCTGTGGAACATGTTTTGCGGCATACCATAATAGAGGTCTAAATCTGACACTTGGGAACGTAATGCTCGATGTCCACATCAGGAAGTTTGCTACCACGCGCCTTGACCTGTTCAACAAATGTCCGGCACTCCTCAGCGGTAATCATGCCACGGCGATATGCGTAATAGATAAAATCCATGGTTGTCAAGAATGTGACACGAAATTCCTCGCAGTAGTCATGAATGTCACTCAGGTTGCTACTGCCAATGACATTATTGGTGAAGCGGCAGTACACCATGCAGGCACTCTCGCCCTTGCCTCGCTTGAGGTCGTTGAACACCCTGGCATATTCGCGCATCATTTCGCCCGAAGGGTCGAACTCAAGCAATGTGATGTTCTTTAGAAGGAGGATTTGGTTGTCGATCTGCGTGCGAATCTCTCCATGAAGTTCATCACGTACATAGTCAAGCAGCACAAAGTCATATTCTGGCAATATGTTTGGCAACATTGACAAGAGTTCGCCTTTGTAGAAGTGCTGTATCACATCGGCATCAAGAACAATCTTAACTTTCTCCATCCTTAATCAGATTAACAAGTTCAAGATAGTGACCCTCCGAGATTTTTTCTTCATCAAACAAGCGCTTCGCCTTAGCGACAAAATCACCGTAAGCATCTTTCCTGCCGTCGCCATCGTCATAGATGATGGTACTATACCCGAAGTCCTGCGCCGTCTTAGCTACGGAGATTTGCAATAACTCCTGTAAGCGTGTCTCATTAATGAGGCGCAACCGCTTCAGGCGGATGCACATGGCTTGATGCGACACCATGAAGATCTGCTCCAAACGCATGATTGTACCTAAAGTTATGTCGCGCAACTCTTGCTCGGGGATATTGGCAAGAATGCCCTCTCTTGGCATAAGCAATGCCGATGCGAACATGTCGGCAGATTGCTCTCTGGCATCCTTCTTGCCATTGAGCATGCACATGTGGGGCTCGGGGTTGTCATCATAATACAGATGATACAACTCATGAGCAATCGTGAAACGTAACCGGCCCATTGAATGTTTGCTGTTGGCAAGGATATAGCGTCGCGACTTATCTGGCGTCATCACGGACAAGCCGCACAAGTTGTCTGCCAACGGGCGCAAAACCGTCAAAATACCTTCTGACAGCAAAATGGGGTTCAAATTAATTGGTGCAGACAAACTCAACTGCACCTTTGCCCGGAAATTCGAGGCATAAACCTCGGCTAAATCATAGGTGATTTTACTCATTGGCAACGATGCAGTTAAGTTTAAGGTCATTCATTACAATCTCTTTGAAAGAAGCAACCTGCTCAAGGTCGGAGGACGACAATCCATCAACTCTGAAGGCGCACACCAACATATTCCTGCGAATTTCTTCATCCTCGGAATACAACATGCTCAATTCGGAGCCAAATAGATTACACAATTTTTCAAGGCACGACAGCTTTGCAGTGCGCTGTCCACTCTCGAAAAACTGATACTGCGAGGATGAGATGCCAAGGAACTCAGCGACCTGCTCTTGAGTAAAATGGTTGGCAGTTCTTAACGCTCGTAGATTTCTGCCGATAATGTTGTCTGCCATAGTGATAATGATAATAATGTTATTTGAAATTTGTGGCAAAATTAGTCAGCTTTTTAGAATTAGCAAAATTTTCACCACAGAATTTAACAAATATGTTGTGTAACATATTTCATGACCAGGCTAGAAGTGACGGTTTTTTAGGTGCAGCCTAATTTATTCAACGATAACTCAATTTTTGAGAGAGCAAATTCTATGACAATTATAAAGAACCGACGAGTTTCACAACCCGACAGTCCCATTGATGTTAATTTTTTCCTTATTTTGCCATTAACATTGTTGGTTTTACACGTATTCGGGAGTTACTCAGATAAAGTGTTTACTCTTTTTATTAACCAAGTACGCGATGGAAAGGCACAAAAAAATCCGCATTTTTTGCAGATTTGTGTTGTAGAGCACAGATTATTATTCTTTACGTCTTCTTTGGTTGTCTTTTTTTGAAACATTCTTGGTTCTGTGAGGGCGAGACGCTTTCTTGGGTGGATATGGAACATAGCACTCCAAACCATCAATGTGCTCAAACAGTTGAGACTCCACATTGGCATGCATGGGGTCTAATACAAAGTCAATACCCTCGCGTCGAGCCAACTTCGCAGCAGGCACAAAAACAGAATCACCGGAAAACAGAACGATGACATCAACAAACTTCTTGAGAGAAAGCGATGCTATATCAACACCTATCTTCATGTCAATGCCTTTCTGCTTAACATCCAAATAAACATCGTCCTCACTAAGTTTGTCAATAGTTATTTTGCCTTTTAAAAGGTCTTTCACCAATCGAGGTCGGATCATCCAAATACCTTCTTCTTTAAGCGTGCCCAATTGAAGGGCGACGATCAGATATGCCTCTTTTTTTTTAGAAGTTGCTTATACTTGATACGTACAGGGTCGTCATCGACCATTTCAAGCATAGATTCGGCCAACTCTTCATCATGGTCTCTCACCATGTCTATCATTTTCTGATAGTCAGAGTAGCGTCAATTCATATCACTCTTAAGAGAGGCCATTGCTTTTTCTGCAATAAATCTTGATTTGGATGGTGCTGCCAAGAAAGAGTCTTGCAAACAAAGGGAATATCTATTGAATTTGTCAAATGTGTAGTCTAACTCTTCAGTCTTCTGCACAGCCAATTCTATGAACTCCGCTCTCTCGTATGTTCTCTTTAGGTAATTGGCCACGTGAGCGTACAAGAATGCTTGGTCTGCCTTGTTATGAACATTTTCAATCTCATTTTTTCAGTTTCATCTTTCTTCTTTGAGGGTCAAAGCTCATTTTGGTGTTCGCAAGATGTGTTATTCAGTAATAATTCGTATTAGAACATGCTCTATACTTGTAATATTGTTTGTTTATAATTCAAACATTCTACAATTCTGCAATCCAGTATGAGCAATGAAGTCAGTTATTCGTTCTTCATCATTTTTGGTGTGATATGATATTGTCCATGGGACATTCGTTCCTATCTGCTGTACAACTTCTCTCATATATGGGTAATCTACGGGATAGAAAGAATGCCCAATAACAACCACTTTTGTAATATCACCATGTAGATTGAAAAAAGCTTGGTTGTCCTTTATTATGCCATTGGTATCTTTCACAAGTTCATTCATCCATGCTATAACTTTGCTCCATGTATCTTGCTTGAAGAGAAGTTCTGCTTCGTCCTCATATGCATCGTTGGGGTCGCGTGGCTGGTTGTGGCCAATGATATAGTCATCATGTTTAAGCCTTGATCCGTGGACATGGAGGATTTTCTCTTGAGGTATGCTATAGACTTTTTCCAAGGTCTCAGTGTAGTTAAACGTCAGATAGCGACTTTCGACTGGCAAATCAAACTTTGCTTTTGCCTTGTTTATGTCAATACTTTCCACCCATTGATTGAACACCTCTAAGAATTCATCCAATATTGGCTTAAACAACCAATCGGGGCCATCTTCGATGGCTGCCACTGAACGAGTTGGATGGTCATAGTCAATACCTTCGTCAGGACTGCACCAGTCCACTATCTCTTCTTCATCATATTCCCCCAAGGCTTTCTCAATGTCCCCCCAAAAGTCCCTATAGTTACTGAAGAAAATCTCCATCATCTGTACAAGGCGGTCATTGCCCTGCTGTCGCACCCACTTCGCAAAGTCGCTATACTGCGACTTTATCTCATGAGCTAAATCAAACCCGTTGCCAATAATGAATAGCGTATGCTTATTCTCCACATCTATTGATGAAAATAGTGATTTCTGATTCATATTACAAGACTTTTTACTTCAATTTTGACGGCTCATAACACAAACAACTCAAATGTGAGAACTTTTTATTCATATATTCCTTTGCTGCTGTCTTGTGCTTATATAAAACCTTCATACTCTCATCTGGATGAGAGTAATTTGTTATTTCTTTTTCAATAATCTCAAATCCATACTTCCGATAATACTCCGGTTTTATTGATTCTGATAATGTCTGATAAACTTTTAGCAGGCTGGGTATTTGAGCATCTTTACAACAAATGGATAGAATAGCATTTACTGATGCCGGTATGTCATCCAAACCCAAAGGAGTTAATAGGGCTTTCCATGATTCTGGAGCAAATGTTATAAGCACCTTGAAAAAATGAGCAGTGACTATCATATTAATCCGTCCAACTGCTCTATTTAGAGCAACCTGTAACTCATAAGTTTGCAGAGGATATTTATCTATACATGTTTGTACATAAGCTACTTGCTCCTCATAGCTTTTGCCTTCCAACCCGCTAGTATCTATCTTATACTCCTGTATTACGATACTCAAATCCTTGGGGCTATAATCGCTCACATCAGGGCGTTGCCCCTTTGGTATCAAACGCTGTGCATAAGTTTCGCTTATCTCTTCGCCTTCATAGTCATCGTTCAAAAGCACATAATACTGAAATGTACTGAACAAATCAAGGTAGCAATACAATCGCGTTTTGCCATCATTGTACTTCGATGTAAATAACTTAAGCATATGTGAGGGATAACCGTCCTCAAAAAGATATCGATGGTCTTCATACAAGATGTCGAACAGTGTGGTTGGAATAAAAGGTATCAGTTTTGCCCTGTCATAGTCAATCATAGCCTTACCTTTGTCATCTATTGAAATCACCTCCGTAAGTAACTCACGGCCTATGCCACAATGAAGGGCATACTCTGTGGCTATCTTGACCATACCCGTCTTAAAGTTCTCGTTGAAATTGTCATTCCCTTTGGAAAAATAGTAAGCTAGATAGCCTTGATCATGAATGTCAATATGTCGTTCTATTGTATAATTGGCAATGTCATCACCATTGTCTGCCAACTCTTTAGTCAGCACTTTGAGGAAATCTTTGACGCGCTTCTTGCCAGCATAAACATCTATTTTATTTCCTTCTATCGTATAGAATGGTTGTACAGGTATAACTTCGCCATTCTTGGCTGTGATCTCTATGCCTTCATCACCTTCCTTTACGTCAGGTGTCTTGAATATACTTCCTTTAAGCGTATTTCCATCTGTCCTACCATGATCTGCGGGAATCATCCGATCACTCAATGCTACAACAAATGGTGCAAAAATCTTGCAGAAGTTTGCATCATCTTTACTGTATGCTTCTCCGCATTCCTCACACAATATGGTACGAGAAATCAGCTTTCCCCGTATTCCATTATGTATTATATGCTCGCCATGTGCCTTGCACAGGCTCGAATCAGTGGGCTTATCCACCATTTCCCTATTACATCGGTAGCACCTCATAATTCCATTTTTTTACTTACCTCACTTTTTTCTTTTAGTTTCTTACATATCCAATACAAGAGACATCAATAGCTGCGTTATTGTTATTAACGGTTAAAGAGAACTCTTCATTGATGTCAGAAATGGTTCTCCTTTCTCAACAATGTTTGCACCAATTACAGACTGTTCTTGTCTGAAACTATTTTACCATAGACAACCATGCTTTGACTGAAGCAGATGTTTGGTAAAAAAGCCAAAACTGCTATGACTAACAAAAGTCTAAATTGAGTTTGGAAGGCAATGCCTTTATTTTCAAGTGTTTGCACATTATGTTTAGATTGAAGTGAATTATTATAGTTATCTTTTTGAATGTTCGGACTTTATGGCTCGTACAATTCTTGAAGGTCAGAGTAGAAATTGATGAGCAACTGTTGTAGGTCAAGCGCTTTGTCGTACTCAGCTATGGGGATTTCAAACGAGCGGAGTTGCTGTATGCACTATGAGACGAAATTAGACGGCGAGGTGTTGAACGATGCCATCCAATATGTCTGAAGCATCATCAGGGATGTTGTCAAGCTGACTCGGTATATTAGAAAATGGAGATTCAGTTTTCATATGTACTATTATTTGATAAAAATATTTTTAATTCTTCGTTTTGTGATTTTCATATAAAAATCTTCTTTATTAATACCCAATATTAGTTGTTCTAATTTGAAGTACAAATTTAACATCTTTTGTCGAGAGTAACAACAATTATTATAATTATGTATTAACAATTATCGTTATTAATTGTCCACAAACATCCCAATTATATGAATAATGAGAGTTATTACGAAATAGTCAATTTATTATGAGGAAGTAGGAGACAACAATAACTCAAACAATTCTGTGATATTTTAGTGAGAAAGCATCAATAGATATTAATAAAATAAATTCTTTAAATAAAAAGACACAAGTTTACTCTAAGCAATATTTATTATATGCTTCTTTATAGATGTTTCTAGACTCTTCTTTGAATGCGGCCCTTTTATTATGTAATTCCGTCAATTGAGTATTTACCTGCTGATAGATGATTTTATGTGCCGGATTCGGAAGCAAAGTTTCATCGTATTTATCCGTTTCAAAATCATCCTCCTCTATAGCAAAATGCGCAAGATTCAACAGATCTTCTTTGGTCATATCTGTTACAACCATCCAGTTTTCGCCTCTCGTGAAAAAGGCTTTTTGTTCTTCAATTTTTAAGTGTTTCATATATATCCTTTCTTTCTGAATATGCTTGTTCTCCAGCTTCTAAGCTATTTAATGTTATCTCATAGTTTTCTATCGAATTACCTTCAACGTCCTTGAGAGCTTTGGCAGTTGGGTATCCACTATAAATATTAAAATGAGGTCCATCGGTTTCCATCTTCTTTTCTGTATATAGAATATAATCAGGCTTTATTGAACCTCCTATTGTGTTATTGTGTGTGGAAATAATAACTGGCATACTTTCTGCCATCTCTTTAATAAACTTGTTGACCTCGTTCTTCAAAAAGATATTGTCAAACGAAGACTCTGGTTCATCAATAATGAGAATGTCGCACAAAATAGCGTCTTTGATTTTCTGCAAGAAATTAAACTCTGAACGCTCTCCGCCAGATACTTGTAGCCCAGAAGAATTAAGAATCCTGTAATCTATTGCCGCGAACAACTTATAAATACGATCACTCTCAACACCTGCAGCTTTTAGTTCATCTATATATTGAATTGGGTTCTCATACTTGGCATACGCATTTGTAAGTGAGACCTGCCTTAGCCCAATAGTTTTCAAATCTGTGGCATTTGTAAACGGACGTGAAGACACACTAATTGTAAAATGTCCTGCTTTCTCTGTACTGATTGTCCTTTTTTTCTTAACAGCCAAAGCTACCTGAGTGAAAACCTCACGCTTTTTCTTATTGATGAAATACTGATATAAGTCTATATCGGGGATGCGAGGTGCTGCTGATTTTAATTGCAGAGACTCCTTTACCGTCTTAATCATGTTATTGACTTCCTTGAAATACTGTCTCTGAACGTTCTCCTTCCAGTATTGTTCTATCAACTCTTTCAAAAGTGCTTTCAATGAAGTTTCTGGCAGATGCTTATTGATTATTTGTTTGTAGAGCTGTGATTCTAATAGAGTCAGTGTTGCCGTGATTAGCTTCTTTATATCATCATGGCTCTGCTCCTTATAATCACTCTCATTGAATAATTTTGACTTTGAGAAAACATCGTTTACATCGCTCTGTTGGGCAGAAGACATCACCGCCTCAAGATATTTTTGCAATTTCATCTCGTCTTCATCTGCAGAACAAGTCTTCAGCATGTCTGTCACTATAATGCTAAACTCACGTAAGTAATCTTCAGCAGAGTTTTCTTGCCTAACTTTCAGGTCATTTTCAAACTGGTCAGAGTCATTCTTGCCAGTATTAAGCAACTCAAACTGTTTAATGTATTTTGCCTTACCCTCAAAACGATTGGCAATAGCATCCAAGGTATAAGTCTTTCCTGTTGAACGCTTCCCAAACATAATATTGAGTCCAGTTGATAACATTTGCCCATTGGGGAATATCTGAAAAAGCTCAATGCCTTTTTCTGAAGTTAGTGAAACTTTTGTTTTATCCATGAGACATAGTTTCAGCGTATTGACATTTACCTGGTCAATATCAAGAAAAGTATGGTTGACGGGATATTTATCTGGCGTAACACCTTTCTCTATTCTGAAGTCGCTGAAATATACTGGTGTTAACTCAGAATCTTCTTTCTCCATGTAGATAAACTTCTTAACGCTCGACACCTCACCTGCTATGATGTTCCTATCTAATTTTTCCAAGACATCCTTATGAAGTTTCGGTTCCTTTTCATAATGTGGTATAAGTAAATACTTGCTCAAGTCACCAAATATCCGTATGAATGTATTGTAAGTAATATCATCTTCCTTTGTTTTAATGAGATTCTTTATCTCTTCACATTTCGTATTGAAGTCAAACAGCGTACCATCATCGTTATTTGCAATAACGAGAATATGTCCTCTCTCCAAATTCACCTCTATACCTGGCAGTATGATAGTATTTGACAACGCGTTCTTTATCTCATAAAATTGCTTGTAATCAAACAGGTTGTGGTTTGTTATAGCAATAACATCCAAACCTGTCTTTACCACATAGTCTAGCAGAACATCCATATCAAATGTAAACATCCTATCTGACACAGAAGCAACCGTATGAATATGTAGGTCACATCTTTTCATTCTTTTCAATCTGTGCTTAATTATGTGTTAATTATATTCTTAACTGGTTTTATTTGTCAAAAACAAAGACAGTGATTTTGTTAATATCTCTCTTCTTGTTTATTTACTATCGTTTCAAAATCGTTTCTTGTTTATAATTTCGTATGCCCTACTTTAGGCTTATGAACCTCTACTCTTGTCCAACATACACAGCACGAACGCTACAACCGTTTTGTCTATCAGCATAGGCCACCCTGAAACCCAAGTTCAATAGCCATGCCACGTCAGGCCTAGTATCGTAGGAATTAAAGCGTGACCAGTAGTAGCCAGATGTCTCCAACCCCTGAAGTCCACGAGAATTGTACCAGCCAGCAGCAGGGAAGAAAACGGCTCGATCGTTTATGTTGCTTTTGAAAAGATAACCATGCGTTCCATTCTCTGTAGCCCACTCACCTGTGCAGTTGTCAAGAAGCTCATTCATCTGAGCCGTCCCTGGCATGCACCACTCTGGCCCCCAATTTACGTAGGCGGCATCGTCGGCTAGTTCAAGTCCAATTATGTTGTCAACAGTGCCAAAATAACTGTTAGAACAGTATTTCGTTATATTATGACTGTCACCATTGATGAACCACTTGTAGTTGTTCTTTGAATAGTACGGCTTGGGAGTGGTTTCACCCCAGGCGAAATGGTCACCACCTTCTGCTGGTCTATTAGCTCCCACATTACAGCAGGCCCATTTTGTTCCAGATGGAAGGCCAAGATCAATCGCATGCGGATGATTTCCATCGGGGCAGAACTCATTGGAGAAATAAAGCGTCGAGCCATCCCAGTTGGCTTCCATATAATAGGCATTGCAACGCACTAGAGTTTTGGCTGAGCTCATTGCGTCGATAGTGGTGACAGCATTGCCATTGACAACGGCTTTAAGTTTGGCGTTATCTATTGTGGCTTCGGATGTGCCATCGATTTTATTGTCGGCAGGAATATACCACGACACTATCGTGCCTGTGGTGCCAGCAGGTATGGTGATTTCTCTGCTCTCAGCATCGGTTTGACCATCTTGACCTGCCGAAATATAATTGCCAGTGAGCGAGATTTTATCGCTGTACTTGTACCAGGGAGTCATCACATCAAATCCTCTGTGCTTAAATGTGATACTTGACTCAGTGCTGTTGTTCACATAGAGAACCTCGTAGGCACACATATGACGGAACTTCGCTTGGGTGTTGCCCTTCTTGCAGGTGAACCACATTGGCAGCGAGAGTTCACCACTGCCATCAATGCCCAATCGCGTCAGGGCGCAAGTGGCGATAATATCGTCTCCATCGATATAGGCATCAACCCCAGTCACGCCTATAATATCGTAGTCTCGATCAGTTTTGACTGACTTTGGTAAAACCAACTCGAATGAGCAGGTCTTGCCATCGCTGCTTATATCAGAAACTGTGAATGGACCATCAGCCTGATACACCTTGCCGTCTTGACGGACAAAAATCCGTATCTTGTCCCCTTCTTTCCACTGGGCATTCAGATTAACCCCGTCAGCCGCAGGCACACCATTAATAATACTGCCAGGCCGTGAGGACGACAAGTCATCGGCAGGCATTGTGGCAGTAAACACTGCTTGACGTTTACCAATATCATCTTCGCATGAAGTCAACAGCGCCACAGCAATTAAGAAAAAAATGAGGTATACTTCTTTCATCTTGATTTGGTTTTAAGCTTATTTAATTCTCCTTAAAATAGGCAAGAGTAATGTATTTAGCAATAAAACGAATAGCTGTTTTCTGTCTATAATTCATATAATATACTAAAAAATGCTCTCCCTGATAATCTTATATCATCTGTTTTTCCTGAGTGCAGTTTTACACAGGTCTGTCAAGATTCTGTTGATGATGTGCCTATTCCTGAGCTTGGCAATGAAAAACACAAGCAAATTTCACAATCAGAGAGAGTGACTTTTTAATCATAAAACTCAATAATGAAGATGTGGATTTGTTTAAACCTTAGTGGCTTAATCACATCAATCAATTCTAGTATTCAACTATACTCAACAAACTTTCGTCTCAACAGGTGTCGTACAATCTGGAAAATTTGTGCATGTATCACATACAGTGTCTTTTGAATATGGGCAAATATCCACTGAAAATACCACTGGACATTGTTCAGGGCATGTGTCTTCTATAGATACAGCACAACAAATTTCAAAATTAGAATCTGTGCACACCTTAGATCCACAAATAAGCTCATTATTAGTCTCATCTTTAGTGTCAGAACCTCCAGTAAGGGTGCTAACAACTTGCTTGTCAAGGGACAAGTCTTTTTCTTTTAAATGTTTCATTGTTGTAAAATTTAAAAGTTAATAAAAATAATAATTATCACTTGATTGTGCTTTCGTAATCTGATTTTTTGTAAAATTAATAAATTAGCAATTTGCAGCAACTGTTTCAACAGTTAAGACGAACTGGTGTTAGTTGCATATGTATTGAAAGTTATTACTCTTGTCCAACATACACAGCACGGACATTCGCTCCATAATGACGTGGTAAGTAGGCCGCATAAGCACCAGTTATGCCGCTCGTTACACGATTATATTTTATGCATAAGACACAAGCCATGTGAGGCCAGATGTCGTAATCATAACCTCTTGACCAATAGTTGCCCACAGCGTCTAATCCCGTCCCTTTTGGGTTCCAACCAGGGAGTGGGAAAAAAATGGCATTGTCGTTTGAGTTGCTCTTGAAAAGATAGCCCCCTATGCCATTTACTATAGTCCACTCACTTGTGCAGTTATTCAAGAGCTCACGAATCCGTATTATTGATGGCATGCGCCACTCAGGACCCCAATTCACATAGGCGGCGTCATCTTCTGGTTCTAGTTCTTGTCTGTTATCTATGGTGCCGTAATCACTGTTACAGCAGTACCTCAAGATATTATGGTCGTCACCATTAGCAAACCACTTGTAGTTATTAAGTTTAAATGCCGACTTGGGTGAGGTTTCTCCCCAAGCGTAAAAAACACCATACTCTGCTGGGCTATTGGCGCCTACATTACAGCATGCCCACTTTGTTCCCGATGGTAGGCCCAGGTCAATTATGTGTGGATGATTTCCATCGGGGCAGAAGTCATTAGAGAAACAAAGCGTCGAGCCGTCCCAAGTGACTTGCATGTAATAGGCATTGCCACACGAGAAGGTTTTATCTGCTTTTATTACATCGACAGTAGTGACAGCATCTCCACTGACAAAAGCCTTTATCTTAGCATTGTTTATTGCGGCATCAGATGTATCATCAGTTATATCAACTCGTGGAATATACCATGACACTATCATGCCGGTTGCCCCAGCTGGTATAGTGATTTCATTGCTCTCTGCATCAGTTTGACCATTGTTCTCGGTTTCGTATTTCGAAACGCCTTTATCAGTGAGCGAGATTTTATCGCTGTACTTGTACCAGGGAGTCATCACATCAAATCCTTTGTGCTTAAACGTGATACTTGACTCAGTGCTGTTGTTAACATAGAGGACCTCGTAGGCGCACAAGTGACTGAACTTCGCTTGGGTGTTGCCCTTCTTGCATGTGAACCACATTGGCAACAGGGGCGAGTCTTTGCCGTCAATGCCCACCCGCTTTATGTTGCAAATGGCAATCACATCCTCTCCATCTATATAGGCTTCTACCCCTGTCACACCAATAATGTCATAATCACGATCACGATCGACCGGCTTGGGCAACATCAGCTCGAAAGAGCAGGTCTTGCCATCGCTGCTTATGTCAGAAACAGTGGACGGACTCTCGGCTTGATATACTTTTCCGTCTTGACGGACAAAAATCTGTATCTTGTCCCCTACTTTCCACTGGGCATTCAGATTGAAACCGTCAGTCGCAGGCACACCATTAATAATGCTGCCAGGCCGTGTGGAAGACAAGTCATCAGCGGGCATCGTAGCGGTAAAAGTCACTTGGCGTTTTTCAAGATCATTGTCATCGCATGATGTTACCAGTGCCACAACAATTATAATTAATAATAATGGGAAATACTTTTTCATCTTAATTTAGTGTTCAGTCTATTATTTTATCCTGAAAAACAGGTGGATTAATATAATATATAACAATAAGCAAGCAGTAGTTAACTGTATGTAATAAACTTTATATTCTTGAAAAAGAATCGCTTTCCCTAATTATAGTTCATCACATTGATTATATCAAGCTGTTAATCATTCGTGCCTATTTGACACTCTCTTTCAATGCATAAGAAAAATGCGCTGTAAATCGGAACAGACAATACATAATCAGGAAGAGCAAATAACTCATAACAATTCATTAAACGGATTAAATACTAACTTCGACTATTGTCTTAAATCAATATTTCACAGAATAAATGAATAAAATATCCTAGAATCAACAAGCATTAACAGAGTTGTGTCTCAGGAACTGGGCATCCCCGTGTTTCAGGAAATGGACATGTGCATGTCTCAGCGTTTGAACACCCGTCTGAACACGCATCACATAATGAATCATTCGTTACAGGGCAAAAATCCTTTGACTGTACCACTGGACATTTTTCAGGGCAAGTGTCTTCTATAGATACAGCACAACAAATTTCAAAACGAGAATCTGTGCAAGCTTGTGTTGGACAATTAGGATACTTGCTTTCACATCCACAATAGGTAATGTCTGTCCAATTACAGGGGGTACCAGTTTCATCTTTGGTGCTGGAGTTACCACTCAGGTTACTCACCTCTTGCTTGTCAAGGGACAAGTCTTCTTTCGATAATTTCTTCATGTCAATAAGAATTAACAAATAATAAAATAAATTATTTCTCACGATATTTTGCTTTCGCAATCTCACTTTTGTAGTATCTTGTTAGATAGTTATAGATCACCATCTCGTTAAGGCGGTTGTTGTTAGCAAAAAGCCTGTTCATTTCCATGTGGAGATAAGATGATATGCTCAATTTGTTTATAGGAATATCTCCTGTTATGCTTGCGACTTCTATGGCGTAAGTATTTACACACGTTCTCATTAAAGGATCCATGTCGTCTGTGTCTAAGCCGCTGACAATGTCGGCAACAGTCATTCGTTTTTTCCTATAGGTGTCGTTTAGACACTTGCTGTTGTGGATATTGAAATTGAACTCTCTCAAGAATGAATCGCTCATTTTCTCAATTAATTCTTTTTTCTTCTCAAGACTTAATCCTAATTTTGATAGAAGTGCGTCAACAATCAAGAATGCTGCCCTCCATCTTAAAGCCGAGTTTTCTTTCAAATGTTTTAATATTGTAGCCACACATTCACTTCCAGCATGAAAAACCTGTTCTGAAAGCTCAATGTACTTTGCGCCATATCTTTCAATCTCTCTCTGGTAAGTATCAACCACAACTTTAGAAACCTCATTAGTTTTTAAATAAGTGGAAAGACATCTCCTTGTTTTTGTTATGACATAACCTGTGTCTTCATTCGAACCTAATAGAAACCTCACTCTGAGATGATAATCAGGGTCGGAATATCTTATGAAGAACCACCTCACTATTATCTTTTCCCTCATGAGACTGTGAGCAAGCGGCAATATCTTTTTGACCAGTAACTCATCACAAGTCTTCACGCCACAATAGACCTTGAAAAACAGCCATTCGTCACCTGGTACAAAGGTGCGCTTTACTTTATGTGAGTATCTGCTCATAACTGATGACGAATTAAAGGAACTATAAACTCATTCTGGAAGTTGTTGCCCTGATTGTCGGTTAGAACTCCATCGCATTCAATGAATTCTTCGAACACCACATTTGTTAATTGAGAAATCTCACTAAAAAATGCTTTGATACTCAAAGCGCTGTTGAAGTCAATAAGCAGCTTGTTGTCACCAGCGACAAAAACTACGCGTCGTGGCAAACCATTTGCATTTTTCCACTCAATCACTTTTTCTGCAGAGAAGTGCGACTTGTCAATCTTTATGTCCTTGGTATTTAAAGCCCATCTTTCGGGCGAGAGAATAATGTTCTTATATACCACTCTCGGTAAATGGTCAAACACTCTATCAAGACCACACCAATTAAATGACAATGCCGATATGTAGCCTTGATTCTGCAACTCGCACAAGAAACGGTAAATTGGAGTACCTTTGCTGTAATTGTGTGCTGTTGTTAAACGAGGCACAACCTCTTTTTTCAACCTTTTAGAACGTAATACAACTCTATTATTGCTAACGCTCACCATTAGGTCATTGACAGGAATCACATGATCATCATCAAGGGTAGAATTAGTTAAATAGGATACCTCGTATTCTCTTAGATGAGGCCGCGAGAGAATATTTCCTGTGCGCACCTCTGGAACGTGTGCAATCTCTGCTACAACATATTCTTTCATGGCTAATTGCTCACTATCTGCTACATGTTTTGTTATTTCATAGATTCTGACATCGCCACCAGCAAATCTGCCAAGCATATTTCCAGCCGATGAGCCAAAGAAATGGAGATTCTTGAGTTGATAGTCTCCACTGTCTTTATCAATTCCCACAATGCTGAACATTGCAGCCATTGTTATAGGTGGCAGGATAGAAGATTTAGGTGCGTCCCTTAAATCGTCTTTGTTAAGTTCAATTATGTGGCCATCTCCAGACTCAACAAGTTTTTTCAGCAACAATCGGCTGAATGGAGTAAGCGATACACTTGAATTGCCATTAGACTTGAACTGTGGGTTGATAGTATTGAGCAACGGATTTGAAGCCGAGCTGCTCTTGATATAGAATCCAATTCCCAGCTCAGTATCTAAAGCCTCAATCAGAGGCACTTCCTGTTGCTCATATCTTGCGCTGAACCGTTTTTTGAAATCTGCCATCTCCATGCTCTCACCAGCATTGCAAAAGCACAGCATGAAATCAATCGCATCTTGCAACTGAGGAATTAAGATGTCTTTATTCAGTTTGCCTTGTGACAATTCTCTAAAAGTGTCCAATTGGACAAGAAACTTATCATTTATATTTCCTAAGCCACAATCCTTAAGCAAGACTTTTACATCTTGTATGGTCTTCATGTTTTCTTCATAATCACGATTTGCATTTAGCTCACTTAGACATGATTTTAGTTGCTTAAGCTTGGTTTTGGTTTCTCCATCTGGCAGATGTGTTGCCAAGAGAGTGTGATATTCTTCTCCTGTGACAGTGGGGTCAATATTGCTAATTAACAGCTGATTCTTGATGAGGGATAGCAGGTAATCGGTCAAAGCTGAGTCGCTTATTTCATAAACATCCGTTATGCTCTGTTTTAGATCTTCAAAACTTATTTGTCTTTTGCATAGCTTTAACACCTCTCTTAAAATTGGTGTGCATTTGACCGAACTTATTTGAAATTGAACACCCTGTGGGGTATAACTACGAGTTATATAGTGATATCTTCCACCAACACTCAACAATGTGTCATTCGTTCGGTAGCTGAGTTTCCTTAGAATTTCATTGTCTGACTGGAGAATCTGTGCTAGATTATATAAGCATAGCATGTCGATACGGTAATTCTCCTTGATATTGTTAGATACCATGAGTTTATGATTATCAGCCAATTCTACAGTTGAACATGAAGCGAAATAACCAAATGGTGTGCAGCGGGTTGACATCCTCTCAATATATTTAGTAAGCCCAGCTTTCAGTCTCTCGATTTTGATTTCTTTTGTCATTTTACCGGTCAAGAAGCGGTTAAGCTCCTGTGCCAAGGCTGGAGAAGACAAGAAAACCGCATTCCTGAAGGTGCGGTCTGTAATTATCTTCTCAAACTCTTCGTCCGAGAAAAGCACATCGTTGAGAATGTTGCAAGACATCAATGGCATTCGCAACACAACCCGATTAGTGGAAAAATATTGTATTTTGTCTTTCCTCATTGCCATGGCAAAAGTAGTAATTTGTTCAGATGGGTTTGCTCTCCCAAAAGATATAGTCCGGCACCACTAATGCCATCAAGAATACCACCAGACTCTCTAAAGCCTCCATTCTCGGGATCATAATACAATAAAGTGTGACGACCTTGGTCATCTATGACTACTCGGCTTAATGTGTCCTTTTCCCAGTAATCGGCAGCGTCAAGCAACTCTTTCATTCCAAGTGCAACTCCTTGGCTGCGGAAGATTTGGGCAATTCCCACTGAGCCGTGGCACACACAGAAGTCATTCACATAGTTGGCTTTAATGTCACGTCGTTTCGCGCAATAGAGCAGAACTTGTATTGCAATGTCACGGACCGATGAATCATGAAGTGTGTTTCCTGCCTCAAGCAATGCAGTTGCAACTCCCAAATCTCCATAGCACCATGCTAAGCGGCTGCGATGTGGGTAATCATCACATTCGATAGAAGAAGATGCAAAACAGCATCCTAGTCTATTAACATCAACCCTGTTGCTCAACAAATATTGAACTGCACCTTGTAGCATTTGTTTGATTTTCACATTGTAATTCTCGCTAAACGCGCCCGATTTTATTAATCTGCATAAAAACACCACAATACTGGAAACACCATGAGAGAGTGAAATGTTAAATGGTTTTGATAGTTTCTTTTCATTATATCTCCATTTCACGATTGAACCATCAGAAATCTTTGATTTGTCAAGATAATCAACAATCTTACTGAGATTGGACACTGAGTATTCTTTGCTTGAGTTGTTTCTCTCAAGCAGGTAGAACCCTATACCAATCAGGCCATGCAGGAAATCAATGTTATTATCTTTAACGAATGATGCTAAAGAAAGAGATATTACAGGATCTATTGAGCCAAGCGCAGAATCAACTCCGCTAATAACCCCATCTTGCTGTAGAGTAAGCAACCCTACACCTAGCCCAGCAAGTCCATTGCAATAGGTGGCGATACGAGGCTGCATGCTTAATGACTGCAACATCTTCTCCAACAGACCATCTGCAATAGATTCGTAGTGAGCATCTATCCTTGAGTAATGGTAAAGGAAGATTATGTCACCTAAATCTCCACCAAGAAGGCTGTAATTAAGTTGTTTGCGATTATTAAGCCTAATGCTTATATTTGCTGCAAAATCCTGTAATATCTTTTCAATCTGCCTCATGCTTATTTACCTTTCTCTCTAACTTACTGAAAAGTTTCCAGTGTAGGTGTAGCCGTAGATACTGTGAATAGTTATGGTATAGTAACCAGATGGAAGATTGTTGTAGGAAGTACTAGTATATCCAGCGTGGTTTTCACCATATATATAATAATATGGTGCGCCAGTACCGTCATCATACTCTATGTCGATAGTCCCAGTAGTGCCAAAATAGACATAGAGCTCATTCAAGTCATTATCGTAGGTCACATAGGGTGGCTCAACGTATATTTGTTCATGACCATTGCAACCTCCACCATGATGTAAAACAACTTCTCTGTCATTTCTTCCATTAGCAAATGTTGTCATTGTTAATAACGTTAATAAAAAAACAATAATCCTTCTCATTTTTGTCGAATTTTTTAGTTATTAAATCACGCAAAAATCAGAATTTTTTATTTAATAAAAAAACAATCGCAAGGTATTCTTGCGATTGTATGGCGCTGCAAATCAATGTGTTCTAAAATAAATTGGTACCAAAATGTTTTCAACTGTAAAAACATTTTAATTATCTCTAATTATTATATATATCAGATAATATATCACATTCTTTTTTTCAAATAATCCACAAGCAAAATATCCAGGTTCATTTTGTTTTTAATTTTATTCCTTTTGCTCTTTACCGTTTTCGCATTCCTGTAACCTTTGCAAACTGCAATCTCTGCGTCATTGAATCCGCAACAGATCAAGCCAATGACATTCATCTCGGTTGGTGATAATCGGGGATACTTCTTTTCAATTCTCTTAATGATATTGTTGTGTTTAAGATTCAAGTAGTCATATAGTCCATTCCAGAATTCTTTATCGCTGTCATCAATAGGCAATACTTTATGCTCAGCATTTTTTGATTGATAATCACTAGGCTCATTATAGGTTTGAGACATGATGTTTTTCAAAACACTAATGTGGGCAAGCATAACATTAGCAAACCGATTGTTTATATTGACCAGCTCCTCATTAAGGCAATCATATTTGTCGGAATTCTCATTTCTTATTTCATCAATCAATTTTTTTGAGTCTTTTTTCTTCTTTAGATATAGCAACAAGAAAACAACCGATATTAGCAGCAATGATACTATAAGCAAAGAAATTATTTTCTTTTTCTTTCCTAAACTTATTGAAGCTTCAGATTTTGTAATCTTATCAAATTCCTGTTCTGAATCAAGCAGTTTATATTTTGTGTCGTTGTGTTCGAGGGAGTTAGAGATACTATTGTACTGTTTGTCAAATTCACGATATTGTGAAAGGTTGTTTTCGCACAACGCTATCTCTCTTAAAGCTTTATACATCAGTAGATTGTCGTATGCAGTGTTTTGTGATCTATCAGGCAAGGAGATGAAATTTTTAGCGGAATCAATATCTTTCTGTTTTGCATAAATCAAGCTTAGCATATAATAATTGTTGTTTTCTTCAAATCGATTATTCAATCGGTATGCTTCCAAAATATGGGTCTTCGCCTGTAAATATAATGAGTCTTCTATATACATTAGAGCATAATTGATCTTAATAAAATAAAGGCTATTAGAATCTTTTAGCTCTTTCGCTATTGATGATGCCTTGTCATAGCATTTTCTTGCCTCATTATTATCTGTAATTCTTAGCACATTCGCACAATAATATAGCGATTGCATTAGCATTATCTTGTCATTTAATTTCTCGTAATAATGAGCCGCCATTTTGAACTTGTTTAAGTCGAGGTTGTTGCTAGCATAGCTATTAAAGTATAACATTCCCATTCTGAAGTTTATTTGTGCCAAATTTCGGTAGTCTGTAGAATCAGCATTATCTGCGGCCTGTTTATAGCACTTAATAGCCTCAACGGGATTGCCCATGTCCTCATATGCACCACCTTTATATAATAACGAGCGAGTATAATGCTCACGGTTGTGGTTATCGCTATAATATTCGACAGCTTTGTTTATTAGTGTGTCACTTGTCAGTGGGATATTGCATCGGAATTGTGCTTGGGTGAGTAGGAGGGCGTAATATGCCTGGTTCTCGTCACCTTGCAGCGAATCGCAGTTGATGGCGTTGAGAATAGTGAGCGAACTGTCTGGGTTAGTCCACATAAGGGTGTCAGCAAGAACGAGCCTCTTGTCAACACCGCGACCACAACTCATCACAAACGAGAGCGTCAACAAAAAAACTAATATGTATAATAATTTCCTCATTATAAGTTTGCAAAGATAATTAGTTTTCTGAATACAATAAGCTTTTTATTAATATGAAAAATAAAAAAAGGATTTCTATCTCCAATATTTTACCAAATTCAGTGGTTTTTATATCAAAGCCACATTCGTAATTATTGTTTGATAAAAAAGCTGTCGCCAGAGCCCCGCCAAAGCTGTCAATTAGCACATTTACCGGTTTCCCCTCGTTCCTGGCAAGGATATAGTCCACGTAGTTACGGTCAAAGTCACAACCGCCCACGTACCCCTTCAGATGAAGGTGGTAATTTGTGTTTTTCATAGGTTTAGATAAATTTTACTGGTACAAATTTATAATG
>JAEEGL013864268.1_pt1 | contig 26155 bp, 10 predicted proteins | sample 9134231 | NCBI WGS metagenome assembly JAEEGL01 (sample SAMN16246548, study PRJNA631951) | gut metagenome | biome: gut microbiome; feature: rumen; material: fiber-attached | host: Bos | place: Iran: Karaj | collected 2018-10
GAACTTTTCGGCAATTTCAGTCTTCTTCGCTTCAAATTCAGCTTCGATTTCCTCAGTTGTCTTGCCGGTTTCTCTGCGGTTCTGCATTGCTTCAAGTCGGTCCTGTTCGGCAACATTCATATCAATCTTGTAACCGCCGTGAATTTTATCGACCATAGCTTCCGCCTGACGGTTGAGTTGAGAAGTCAACTGTTTTTCGTCTGAAGGTCTGAAATCATCGCCGTAGTTTTCTTTGATAGAGCTTACAAGTTCGCTGACTGCCGTGCTTTCAACAAGTTTTTTGAGAGCACTTGTATCTGAGCTGTCCGCTCTGCGTTCATCGGCAATTTCATTGATTGCTTCTTCAACGGTTCCGGTAATATCGTAAATTTTTTCTCCGAAGATTTCTGTTGCTTTACCGATAACAATATCTTCAGGCACATTGACTTCGCCGTTTTCATCGAGCGAGAGATCTTTCTTAACTTCCTCAGGAAGATTAATCTTACTCTTCGGCTCTTCAATCGGCTGGAATTGGGTTATTATTTCAAGCACTTCTTTAGGAGCGCCGAAAATCTGACCGATATTCTGGAAAAGGAAGTTTGACATAAAGCCGCGCTTAACAACTTCAACAGAACGGATTTTACGGGGAATTGAAAGAACCTTTTCAGGATCAAGTTCGACCAATTCACCGTTTTCGTCTTCACCGATAACAGGGAAGAAATTAAGCAATTGCTTGATATTTTTCTTTCTCTTTTCAAGGTCACCTCGGCCTGCCGCTGTATCGGAATAAAGGTCGTTTGCGAATTCTTCAAAAATAGTTAACGTTCTTGCCGGGTCAAAGTCGAAAACATAAGCGTTTTCTTTTCTCTTATACTCAGTACCCTCCAGGAACAGACACGGATTCTGCGCTCTGAAAGCCGCCTGCATATACAAAGCAGGGCTCTTCATGTTACTGAGCATAAGCACAGCTGTCCATTCGGGAATAGTAACGCCTGTTGAAAGCTGACCTACGGACAGAGTAATGGTCTTTTCGTATTTTGCAATAGCCTCTGTAACCTTCTTATATGATTTCTGAATCTCATCATCATCGTCAAGACGGCCGTCACCGGCTGCAAGAACTATTTCATATTCCGAGAACTCAGGATGTTCCATAAGCTTTTTGGCAAGCGCTTTGGCACTGTCAACACGGTTAAGCATCCAGAACGTGTGTTTAAGCTCATTTCTCAGTTCAGGAGTTGAAAACGGGAATTTTTCCTGTGTAGTCAAAGCGTCAAGGAATTTGTCAACAGACTTGTCATAAACAAATTTGCCTCTGCCGTCAACACGGAAGAACTCATTCAGGTCAAACGCATATTCTTCGGTTTCACCGTTGATTTCAACACCCTGTTCAAGTTCACTGCGTATGATTTCACTCATCTGATAGGTATAAAGATTAAGCTTAGGCAGTTCCGCATAGGGATTTTCACGGGTTTCATCGTCCCATTCTGCTTTCTTCTTTTGCTCGTCTGCATAAGTCCAGTTGAATATTGCATTGTCCGGGAATTTGCTGTTTGCAAGTGCTTTGAAAGGTGTACCGGACAAATGAAGCGTAAAATTACGGTTAATCTTATCAAAGGCGACATCGGTTTTGTATGTATCAACGCCTTCATGCGCTTCGTCTATGACGAGCAGATCCCATTTTGTATCATGAATTTCCTTGAGCTTCTGGTGAACGCCACCGAAATATACAGAGCCTTTAAGGTCCTGAAGCGATACGAAATAGATTACGCCCATTTTGCGTGCGCCTGTATGCTCAGCCGCTTCACGGCTCTTGCAATCGTTAAGATATTCCTCGTAAGTTACAACCATCGGTTTGTTTTTAAGTTCGTCAATATGACTTGCAAAGAAATATCCCGACTTTCTGCCGACAAAACTGCAGTAATCCTGATACCAGGAGTTTGCAACGGCAGGTCTGTTTGTAACTATAAGAACTCTTTGTGCCTGAGTACGCTTTACAAAGTCGTAAACACAAAGCGTCTTTCCAAAACGGGGCTTGGCATTCCAGAGATATTCGCCGTTTCCGTTTACCGAAAGGTATTCCACCGTTTTACCGACAGCATCATCCTGTTCGTCACGAAGAATATAAGGGCGTACTTCAGGTGCGAGTTCACCGGGAATAATACCCCTGTTCATACGGAAATCGTTGAACATTGATTTTGACTCGGACGGGGAAGTATGGAACCACTCATTCCTGTCCTTTTTATCAAAATACTCGTTGCCTAAATCCATAGGCTGTTTTATTCCGCATCTGCGCAGATAGCTGTGAAAATCCGTGTCAAGGAATGTGTCACCGGAGCCGTCATCATAGACAGCCTGTCCTTTCCATTCAAGTTGGGCTTTAATGCCTATGGTGTGAGACTGCTGTCTTATACGGACATCGACATCCTGCTCAGTTTTACCGATTTTAATATATCCGTCATGATAAGTTACGCCGGGAGTGGTATAGGCATAAATCATCGGAACGACGGGCTTTGTAGTTTTAATTTCCGGTCTCTTCATTGCCTTATTTCATCTCCTGTACATGATCTTTGATGAATTTCTTTTCATCTTCAGATAAGCCGTATTTTACAAATAGAATTTCATCAATTTCCTGAACTGAAAGGTTTTTCCAATCAATATTATCCTTATTGTTTTTTGTGAAATCTTGAATTGGTACATATTTCCACTTTTCCGGATTGTTATCTTGCGTGATTTTTAATACAGCAAGCATTGTTCTACAGAACTGTGTTTTTACATATTTCAAAATTGCATTAGCTTCGTATTCGTCTGTTGTTTTTCCAATTCCGATAAATGTTCTCGTGTAACCTTGGTGCGGTTTAAGCAAAACAGGAGTTCCGATAATTCGAGATACTCCGTCATCGTTAATACCGGTACCATATGATTTTGGTAAAACGACCTTATATGTTTCTAAGTTTTCACTGTCGCTATCAATGAATTCTTTTCCAATATATTTATAAACTCTTTCTTTTCCGTCCAAACCAAGAACTTTAATATCATCATCTTTTACCTTATCATTTGTAAATACTTTTAATGAGAAAATATTGCTTTCTAATCTTTTGTCTGTTCTATTTAAATTAGAGACCGCAGCATTTAACACATCAAGATTAAACTTGGTTTGTGTATTTATAATGGACAGGATCGATGAAAAATCATCAGCACTTGTAACTGCATCATATATATCCTTTAGTTCTTTATAAGAAGTAAAAATACGAATAGGCTTATACTCTCGTGTAGCATCGTGATAAGTTACAACTACACCACCGGCTATCCCGACATTTTGGAAATAGTCTTTACTATCCAAACTAAAAGAAAGAATCTTAAAGTGCTCATCATTTAACATTTTTTGATTCCATTCTTTTGGAGTGGCACCAGCATTAAATAGAAATCGGGCAGGTGTAATTAATTCTACTTTATCTGAAACAGTATAAGCAGCGTCCATAAAATTGTGATATATAGGTTTATCACTGGTGCTTGTCCCGGGTGCTTCAACTTGATAAGGCGGATTTCCTATTACAAAATCAAATTTCATTTTATCGACTCCTTCGCTGTCATCTTCTAAGGTTATATCTTTAAACATTTTCTTTTGTGTGAGTATATTTTTGATTTTTTCAACATCAAGGTCTTTTGTTTCTTTTCCCTTTTTATTTTTTTTCTTTAATTTCAGCAAGTCGTAAGAAGTGAATTTGTCTGCTATATTCTCAACACTAAATCCAAGCAACTCATAAGTCCTTCTTACAAACTCATAGGTAACTGATGAAGTCGGAATAGTATATAAAGCGTTCTTAAGGTTACCTGCATCAACCTTACCGTCAAGCTTGTTATACAGAGCAAATGCAAATTCACCGGTTTTGCCTGCTATGTCAAGAATCTTTCTGCCACTGTTAACAGTTTCTATAAGTTCTTCTTCATCCAGATCTTTAAGCATCTGTTCACAGATATTCTGCGGAGTTACGATCTCAGAATCTGAAATTCGGCTGAATCTGTTAAGGGCATTCTTTACTCTTTCAACGGGTTTGAGTTCATTGTCTTTTGACAGCATGTTTGCTTTGTGAATTGTATCGTTTATAGCGATTGAAACATGTCTCGGGCAGTTATCGATATGATTCTGAATAAAATCTTCGCTTATATTCAGGTTGCTGAAAATTCTACAGTTGCGTTTAAGCGTTTCAGGGTTGATATTCTGGTTGTTTATACTGGCAAGAATATCCTTCATACTTTCAATATTAGAATCGGAGAGAAATGCATAAAATGCAAGGTTAGCAATACACATCTGGTATTTTTTCTGAAGTATTTTCAGCTCTTTTTTATCAGGTGTTTCTTTCGGCGTTGCCGATTGACTGTTTCCGCTATCGCCGTCTTTTTTGCCCTTTTCGGCAGGCTGGCTTCCAAGTCCTGCTGCATCAAAACCGCCTTCTCTGCCGGTATGAGCATCAAGCATCAGACTGTTTGTCAGCGAAGCTTTGGACTGAGCTTCAACAAATGCCCTTATTTCATCATTTTCAAGAAGGCTTTCGTCCAGCTGAACTCTGGATGCCTCATCCATAATGCTCTTATCGCTATTGTACTGAGTGATTATCCTGACGATGTTTGCAGGTTCAACCTTAGTTAATTTCTCACCGTTATATGCGATTATCGGGAAGAACTCAAGATCTTTTTCGACGCTTTTTTTAAGCCCGGATTCTCCCTCTTTAACTGCATTGACAACCTGAGCCGACAAACCCTGGATTTCAAACATTCTTAAAGGATCAAAGTCAACAAGAATTGTCTGAGGCTTCATGTCCTTTTTTATGACATTGCCCTTGTTATCCTTGAGCTCAACAACATAAGGATTCATTATCCTGAATACCGACTGATCATATTCCTGCGCTGATTTGGTGTTGCGCAGCATGATCATTGTGTCCCACTCTTTGACAGTTACACCAGTCAGCATCTTATGCACAGTTAAAGTTATTGTCTTTTTGCCTTCAGCTTCATATTCTGCTATTTTTTCCTTAACTTTTTCAACAGTATCTAGTTCGCTTTTTAATGTGTGGCCTGTAATATTCAGAACTTCATAATTTTTAAGATTTTTAAAGTCATCTTTGTGATTTGCAAACAGCTGTTCCATTGCATCGCAACAGGATTTAAATGGCAAAGCCATAACGATATGTTTGCACACATCGTTGTCTCTGATTTTCGGGATATCAAGGAAGCTTAAAACTTCTTTATGGTTTTCTTTGCCGTCAATTATTTTCAGTAATTGTAAAACGGCTTCTTCATGATTGAACTTGTATTCGTCTGAATCTTCATTATGTGTTGTTTCAAAAAGGTCGTTAAGGGTCCATTTTTCGCCTGATTTTTTTGATTTGGCAAGAAGAACTCTGGTTTCTTCAGGAAGATTAAAGGCAAAACGCAGCATGTTGGGGAATCCGAAATACGGGTTATCGAACTCCTGATACGGAGCTTTTGTTTCGGGATTATCCTTTCCTTCTTCAATATCCTGCCAATGCTCTTCGTCCCATTTTTCTTTTGCTTCAAGGATATCAGGGAACTGGCAAGTTGCAATTATGTTTTCACCGCTGAATTGTTCATCATATAAAAGATTATACGGTGTACCGGAAAGGTGAAGTTTTTTCTTGCAAATGATTTTATTCTCAAGTTTTTCGTCGAGATTTTTTATTTTTTTCTTTTCATCGTTTAGGAACTCTCCGTCCTCTTCTGAAGCCAAAGGACTTCCGTAAACTTTTGACCATGCGCCGTAATGAGTTTCATCAACAATAATGAGATCGAATTCAGTTGCGAAGATGGGTTCCAGTTTTTTCTTTATATTCGTACCGTCTGTGGCTTTACCGGAAAGATTCTGAAGCGTGAGGAATAATGCATATTTGCCTTCGTTTAAGTTTATTTCCTTATTACCGCTTAAATCACTGTCGCAAAGAAATCGAAATCCGTCAAAGCATATAGGCGCTTCAACAGTACGTTTCCATTCTGAAGCTACATCAGCCTTTGCCGAAACAATAAGTATTTTTTCACAACCTGTTGCTAACGCACAATGCATAGCCGTAAACGATTTGCCAAATCGCATTACAGCAAACATTAAAAATTCATCACTTTTATTGATATTATTTACATATGCTTGTACAACGTCTTTTTGATTATCACGCAATTTCCAGTCTTTGTTACGCACATATATAAATTTAGCAAGATCAGCTTTGGTAGCGTCTTCTGAAACCCTATAAAAAGTATATTTCTTTTCAGGGTTCTCACTTTCTGCATCTTTCCGAATATCTTCAATAGCGTCTTTAACATCTTTGACTTTTACATCTTTATAAAATTCAACAGAAAACTTAGAAACATCATATTTCTTTTTATCTTCTTCAACGACTTTAAGTGAGCGATAGCTTTTTTCTTCCAAATACTTGTGAACAGAATAATCCCTAAAGAATAACCCAGCGTCCTCAATCTTTGCAGTTTCGCTATATTCTTTTGTTAGTTTTATATCATCCTTATTGAGATTTTTCTGAAGCTTTTCTTTCCATTCGCCAATGCGTCTGTCAACGCCACGAAAAGTATCCCCAACCTTAAGATAAGATGGGATTGTGTCCGTGCTGAACGCATATATTTCCGGTTCAAAGCGTATAACAATATTATCTTCAACAAGATTTCTATTTTCTTCGTTTACACCCATATCAATCTCTCCTGATTGCACTAAAAGAAATCTTAATTATACACGGCAAGTTATTAATCCCAAAGTATTAAAGAAGGTTCGCTCATTTTTCCTCCGCATTTCGGACATTTTATTTTACCGTTATCTAACTGCTCTAAAAACTCTCGTTCATTGACTTCCTGCATTGGCTTTTTACATTTATAGCATCGGTGGATATACTTTCGCCCGATTGGTAATTCTTCCAATTCATCTGGCATAATACATTTGTAATATCCATTCGGCAATGCCGAGGACCAGCCCGCATAGTTGCGCCTCGGAGGCTTGTCTAAAACATACATGTCGAGACATGGTTTCGTGACGTATCTATTGCATTCCTCGCAGTGATAAATCTTTTCCTCAAAGTTAACACCTACATGGTCGTGTTCCGCATAAAAGCGTTCTACTCCGCGACCAAAGCCACCCGAAACGAGTTTGAGAATCATTTCTTCATAGTGTTGCGGGTAAAGCATCCCAATACCAGAATATAACGAAAGCTTAAAACCGCATTTTTCGCATTTTGCTGTGATTCCCGATCCCATTGTAGTTTCTCCTTTTTGACAAATCATTCCATGATAAATCAATCTTTATTGATTGAACTGAAAGAAACCATTTCTTTTTTCTTTCCGTCCGACCATTCAATTATTTTACAGTCAACTCCGGAATCCTCTGCAAATAAATTCATCTGTTCTAAAGGCTTTTTGCCAAACGGAATCGTTCCTGTAAGGCCATCCATTTGCCAAAAATTCCAAGTGATAACATCAACAATCTTTGCTAATTGTTGTGTTGTTGCTTCCTTTTTCCACACTGCTTTGAAATAATCGCAGAATGTTTCAACAAGATTCAGCCTTGCAAGGAACAGATTGTCACCCTGAAATTCGAACCCGTATACGCTTTGAAAAGCTTTGTAGGTCCAGCTTCGCCATAAATCTTCTTTTTTCACCTTTTCAGTAACAACACGCAGCTTGCGATCAAGTATTCCTATTCTGTCATTAATATCAATTTGCTCGCCGCTTGTTGTATCATATCTCGATACAACATAAGGAGCTTCTCCACAGGTGATTTCCAAACGATTTGAGTTCACATAACTTTGCCATGTTTTACCTTCGGGGAGTTTTATCGGTTCGGCATTTACAACCCAATGTTGCCCATCTTCAATATTAAATGTGTATTTATATCCGAACCATTCTTCATCGCAATGGTTATTCATCTTATTACAAATCCAGGAAGGAGTAAAAACTTCTCCTTTTTGCTTTATCCGATCATCCTGTTCTTCTTTCGTTTTTTCCACTCTATGTCTGATTATATCAATATTGTCCCCGATTAGAGCATCAACCGTGATTTCATCGGTTTTTTGAAAGCCTTTACCTAAAGAAGCATAGTCGTTTGTAGCCCAGATGATGTTTTTACCAGTGGACTGATCTTTGAGGAGCAATTCTAATAAAGATATTTTAATCTTATCTTTATCATCTTTATTATCTTTGTTATCTATATTATCTTTAGTTATTGTTATTTTTTTTGAATAGAGGTGTGCAACAAAATTTCTTCTGTCTTCAGCTAATCTGTTTTTCATATTTTCACCAAGTGTAATTATTTGCCTTTATAATACCATAGAATGCGCCGCTTTTCAACTGAATAAATGCCTCAATTTCAATATATTACAACGGATGTGCTATTAATGGGACATAGTAGTACAAATGCATGATTTAAAGCAAATAACACCCGTGAGCTATACGCTCCCGGGTGTTAAACAATGTGTTTTACTATTCTTGAGGAAGTCCGCAAGCTTCTCTTAAAATGTTCAGCATTTTTTTGCCATGTTTGACACAATCTTCATCTTTCCAGGCGTTGTTGTTTTTTGTTGATTCAGCCATTATTTGAAGTTTTAAACTCATCGTGCCTTTATATTCTTCTTTTATGTATTTCTTTTTGTGTTCTGGTGACATGTTTGAAAACTTGGCATTAATATTTCTTTGCAAAAGTGCAAGGTTTCCGAATTGATCAACATCCTTTCTTTCGTGCTCATCAACACTTGTCCATTCTTCTAATAAATCAGATTTATGCGGGTTCCTAGGATAATAGTGTTCAACCGAATTCCTAAATTCAAACTTAAAATTAGCAATATCAATATCTTTATATGGAGATTCTGTAGAACCTTTATAATTTTCCCAAATGCAATAATCAAGAAAATTAAAAATCAAGTTTGGAGTTCCAACGCCTTGCTTAAAATTCCCTTCGTCTAAAAAACCTTTAATATTGACACTACCTTCATCTTTTGCAATTGAATCGTCATCTTCAGTTGATTTAGAAGGATTAATATCATCAAACATTTTACCATACTTAATATAATTAATTAGAGATTTATTTAAATCATCACAACTAATCTCCAGACCATTTATTTGCTTTTTATAAAGCCAGTCAAGCGTATGAGTAATCCAGTGCATAGTTCTTGGTGAAGTGAATGACACTCTTAAACATGATTGAAGCATCTTGCACTTTTCACCGTCAGGAGAATCGTCATCTTCGCTTGTCGATTCACCCCGCGAGAAGGTGTTTTTATATGTTAGTTTATCGTTTTTGTTTCTTTCATATGAACGTAAAGTCCAGACGCCGTTCTTGTTTTTTTCTGAATAATAACGTTTAATGATATATTTATCAAAAAGGAAACGGAGGTTAAGAAGAAATATAATAAACTTTTTCGCATCTTCTTTGTCGACCTGCTGCCCAAAAATAGCGTTAAAATCATCAATGAGCAACCGATCATTTAATGACGTATTTAATTTTTTGTCAGCACATTCACTCTCTGCAAATATTCTAAATGCATGCAAAAGAAAATATTGAAAAGAAATAATACTATTGTAGCCGGTTTCAACAAATTGCTCATTTTCATCGGGTTTTGGCGGTTCTATTTCGTTAACACTTGCTTCAATAGCGCTGGTGATTGTTTTGAATCGTTTAAGAGATTGATTGTTTTCATCATCGTTAGACGATTCTTTTTCTTCATCATTTAATTCCATTGAATTCTGGGTTGTTTTACCTTGCTCCTCTGTATATTCCGGATTGACATCTTTTGATTCATCATGGCCGCTTGTATCTTTTTTTGATGGGTTTATATCATCCCAATTATTGACGGTTATTTTATTTAGATATTCATCAAAAATAATATTGCGCAAGCTTTTTTCTCTATTTTTCTTTTCATCGCTTATTCCAATCTGAACATAGTGACCCATATCACTGCAAGCATTCCAAATTTGTGAAAAGATGTTATGATCTTCTCTGTCGAGAGGCGCCATAAGACGAGCTTTGATAATATCAGTATGTTCTAACTGTTCGCCCCTAGTATTCATTATTTCAAAATAATGGTTCATATCTGTATGCCTAGGTACTTCAACCCTGAAAATATAAACCTTTTCAAGCTTTTTTAAAAACTCATCTACGAAAACATCATCTTTTTTTTCAAATATTTTACTAATTGAATTTGCATTATCAATAATACGGCTTTTAAAATCGATTGTGTCTTTATTATCCTCATCTGTAGGATTACAAAGCACTTTAAGGCATATATTTGAGTTCTCTCTACAATCAAATCCAAGAGGATATTCTTCATCATCTGTCCCCTCATTAATAACTGTAATGTATTCTTTCTTTTTTTTCACAAGGTTACAAAAAAGGATATATAATGTTGTTAACCTTTGTTGCCCGTCGATTACTTCATATTTCCCATCTTCTTCTCTCTTATATGTAACCAATGTGCCAATATAGTACTTATAGTCATCCGATTGATCCGAAATTGTATCGATATCAGTAATTAGTTGCTGAACTTCATCAAATCCCCATGCGTAATCTCTTTGATAAATGGGGATACTATAAATGCTTCCATCAGAAAACAATTCGGTTATCTTTATGTTTTGGGGTTTGTTATCCATTTTCCTGCTCCTTGTCTTCAAAAATAATCAAATTTTTGTAGTGCTTCGCATTTTCTTTTTCTGTCATTGTAATACCGGATATATCTGAATGTGTTCTAGCATTAGCTATTATTTTAAAAACATTAACTTCTTCAACATACACATCACTTTTGCCAAGTGCGTGTAAATTAATTGATTCTAATCCTAACTTTTGTCTGTGCATTCTTATTGAAAATGACCATTCGAATAGCTTTTGAACAGCCATAGGATCCATATTTTTAAACTTATCATAATAAAACAGTAGGGCGGCTCTGAAAAGATTACAGGCATGTTTAAATCCAGTGTTTGCACTTTTTTCGTTTTCCAATGTTCTTTTTATATTATCAAACTTTTCGTTTGTATAAATATATCCTTCTAAATCAGACAACATATTCAAATAGTGCCGAACCATTCTAAAAAAATCTCCACCGCTAATAAACGGCTCATTTATTAAAAAGTACGGCATTGATTTTTCAGCCCTTTTTGCATAATTATAATCTGCCGATAGACTTGCGCCTTTATAAAAATCTATATCATCCGTGGTAAATGATTTGCACGATTCCCCCTGAGACCATTTAAGAATCCTAAATAGATATGTTTCAAACAGATTGCTTATATCATCAGAATCGTTACTCTCCCAATCAATTACTGACCTGCGCATTTCAAAACGTTCATTTCTCATTTCTCTTAGATGATAGGCCTTCAACAAATCGTGAGGATATAACGCTTTTCCACGAGAATTCTGACTATCAAACAGTTGGAAAGCTTCTGATAATTCGCTAACTTTTATTATAATTGCCTCTATAGTTTCATTAAAAGAATCTAAGATTTCATCCTTTGTTATACCTGAATCAAGATGATTTAAGTATTTATCAATATAGGCATAATTCTGATAAATGTTATATACCGAATCGGTATCAAATCCGATATCATAATCACTATTGTTTTTTTCAATGTGATCTTCTATTATGAAACTATTATCCAAGCTTTTTTTTAGAAGGCAAAGTGAAATCAACCGTTGTTGCCCATCAACAATTTCATATTCATTATTACTTTTGCCCATCTTTTTTTCATCATAACATAAAATAACTGTGCCTATGCGATATCTAAATCCGTCATTCTTTTTACGTTCTTTTATTGCATGAACAATATCGTTCAATAATTCACCGACGTGTTTTGTCGTCCATTTGTATGGCCGCTGATAATCAGGAATTATGAATTTATACTTTTCAATATTAAACAATTCTTCGATTGAGGTGCTATAAATTTTTGTATCGCCCATAATTACCTCCGCATTTAAGGTTTGTTTATATTTTATCACAAACCTTAATCGATTTAAAGTACATATTGTTTACGAACAAAATTTATCTTTTGGTTAAACCATTCTTAAAAATATTGTATATTATTTCACTTAACATTAAATGCTTTCACATGGAAAATCTATGCGTTACTTTATTGTTTTTTTCATAAACTTGTGATAGACTATTAAATGTAAAAATCCAAATAATTGTGGGGGTACACAAATGGCAAAAGGATACATTTACATAATGACAAATCCGGCTTTGAAAGATATGGTTAAAATTGGATTTGCTACAAATGTTGAGGCCAGGCGGAAACAGCTTTCGACAACCGCATTACCATATGAATACGAGATCTTCGCAACATATGAAACCTATGGAAATCTTGAGGACAAGAAGCTCCATAAAATGATCGATAATCTTAATCCCGATCTTCGTGTAACAAAATCACGAGAGTTTTATGTTATGTCTCCGGATGATGCCTATGAATTACTTGAAGCAATTGCAACAATAAGTGGCACCAAAGAGCGATTGAAGAGAGTTAAAAATCTCACATCAAAAAAGCAAGTGATTCGTCGCCCACCAGTAAACTTTTCAAAATGCAACATACCTGTTGGTGCAAATCTTATCTATATTGAAGATCCTTCCATTGTAGTAACAGTCGTTACAGAACGCAAAGTTCAATATGGTAATGAGATTACATCACTTTCAAACATAGTGGATGGAATAAAAGGTGGTTCTAACCAAGGAACAGCGTTTTTTACTTATAATGGAAAAAGAATATGCGATATTGCCGAAGAAACACAGTGGAAAAATGAATATAATTAAAATGCTAAACGGCAGAGATAAGCCTCTGCCGTTGCATGGTTTTTATTTGACTAATAGGGGTTAAGATGTATGCAAACTCACTGAAAACGGCTTAAAATCGATTGTTCGTGCCCGAATTCGGTGACCAAAAAGACTTGAAAAAAGGAAGCTGAGGCAGCTTCCTTTTTTATTTAATAGTGGAAATCGAATTAATAATAAGATTTATGTAATGGTTTTTTCTTTAATATGATAATTAATATTGTTAACCTCACAAAACCTTATAGTATTACTTGTTTTGCATATTGCTAAAAGATGTTCCGAGAATTGTCGCAAGGTCTTTCTTAGGGTTCCTTTTGTATTCTTCTCCAAACATTTCTATAACAGACTTGCACTCTTCCTCATCCATAGAAGATACTATGCCTAAATTATACCTTGCTCTGGAGGCCCCCACATAAAAGAGTTTTCCGCCTCTATCCTCTTCAAGCGTACTTTTCGGTTTTTCCTTTGTAAATGTTCCCGAATCAACATCAAGAAGAATAACACCGTCAGCTTCAAGCCCTTTAAACCTTCTGCATGAGCATAACGGATATGATTTGTTTTTATATCTGAAACAGTATTCGTTATTTTCATTTTCCAGCAAATCATATAGGCATGTCTTTTCTTCTGTTTTGCAAGTGAGCAAAACGATTTCTTCTGTTCCGGCAGAGCGAAAATCATCAATCAATCGCTCTACAGCTTTACTTTCGTTACCTTTTTCTGTAAAGCAAAACATCGGAAGGTCTCCTTCGTAAGTTCCGGGTTTGCATCTCACCTTCAAATCACTGTTTAATGATCTTGTTGAAGTTTTTGCAATGTTTTTGGTGTTTCTGCAGTTTCTATACAGGGTTAACTTACAATCTGCATCCTGAATAAATCTTGGGATAACATCACCTTGTACAAATTGATTCTTGTCATAGAAAAGATAAAAAGAACCGTTCACAGTATCTTCAAGAACCATTTCTTCCAGTTCTTCAATTACTCTGTCACAATTGCGACCAAAATCTTGTCCTTCATCAATTATCACATGTTTAAATGGTACAGTATAGTCCATATCCCCATAATGCATCTTTTCCAAGCACTTAAACAATTCATCATAGTTGATGCTTCCGCAAACTTTTGTTGAAAATCCATCCAAAGTATATATATGGATATAATCAGCAAAGTCCTTACACTCTTTTTGTAAATATTCTTTAAGCTTGTTGTTGTAACAAAGGAAGAGCACATGCTCATCATTTATCGCATGATCAATTGCTTTTTTCTTAGCAATTAACGTCTTGCCTGTTCCGGCAACACCGTTAACAACAGCAAACGGCTGCTCTTCCAAGAAATATAAAATCACTTCTTGTTCTCTTAACATTCTGCTAAAAGCAATATTCCTTTGATTTTTTATACTCTCTTTGGTCTGAATAAGGTGAAATGTAGGGCAAAGAACATTTTCAACAATCTTTTTGACATCATTTTCGCTTAATGTATGTTTTTTATAATCCGACTTATATATTCTGGGAAGTTCCATCTCAAAAAGGCTATCAATTCTGTTGCGTGGGTCCGAAAGATCATCTTGTGTTAGAGTTATTTCTTTAAGCCCATCGACAGGAAAAGATATCTGGCTTAACCCTGATCTAAGCACATGCGGAAACCATACTGCATGAATTGCATAGCATCTTTCCCACACTTCTTTCATATTCATTTTCTCAAATTTCTTTTCGATTTTCCATTTGAAAGAATCAGCCTGATTATACGGACCATTGTGTTCCATAATCGTATGGTCTTGATAATGCCATACTCCATTTTCGCAATACGGGCTTCCTGCCTTTGCTTCTATACACAAAAGGCCTTTGTTAGGATGGAAGATAACGAAATCTTCTTCGCTTTCGTGTAAAGCGTTTCTTTCATCAATATTGAGTAAACGGAAAGAATGGAACACCATATAATCTTTATCCAGTTTTTTTAGTGCCTCATAGATTTCTTTTTCTCCGTTATTATACGGAAACTCTTCCTCATCAGGAATAGGCGGAAACATTTGTGCCATAATATTACTCCTTTATATAGTTCAAAAACTCATTTAGATCAATATCGCCTTCAATAAACGAGAATACTGTCCAGTCGCTGTTTTTAAGCTTTTCATAATCCGTTTCTCTATCGGTGCAAATATAAACTACTTTATGCTTCTCAAAAAGCAAATCGGCAGAAGCGGTTTCTCTTGAATCCAATCCCATTAGATTACAGTTATAGATTGGCCTTTCAAAACTACATTCTTCGGACAATTCTTCTAATTGTGTAAAAAATGCGATTTCCCGTTCGTCTATAAGGTCCTCCTTAATATAAGTCCATACTTCTTTCGGACTTTTTCCAACAGCAGTGGTTCCGCTGTCTTGCTTCATCACATAATGCTCCTTGAATGCATTCGGGGCTGATATCGGTCCGCAGTTATTAATTGAATCTATGAATTTTAGAACATGACCTCTTTCTAAATATTCGTGGAACTTTTGATTATAATAGTTTCTTAAACACTTATAGCAAGATGTGTTTGCCTCTTCTCCGCCGCAATCACAGCTTGCCATCAGCATATAAGTATTACTTAAAACCTTGTTAATAATTTCCTGATTGTTAAGTCTGCGAACATGACCTGCACCACCGGGCGTTTTGTCATAAATTACAAGCGCAAAACCATTTGCTCCATATTCCAAATTATTAAATGACTGCAAACATCCGGATAATTCGTCCTGCTCAATGTTAAGAGTATAACAAATACCTTTGATTATTCCGTACAAAACAGATAATGCAGTTTCCCAGTCTTTCAATTCAGGGTTTAAAAACCTAAACTGAATAACATCTGTTGCAAATATATATCCTAAAGCACGTTTATACAAACTACCATCACAAGAATAGCCGCTGGGACCTCTATGCTTTACCTTGTTTTTGAACAAATTGTGGCAGGAATTATCCAGTTCTGTGTAGCCACATCTTTCGCAAACATAAAAGTTCGATGTATTTAATACAGCCATTTGGTCGTTTTGAGAACTGTACACCTCGATAATTGCATTATTAATTTCATATGTATCCTTTTGGGACATCTCCTGACCACCGATATACGCAATATCTCCGTTGTAGGTTCTTTCAGGCTTAATGAGCTTAGGCCTCTCAATCTTATCTCCCGCTACAAATCCAAACTCTGGAATAATAAAAGTACCTTTATCTGTTCCTTTCAACTTCTTTTGGCACTGCTTACAGTTTTCTAATTCGGGGTTGTTGCCCAAATCAGAAGTATTAACTGCTATGTTAAGCGTTTGACATTCGTCGCATTTGTGATAATCATATTTCTTCCATGCAATTTGCGCTCTTTTAGCAATATACTGACTTGTTATCAAATTGCCGTTAGCAACGATTTGTGAGCCAGGAGCATATTCTGAGAGAGCGATTGATAAATCTCTTTGAAGCTGAAGGCCGAGAACAGAATGATTAATATTCGGACCGTTATCATTGATTTTCAACTCAACAGTGTCGACAGGAAAACCGTACTTTGGTAAAACATTTTTTCTGGATAAGAAAGACAGAATGGGTTCTGATTTATAGTTTCTTATCCTATCCCTTAGATAATCGGTTTTTCTATCCTTTTCAATGTTTTCCTGAATTTTTTGCTCAAGAGTTTCGATTTCATCCCTTACGGAATCTATAGCAACGGTTAATCTTCCGGGATTATCCTTGTCGTTGCTGATTAATCCGTCTATCCATCCAAAATCACTAATTCTAAAATCCTTATGCTCTCGTAAGTTGACAGGCAAGAAATTAAATGCATAATTCTTTAAAGCGTTTGGCTTGGACTTCAAATATTTTCTATATAGTTCAAATCCATTTTCTTCAAAACCCTCTTGTATATCATACATTTTGGAAAGGTCGTCAAACATGTCACGATATTTTTTCCAAAACATTCCAAAAGAAGATGCATATAAATGGCGAATTGCGATTTTAGGGTTCTCAACATTAAAACTCGGAGGAGAAATCTTTCCTTTTATCATTTCTACCGGTCTATCATAGAAGGTGAAATCATGATTACTCCTATTACAAAATGTCAAGGCAAACGCAGCAGATTCCGAACTACGACCGGCACGTCCGGCTCTTTGTGCATAATTTGCCGCTGTCGGAGGCATATTTCTCATCAACACAGTTTCAAGGGAACCGACATCAACGCCCATTTCAAAGGTGGTTGAACAACTAAGAATGTCTATTTCCTTGTTTTTAAATTTCTTTTGATAATCATATGCTGTATCTTTATTGAGCTGTGCGGTGTGCTCAACAATTCTTAAAGGCCTTTCTTCGATATCCTTGCACAATCTGTAATAATGATTGTTTTTCATTAATTCTTCAATATTAACAGATTGCAATTCACCGCTGCACTTATATGTAGGACAAACTCCTTTGACATTATTGTTTGTTATTTTATTACATTTTGGACAAATATACCAATCATCTGTTTTGGATATAGTTATTTTATCAAGCGATAATCTATACTTGTTACCGCCATCGGTATTGTTGTTAATAATTTCTTTATTAATTAGAATGTGCTGCCAAATGCTCTCTAACTTCTTTTCAACTTCACTGTTTTCAAAAGATTTACCATTATGTTTTGCAATTCGCAAATAGTAATCAATTCTACTATTCATCCTGTCACTTATCTTTGGAATAAACGATTTGGTGTATTTATCCGAATCACTTAGCGTAAAGCCATAAGAAACAGGACTGTTTAAATAATACTCTTCATCCGCTTGACTCATATTTAAGCTACTGGTATCAAAAGCAGCATATTTAACCATATCAGCTGCAACGGCATTGCAAAAACTTTTAAATTCATTTTCCGATAATTCAAGTGAAGGATACTTAAATTCAGGGATCTTAATGCCAAGCTTAATTAAACCCAAGCTTGACAATGAAGTTCCGTTTTTAATATCAACCAATTCTTTAAATATTGCTTTCCACGCTTCTTTTTGAGAATCATCACCTTTGCGTATAATTCTCTTATTTTCCATACGGGACTTTAATTCTTTTGCAAAGATATCAAGGGTTGTTTCCTTATTTAATAAGTCTAATGTATCAAGAATCATTTTCTTATACAAATAGGTTCTGTATGTTTCATCAAGATAAGTGGCATAATATGCTGCTGCTTGCCTATTATCAGAAAAGGCAATAAACTGCTTGGCAGTTGCTTCTTTTTGTTCTTCAACATTTCCTGCCACTTCACCAAAATCATCATCAATTACAGTAGGGGTTGCAACTCGTTTAACTTTATATGCAGGAAGTGTTTCAAACAAAGCTGTTCCGACAACGCTGGTAACTGCCTCTTGTCCGGTAAAGAGCATCCTTAAAACGCCTGTGTTGTAATTTGAGTTTTCACAAGCCGCACATTTCGTTATTTTTCCATTCTTTTCGCTTCTAATAACTTTAATAATCTTTACATATTCTTCCGTACTATGCTCACAGCACTTTGTTCCGGAAGCATTTGCTCTTCTAACAAATCCGCAATGAGGACAAATCTCATATTCTTCATATTCTTCGTCCAACTCTTCGTCTTCATTATCGTTAGAATACTTGTCAGCAAGAAGGAAATACTGTCTCTTTCCGGAATGTGCGTCCGCTGTTTGTATTAATCTATCGTTTTCTATTTCGCCAACCAAATAAATAGAATGACAAAAAACACAAGTTGCTATTTCAAAAACCTTATATATTTCATCGCCTTCGTAAACCTCTTTTTGTCTGGTTAAGAACAATTTCTTATTAGGAGATAAGGTGATATATGCGCTGTCTGTCGCTCTTAAGAACATATGATAACGTGCATCAAAGATTCTGTTGCCGTCCTTAATGGCTTTAGAGGCAACTGTAACAAAATCGCACAAATCATTGTCCGATATTCCGATTGTTTTTGCTATTTTCGAAACCGTATTTGGCTCAATCAATAATTCTTTAATCTTTGCATACAAGGAATCTTCTTTAACATAGTTGAAAAGCACCTCTTCTAATGATGAAGTATTTGCCTTTTCGTTGCACAATTCTTCTATCTTTTCAATTATGAATGAGTCCTCATAACCATCATTAATCAATGATGCGATTTCCCTATAGAATTCAATACCTAATTCTTTTTTAGATGATAGTTCAATATGTCTTCTTACAGCACGAATAACATTATTGGCATAAAAATCACTGTCACAGAGGTTTGACGCAAACTCTGCAACCTTATCATTTTCATTCTCTCCGCCTAATGTAGCACTGGTAAGAATGTATTTAATCTTGTCATTATCCAATGTTGCCTTTAATCTTCTTAAAAGCATAGAAACTTCAATACCTGTTGAGCCTCCATACACATGCGCCTCATCAAGTATTATATATTTCCATTTGTCTGCATATTGTTGGTCGAAGAAAATGGCATCGCCTGGTCTCAACATAAGATATTCCAACATTGCATAGTTGGTAATAAGAATATTGGGAGGCGTTTCCTTCATTTGTTCTCGGCTAATCAACTCATTTTTTGCAGGAACAGGATCAGGATTTTCAATGGTTTTATTTAAAGTCTTATAATCGGCCAAAGCATCTTTATAAGTACGCTGAGTTTGTCCGGTATAGCTACCGTATGTTATCCCCGGAAAATCCTTTAACATTTCTCTTAAACGATCGATTTGGTCATTGGCCAGTGCGTTCATCGGATATATTAATAACGCTCTGACACCCGGGGAAAGCTTATCCTTTTTGGTGCTTTCCATTTCCCGCATCATTTCGTTTAGAATGGGAATTAAAAAGCACTCAGTCTTTCCCGAACCGGTACCGGTAGAAACAACCATATTTGCTCCGCTGTTAGCTACTCTGACAGCAATCTCCTGATGCTTATACAAAGGCCGTTCTATTGGCAGCTTTTTTTGACTTATTAAGCTGAAAAAAGGAGAAAGCTCGCCTTCTTTTATCAATTCCTCTATTGATGCACCTTGTTCAAAGGAATCGGTAACATCTAGATAAGGACCTTTTGCTAAGGAATTAGTCCCGTGCAATTGTTCATCGAGTTGCTTCTTATAATCCTCGTCATTAATGTCAAATACAGTGCTTAAGTATCTCAGGTACTTATCTGTTATTTCTTTTGATGCGTTAATTGGATTAAATGACATACTTTATTCCTCCTCATATTTAACAATAAACTTAGCCTCGTATAGTTCTTTGTATCTTTCTATGCGTTTTTCAAAAGAAAGCCCCTCTTTTTCAACGTCAACAAATACTCCGTGCTTTGAATCAAACAGGAAATCTTCCTCATCTTGTAAAAGCATTTTCATTAAGCTGAGATTTGAATAATTATCAATTGTTATTAAAACAGGATAAGATTTAAAATCCCGTGTAGATATACTGCCAATGCCATGAGTATGTTTGTACTGTTCTTTCGTTTGGTATAGTTTTCCTAAAAAGCTGTTTTCATCAAGCTGCTGTTGAACCTTTACAAATATGTTATTCTCTTTAGGTAAGTCAAATTGCTTTCCTTCTTCATTTATAAAGCCGCTTATCATAAGCTTGTGACCCACCAAATCGCTCGGATTAACATAGTATATTTGCCGAGTATCAACAAGAGAATAATCAGCGCCAAAGTCATAGTCCTCTGTTAGTTCATAAACACTTATTAAATATTCAGAGGTTTCAGCTTCAATTTCAAGAATATTTAATCCTTTAAGTACAGGCGTTTTTTCCAAAAGAGTTTGTCCGTTTTTAATCACAGAGATATAGTATTTTCTGTTTCCTAAAATATCAATATCAACAGTTAAATTGTCGGTTAATCTATCTCGAGACAGATTAATACTCTTGACAATTGTTTTTGATACGACCTTAAACAGCAGATACTTTCGGTTGTCACAAACAACATATAGTTCCTGTATTCCATTATTAGAATCGGAATAAGACTTGATGCTATTAGTTTCAATATATTTCCCTGAGGACCTAATAGGTGCTGCATCGAAACCATAGTCCAACTGAAAATCCAACTGGTATCCGGACATATCATAGTATATCTTCTTGGGAATATCCTCAAACCAATAATAATCCAGATTATCCTTTGTCAGAACATCATCCTTTTCCCATTTAAAAACGGGAGGGGAAAGAATAATATCATAAGAATCATTATTCAGTTGTAATTTCACCTTTTTCGGATAGTCATCCAAATTAAGATTAAAACTATATTCATTCAGCTTTTCATCATCTACGCCTAACCCTGACAAGCTAAAGCCGTTACTGATTTTAAGTGAAATCTTATCCTTAAATATATATGGTGTATTAATAAATTCAATTTGCAAATTATCAAAGTAGGCAAATGACCATTTCTTATTTGAGTACCCACTGCCTATATCTGTTTCAACACAATATACACCTGATGAGAACCTATCTAATTCAGATAGGTTGACAGAATAATACACTTTATTTCCATGGTATCCAATTTCCTCAGTTGTAACTCTTTCATCGAACATCCTGAACTTCTGATGGTTTACACTAATCAAAGTTCCTTTTGCCTTATTGGCATCAACACCGATTATCAATGAAGGGAATTGAGAGAAAACCGGAATTAGATTGCCATTGTCGTTAACCGAAATATAATCAAGCAGATGCTTGTTGACCAATCCGTCAGAATACTTCTCTTGGCTAACAATATGGAATCTTTTGTTTGGTAATAAAATTGTGCTTCCCTTGACAAACGAATACGCCGTTCTAAGTAAACCGCCTAATTCAACAGTTTCAATAATGTCATCACAAATACTGCTGTCAGATGATTCGTCTGAAGTTTTAAAGCTATAATAATTCCCTTCTTTCAGCATATCAAAATCAGTATGTATGCCGTAATCACCCCGAACATCAAAGAATCTGTAATCATCATCTTTTACGGGAGAAAATGATTTAACCAAACTATCATTTAAATACAATTCAAAAGATAACGCTTTGAACAAGAACTTACTGTCAAGCGGAACCTCTGTTTCAAAAGTAGAAATACCTATTATTGATTGCTTATACTCAGCGACCTTCTCGATAATTACAAAATCATCTGTAAGTATTTTCCAGTTTACAATATCGTTTTCATTGAAAGCATCGACTTTAATCGATTGTTTCGGTAATAAAATGGAAAAACTATTGTTCTGATAATTGCATTTTAAGATGGGAGTCCTAAATCTTTTTTCAATTGCTTCACCGATTCGTTTAGAGAAAGAAGAGTTCTTTTTATGGGTCCAATTCTCAAATATATCTTTTATCCTTGTATCTTCATAATCAAAATCAACGCGCGATTTAACCCCCATATACTTTCGGTCAATCAGTTCAAGGATATATAATATTTTTTTACGACCCAATGATTCGCATTTTTTCAAAGCATCAGCTGTTTGCTGAACAATAAGACTTGTCCTATTCGTCTTATCATTCTTAATAATTGCTGATATTAGTTCATCAAAATTGTTATCCCTTTGATTTTCCTCAAAGTCTCTGTCAAGGTCCAAATCATAATATTTATAAACGAATTCAAAAAGGTTGTCTGCACGGTAATTTGAAACAAATCCGTGAAACTGAATATTCTTTACATAGTCATTATCAATTCCGCTGTAAAAAGCTTTGTTGTACTGCTTCAGCGTTTCAATAAAACTTTTTCCAATGTAGGCGTGTTCGTTTTGCCCGAGCGTTTCTTTTGTAAATACTTTATCAACATACGCCCAGTAATTTGCATCAGATTCACGAATAGATAATTGGACTAAAAATGTCGCACAAATAGGATCTACCATTAAAATCCTTTTGTTCTTAAAATGGCTATTACATTGAAAAACAAAATAATACTTTAATTGCTCATATTCTTCGTCGGAAATCGGAATATCACCAATCAACTCAATGGTTTCAAATTCTTTTCGAATTCTATCCATTAAGTCTAATTCTTCTTCATGTTCAATTTCTGTATTTGTCGGTTCTAATGTTTGAATGATGTCTTCCAGTATCAAATTCACTGATTCATTTGATTCTTCAACTTCATTTTTAGAAATAAACCCATTATCAATCATTTCATTATTATCTAGTTTTATATCCGAGTCATCTTGAACAACCGGTATTTCGTACTCTTCATAAGGATTGTCATAATTCTTGTATTCTCCTCTGTTGTTCGGATTCCTATAATCAAACGCTATCCCATAGCTTTGTAACAGTTTTGTTATTGCAACATCAAACTGCCCCATTCTTCCGGCATTTAATGTGCAAAAGCCATCATCTGAAAACAATGCTATAGCTGTCTGTAAACACAAATCCTCATCAATAGTCAACAGCGAATCAGGCTTGATAGAATGCTCTTCAATATAGAATTCCGCTTCTATAACAAGATTGATATATTTTTTTATTATTTTTTTAGAATAACCATTATTGGTAAGCCAACTTTCAAACTCAAAAATTGCTGATTTGTTATCACTTGAAAGCTCAAAAGTTGAAGCACTGGCAGTTGCATTAATAATCCTTGATTTTTTATAATCAAAATCTACCCCCAGACTTTTTAACAAAGCAACTAGTGCTCTTCCGAATCTGTTCCCGGATTCCTCGTCATGCTTACGGAAAGACTTTGAATTAAGCAATGAAACGGCTGTATGTTTGCAAATCTCTTCATTTAAAGATAATAGAATGCAGGGATAAAGATGATTGCTTTCAGCATATTTTTCTGACGAAGAAACGGCAGAAACAAGCTGAGCAATAGTGCTTTTGCTTTTTCCCTGAGTCATTAACCATTGTTTAAAGTTTTCCTTCGCCTCTTCTTTTTCAGCATCCTCAATCTCAATTGCTTCATCTTTCTTATTTGAAATACACTTATCCAAATCCAAATCAATCTCATAAAACTCCAACAATTTTCTTATCGCTATAACAAATCTATTGGAGTGATTTTTATTAAAACTGATAAACTCTTCATTATTAATCAATTCTAATGCCGTTCGACTGCATAATTCTTTGTCATCGGTATAAAGAGCTTGATTATTAAATCCATGTTCAACCGCATATTTTTCTGCAGTAATTATCGCTGAAGAATAACCTTTTGCAGAACCCTCTTTAAAGCCCTTTTCAACCAGCCATTTTTCAAAAGGAGTTCTAAGGTTTAGTGTTTCTTCTTGCAAGGGTTCATAATTATAGTTAGAACTGTTTTCTTGTTGTATTTTGCATTCGATACCATAGCACTCTATTAATCGTTTTATAGCTATTGAAAACCTTCTGCCATGACTTTTGTTGTAATCTAAAAAGCCCTTGCTTTCGAACAACTCTTCAATAGTTTCTTTACATAATGCTCTATTCTTTGTAAAAAGGTCACAGTTATTATGTTTATGATCTTTTGCATAATTTTCCGCCGAAATGATAGCTCCGGAATATCCGGAAACTGTACCGGACATGTAACCTTTATCCTTTAGCCAGTCTTCAAAGAACAAACGCTCTTTTGTTCTTTCTTTAATCTCAACAATATGATTATCTTCAACTAATTCTTCTATCAACTGTTCTCTATTGCTCTTTTGAAAGGCAGATTCTTTGGATAGCAAATAATATGCGTGCTTGTTTTCAGCATTAACAATACATCCAAAAAGCATATTCTTTTGCTTTTTAGAATACTGCACATCTTTACACGCTCTGCTAACGGTAGTTTTAACAACGCTCAATGGGTCAATTGCCCCAAAAGAATATAATCCTTTAGCGAGAATATTATTATATATCTCTGAAGCGGTTAATGGTTTATCGACAGTAGAAAGTACTTCCGCAATCGCTTCCAGAATAGTTCTATGGTTTTTAGCTTCGCTGGTTTTTTCTACAACTTCAGCAGACGAATCATCCTTTTTATAATCAAAAACAAAGCCGTCATCAAACTCATCAGATATCTTTTGGCAAATGCTTCGATGTTCTTTTAACGGTTGTCCTGTCTGATTATAATAATTATCAAGCATCATCAAGGTCGATTTAAGTGCATTTTTGCGCTTCTCGGGACCAAAATCATTGCTAATTCTTCTGATGAAAACATCTATCATTTTGTACGGCAATGACCTTGAAAACATTTCACCGTTCATCATTGAAAGGAATGCGTTTATAATTATGTTATATGTAGTATTTGAATATCCATCATCAATGAGTATAAGTTCCTGAACTGCCGATTCAATGGTTATCTCGTTTAAATACACTCTTTTTGCAAAATCAAATATTATTTCTTCTGTAGAATAATCATCAAGACTTATAATAATCCCGTTCGACAGTTCATAATCCACGAATTCTTTCAACATTGAGAATGCAATTATATATTTTTTAATATTTCCGTTATTATATGAAGAAACCTTCTCGCTAGAGTCAGTGTATTCTTTCCTTAAAAACTCCTCTATTTTTGCTTTTGCATCAATAAATGCTTTATTACTGTCCAATGCGTCAGCAAACGAAAAACCTAAATCACGATTATATGAAAGGAAAGCCATTGCAGAATACGATGCAATAGTTGAATCTGATAAATCCGGATGTTTGTTTTTTAAATAGTCTTTGAATAGTTTTTTAATTTCCTTTATAGTCATATAATCCCTCTTTAAATCAACCAAAAACCACAAATATATTGTAATATGAATTATAATAATTGTAAATAGTTGTCTATTTTTCGCACATCTCGACGGCAATTAACTCGTCTTTCGCTTCAATAAGTTTTCCATTCAGAAACTCTGCGAAGCTATATCTCGGAATGTCCTCTGTTGACGGATGAAACCAAGCAAACCACGGAACGCTTGCGATCCGCATATCGCTGTGGACTGACATATGCCCGTTACATCCGTCGGATGGTTGGATTTCATTTCCGTTCAGCCAGATAAAGCCTTCATCCTTTGCGAGTCGGAGAAACTTTTCTTTATCCTCTGGCAAAATAGAAAACCATACTCTCTCGTCGCCTTTCAGTAACTCTTTAATTGCCATTTCAATCTCTCCTTAGTCAAAAACTCCCAACGACTAACGATGGGAGTTTTGACAGAAAGGAGTTATTATGAAAACCACAAACACACCATCGTTCAGCCTTTAGCACCTTGTCAAATTGATAGGTTGCTGTGCGGTCATAGGGGCTGTCCCTTTCGCACTCTTTATGGTGACTTAATTTTATAAAATTCAAATGCCGTTTGTCAATGGCTTTTTCGGACGAATTTTGACAAAATGCGCAAAATCCGCACTAAAGTCCACATATTGGGACTTGGAAATGCAAAAACAGCCGCTTTTATAAGCGACCGTTTCAATAATCAACAAATGACTCTTTATTAAAGTACTCTATCTTTTACGAGTTGACTATAAATACTTTCAAGCGTCAGCGATATTAACTCATCAAACTCATTTCTTCTTTTATACAA
>JAEEGL011744980.1_pt1 | contig 26153 bp, 19 predicted proteins | sample 9134231 | NCBI WGS metagenome assembly JAEEGL01 (sample SAMN16246548, study PRJNA631951) | gut metagenome | biome: gut microbiome; feature: rumen; material: fiber-attached | host: Bos | place: Iran: Karaj | collected 2018-10
AGAGACCCTTGTGCGTGAGGCGTTCTGGAATGTTTACAGACCGGGATGCAGCGAGCATTATGTAATTCACGTACTGCGCGAAGATCCTGCTTTCGTGAAAGAACTGGATTTCGTCATGGAGCAGGGTGGCAGGCTGATTGGACAGAATATGTTCATGAGGACGATCATCGAAGCGGATGACGGCAGAGTGATTCCCGTTCTGACGATGGGACCGATCTGCATCACGCCTGATCTTAAGCGTAAGGGGTATGGCAAGCTGCTGCTTGACTATTCTCTTGAAAAAGCAATGAAACTTGGTTTCGGAGCGGTGCTCTTTGAAGGCAACATCGATTTCTATGGAAAGAGCGGCTTTACTTATGCTCACAATTTCGGTATCAGGTACCATGATCTGCCGGAGGACGCCGATGATTCCTTCTTCTTGTGCAGGGAATTGATTCCCGGATATTTGGACGGTATCACCGGTATCTATCAGACACCTCAGGGTTATTATGTGAGAGACTGCGATGTAGAAGAATTCGATAAGGAATTTGTACCTAAAGAGAAGCTGAGGCTTCCGGGTCAAATATTCTAAACGAAAAACTGCAGGGGGCTGATTCGGTTAGGTCAGCTCTCTGCTAAAACAAAATATAATTTTTATTGTTGTAGTTTTTTCTGGTGTCAAGATGCATTTTTGCTTAGGAGGTAAAGATATGATAAGGACATTGAAAAACAACTTAATACTTATCCTTGCTGTTTTGCTTGTCGCGTTCATGTTTATGGCGGCTATCACAAGCGAAACAGCATACGCAGAAAATATACCTGATGCCGATGTTACTTATACATCGGAAAATGATTGGGAAGGAACTCTTGCTTTAAATACGGACTGTACAGTTCTTATCAGCGGAATCACCCACGATAATAGTGAGTATAATGGCTCTGCAATAAAGATTTCGAATAATTCGACTGTGAATCTTGTTTTTGAGGGTCAAAATGTACTCACTGCAAATTCGTCGTTTGTCTCTGCAGGAATTGAGGTAGAGGAGGGATCCACTGTCAATATTTATGGCAAGGATGATTCTGCACTTATAGTTACCGGCGGAAAATATAGTGCAGCTATAGGAGGCCTTGGATTTGGCAGTGTTGACGCAAATAATCCTCGTGCTGGTAACATCAATATCTATAGTGGTACGATTACGGCTAAAGGCGGCGATAGAGCTGCAGGCATAGGTTCAGGATATCATGCATCAGCCTCAGAAATAAACATAAAGGGAGGCGACATCACTGCCCTTGGAAAGGGAGGCGGAGCCGGGGTCGGTTCAGGATACGGAACCTCCGGAGGAGCTGCTCAAGCGGCTGGTGTCGGCTACTATAACGGAGGCAACATCAACATTTCCGGAGGCACGGTTCGTGCGGCTGCCTGGTATATGAACTTTGATAATTTTGATCAGTATGATCCGCAAACCTTATACGGTGACGGTTATCAGGATACTTTTGCAGCCGGCATAGGAGGCGGTTATGGAGCTTCTTCAGGAAATATAGTAATTGAGGGTAATGCTGAAGTTATCGCTCTTGGAAGCTGCGGTGGCGCAGGCATCGGAACAGGCAGAGGAACGTCAAAGTCTCAAAATTACGATACTGAGCATGCATACTTAAATGTTGTAATAAAAGGTAATGCTAAAGTCGTTGCCATGAGTACTGAAGACAGACGGCAAAGTGTAGTCGGAGACACCGGCGGCGCAGGAATCGGTCTGGGACGTGGCTGGGGCTTTGAAAACCAACCCGTAGGTTCTATCGTAATTGATGAAAATGCCAATGTATATGCATACGCAGAATCGGGAGCCAATGGCATTGGCGCAAGCAGTACAGTAGGAAAGTACACAGAATCGGATGGAGTTGTTAATTATCCGCCTGACGCACATGTAGAAGATATAACAATTGGCCCAAGCTGCACAGTGGTTGCTGAATGTGGTCAGCCTGAGCCCGAACGTGCTGCATTTGATGAAGTAGTCGATCCAACTGTGATTCCCACCTCAATACTTGAATTCTGTGAGGGATTTATTGAGACTGCCGGTATCGGATCAGAGACACCTTTCTTCACGGAAGACAAGCTTCCCATGGAGATAGAGATACATTCGGCAGATAATCAGAATCTTCTGGCCACCCTTATTCTGGATCGCAATGGAGAAGTCAGAGTGGGTATACACATACCGAATTCATATGCGGGTGTATATTATAAGTTAAGCGGCGCTACAGTCGATGGCAGAGGAGTGCTCCTGGCTCATTCAGAAAATGACAATGGCTGGAAATTTGAGAACGGCGAAAACTATGTCACTAATCTTCTGTTTGAAAGATATAACATCACATATAATCTGAATGGAGGAAAAAATGTTTCCGCTAATCCTAAGGACTATGCGGTGTACGAACCTGCTGTAAGTTTGTCAGATCCAAGTCGGAGCGGATATACTTTTAAGGGCTGGTATGATAACGCAGAATTTAAAGGGGACACAGTTAAATCGATTCCTTCAGGAAGCGTTGGCGATAAGACGTTCTGGGCAAAGTGGGAGAAGAACCCAGCACCCGTAACGAACAAAGTGATACTTATGGCCAAGTTAAAAGCCAAGGATAAAACAAGTCTTGTGCTCTCATGGAATAAGATCAAAAAAGCTGATGGTTATGATATCTTCTTTATCAAGTGCGCTAAAGGATCATTAAAGAAAGTTAAAACGATCAAAAATAACAGCACGACTACATGGACAAAAAAAGGCTTGAAAAAGAATGCCGCATATAAGGCACGTGTCAAAGCATACGTAATTAAGTCCGGTAAGAAGACATATATCAAGACAAGTCCTGTGGTACATGCCTATACTTCAGGTGGAACCAAGAAATATACCAACGCTAAGAGCGTGACGATAAGTAAGACCAGCATCACCTTGAAGAAAGGCAATACATACACAATCAAAGCTACTGTAAATAAGCTTCAAAAGGGCAAAAAACTCATGGGAACGAGTCATGCCCCTAAGCTGCGCTATAAGAGTACCAGTACAAAGGTTGCTAAAGTAAGTAAAACCGGTAAAATTACTGCAAATGGAAAGGGTACTTGCTACATCTATGTCTATGCCGTAAACGGAGTATCAAAGAAGATTACTATAACTGTTAAATAAAAAATCCTATTATTGAAAGAAATGATAAACCTGCAGGTCAATAACACTTTGGCCTGCAGGCTTGTTTTTTGTATTTGTTATATAACAAGGTTGAATAATATGTTAGTAATATGTTATAATGACTCGTTATTTAATTTACTTTTGTTACGATATAATAATTAATATATAAGTCAGGAGACAATATGAAAAAGAAGAATAGAATTACAAAAGCCATTATTACGCTTATTTTATCGGTAATGATGGTAGTTTCTTTCATACCCGCACAGTTCTTCGCATATGCGGAGGAATTTTCTGATGCGCAGATTTCTGACGAGGCAAACAATGTAGACACAAATACGGAATCTTTTATGGAGGAACAGTCGGAAACTCAGGAGCAGATAGCTTCAGATGATGAAGAATCATCTGAAAGCGGGAATATCACGCAGGATGAGGACAAAGGAAGCGAAGAGGCAGAGGTAAATGCTGAAAGCGAACAGAAAAAAATTCAGGAGCAGGGATCCTCTGACAATGAAAAAGCATCTGCAAATGATAAGACTTCAGCAGACGATAATAAAGAATTGTCTGCAGAAACTCATGATGATGAATCCTCAAAAAACGAAAAAACACCTGAAAAAGAACAGACTAAAGAAGAGAGTAAGAGAACTAAGAACCTTAATAATCCTATTTTAGGTACGAATGATAGCCTTGCTATTTCCAGCAATTTTGAATTGCTTGAAGACGGTACATATGTAATGGCTGATGCAGAACAGCAAAACGTTGTAGTCGATTATTCTGTCGAAGGACCTATGAACAAGGTACTTGTTGTTGAAGTACCCGAATACGGCGTATCTTTCTATGAATCATCACTTCCTTCTGCCAACAACGATATAGAGGAAGTTAAACTTATAAATCCCCATACTTTTGCCATGCGTCTTTCCAACACCGGTGCTAAGGTAGAACTCACAAATACCTTCACCATGAAAGCAGAAAAGCTAACCAAAGATCAGGCTGCATACCTGATAGACAACGGCATGACTGATACTCGCATTGCTGTCAGTGAATACACATACAGCGGAGATCTGACAGATGTAGTATCACAGGGAACAAAAGACGGCGAAGCGGTTGTGTGGACCGGAAAGCCACACTTTAATTCAGATGTAGAGATAGAAGCGACTCATACTTATAAGGTGGCAGTAACACCGATAAGCGATTCAGAGAATCCGCTTACGAATCATATGTTTGAATATGCCGGACATCAGAATGGTTCTATTATTAACTATATTTATTTAAGCGGATATAAAAGTGGAGAACCTCGTTTTAAACTTCCAGAAGCATACAAAGAAAATGGAAGTCTTATGGAGGTAACCGGTATCCGTTTCTATGTACCAGATGACCGCCTTAAACTTGAGAAGATAGGAAATACCGAAAATGCATCTAATGCGTTTAGCGCAAGAGAATTGAACGCTACAGATTTTACTGAGCAGTGGGGGAACTGGAATATCTCTGAAGAAAAAACTGATGATAACGGTAAAAAGTACTATGACATTACTCCTGGATCACGCTGGTTCAATGTGAGCAGCACTGGTATTGATTCTTTCTTTGGCGGCATGATCCTTACCTGGAAACTTAAAGATTCTAATGTCCCCCTTGATGTAAATGCGGATTACTTAGCTGATAATACCGTTATTTCATATAAGCTGCCCGGATCTGATGAATTGATAAAAGACGACATCAGAGGTTCTGAGGTAAAAACCTTTGATGTCAAATATCGCAACATTAGCAGGGTGTTTAATCAGAGTAGGAATACGAGAGATGGAGCGTATAGGTCCTGGAGTGCCAGTTCAACGGATGAGGCACATGATGTTATATCCGGTTCTATATATAGAGGCGAGCCGTTTGTGACCATATTAAACGACAGTTATGTCCAGAATAATGGTACCCACTGGCTTCCGGCATATACAGGTCCGGTTACTCAGACATATGTGTTCCCATATCAGATCCAACCGAGAAAGATAACTATTAGTGAATTAGGTCAGAGAACATACAGCAGCAGCTCAGGGAAATCCAGACTTTCATCTATTACATATACAACATACGAAGGTGAGGAAGGTAGTTTAAGCGAAGAAACGATACAGGCTGCAAATGATAAACTCGGTCAGCATTTGAGCAATTCAACTTTCATTTCAAGCTTATTACCAACTGATAAACATATCAAAAAACTGGAGATAAAGTGGGAGGAACTTGCAACAGAACTCCGTTGGTATAATCCTGCAGACGAGTTTTTATCGTTGGTATATTCTGAGAAACATACCGCGAGAACGAGCTTTGATTATAAGGTAAACGGGACTGAAGGTTATACTGATCCGGAACAGATCGATATAATAAATGGTAACATGTGGGCTGGCGTCACTTATAGCGAGACCTATGACGGAAGCATAAATGATTATTCTGTTCCTAAGGTAGCAGGGCCAAGAGGCACCGAAAGAGCCGGTAAAACCAAGGCTCAATATTTCTGGTTCCGTATTAAACCTCAACTGGATCCATATCTTTACGGAAAAGGCAGAGATAATGATGGAACTGTTGGAGGATGGGGCAGACTGCCGATTGAATTCATGGATGATGGCATAATCAATATAGGCAATTTAGGTTTCTATGTCGGTAACTACGGAGAAAGGCAGGATGAGATCCTGAATCCGGTCATCGATCTTTCTGTCAGTCAGAAAAAGCAGTCATATGATAAAAACTGGGGAGTTACTTCATGCCCCAGAACTACACTTACCGGAATCACAGACGATCAACTTATGTCTTACCTTACCGGAGAATTCACTGCTATGCCTAAACTTGCAGGATGGACCTTTGAGTATACGACGAAGGATCATCCTGAGGGCTTGACATATGCGATAACAGGTGAAATTCCTGCAGACGGAAGAGCCGAAAAGTTACCAATTGCGGACGGTGACTGCTTCACATCCATAAAACTCAAGTATGAAGGATATGCCGATCTGAGTCATGACAATGAAGATGACACAAGAACCGTCATCTGGATGATGAAAGATATCAAGGTTAAGCGTTTAAGTCATAATCCTTTCACTGGAGAAGAGATAGGTACAAAGGTCGATTACAGTTTAGTAGGTTTGACTCTTACCGGTAACACCTGGTGGGACAATTGCATTTGTACCGATCATCAGCATGATAGCGACAAAACTCAATGGCTTATACCGTTAATGGATGACAGAGGCAATCCGGAGGCTTTAAGAGTTCTGCTTTATAGGACAAGGAAAGCTACATATAAAGAAACTACAAGTCTGAAGACTACTCAGATACAGAATATAAATCAGGGCGGAAGCACCACTTGCGATTTCAATCTTGTTTCACTATTTACAACAGTTAATCCACTGCAGGGTGGAGGTCATTATGGGCAAGACAACTTTGCAAGCACCTCCTACCCGTGGGGAGAAGTAAACGAAGCGGTATATGTCGAAATCGCAGATGATGAGTTCATACCCAATCTTTCAACTACGAAATTCATGGGCTACAGTGCTGATTCAGCACAAGTCATATCAGAGGTTGTGACGGTTGATGGTAAAAGATTTCTTAAGTTAAGATTGGCGGACGGTGTAATATATAGAAATAACGTACCTCACACGGATCGCGCTACCAATACAGGTACTATAACCGATATACTGACCGTTGGATTCAATACGCTTCCAGGTACAAGAATAGGTGATCATAATCCTATAGGCGACATATATTACGATTCTTCACTTCTTCTTAAGAAATATGATGCGCCAAATAAAACAGGCTTTGATTACGACAGGACTAAATATGTATTTGACAGCAGTGCCGTTGAAGATACATATGATTTGTCCGGAACAGACGTATCCGGGAAAAAACTTTTCAAGGCGAGTGGAGCTCGGTTTACCGTTCATGTAGATATCAGCCTTCAGGCTGGTGTTGATATTGCCCCGGGTAAAAATGAAAGCACTTACGATTTTGGTACATCAGGTGACCCCGATGCGTTAAGAAAGATCACATACTATCCCGGTGAAGAAGATAACCTTAACACATTGGTTACTTTGAAGGGACCTGGTAATGCAAGTGCCGGATCAATTTACGACATGGAAGCCTATGTTGTTTTACCGAGAATAGGCACAGATATCACATGGACCAGCGCTGAAACAGGTGATACTCATGTGCAGGCCAATGAAGAACTTGACCTATATCTTCGCAAGGCTGTACAACTTGTATCAAACAATGATAATCTGGATGTAACTGTCACATATACGACAGAAGACCAGCCAAACTCAGATTCAACGTATGTGGCTCAGTCAGAAATTACCGACTGGAATCGGGTTACAGGAATAAAGATCCACATAGATGAAGTTAAAGCTCAGACAGCAGTAAATATCAGGATGGATCTGAGGAGCGATGAGAAGGAAAGCCTCGATGTGCTTAATGCTTACACAGGAGGTATATTCCGCTATAAATTAGCTCCAGACGGAGAATTCGCACGAAATGACACACTACACCTTTGCCTGTGGAAGTATGACAACATATCTTTAAAGAATGGCGGAAACGGGTCGGTATTCTGGGACATCTACGATGAAAACGGACTGAAAAACTCCAGCAATTCGTATGAACCGTTCATAAAAGACGTTAACCTTACACTTTATGATGCAGAGGGTAGCGTAATAGATACTGCTACTACCAATGCCAACGGTGCATTTACGCTTGAGACATATAAACTGGATGAAGGTCAGTACATTGTAATCGATGTACCCACATCCAGCTCCTACGTGGCAAAACTTACAAAGCAGTCACCAAACGGCCCGATGAACAGCAATACTGATTCTGACTTTGACCGCGAGACTAACAAGCTTACTCTGGGGCAGTTGACATCTAAAGGCATGAACAACATTTCGGCAGGATTCGTAAGATTACCAGACATTGTTCAGCCTTCAGACATAGTAATGAATGCAGGAGAAACCAAAAATCTGAACGTCCTTATTGACGAGTTTGTTTCAAATGCCAACTACAATGCTAATAATATCCTTACAAACGGTGGCTACAAGATCGGCTTTGGTGGCTATGATGAATCTCTGGTGAGATTATCTGCTCCGTCTCTTGCGAGAAACGGAAGTAGCAGCACACAGCTTAAGGCGGTTCCAACCATTGCAGCAGGCGATAAGGCAGGCACTACCGAAGTTACTGTTACCTTGAAGAATACTTTGGGAGATGAAGTGACCAAGACCTTTAAGATCACTGTCAATAAACTTGAACTGCATACTGAAGATTATTCTGGCGTTTATGACGGAGACTACCATGAAGGATCTGCATATGTGACTCTTAATGGAACAGATAAAGTAACAGGTGCTGCATGGCAGTACAGTATTGACGATGGAGCAACCTGGACTAACGAGGAACCCTCTAAGAAGGATGTGGATGAGTCATGTACTGTGCTTGTAAAAGCAACCTACGAGGATTATGGCACTGTACAAGGGAAATACTCCATTACAATCACTCCTAAACCCGTAACTGTTACAGCAGGCAGCAAAGAATTCACGTATAACGGAACTGCTCAGAGTTGGGACAAATTTACTGTTGATGGACTTGTTGGGAACGACGCGATCAATGCCGTAGTAACAGGCAGTATAATGTTCCCGTCTGAGAGCCCTGTAGTAAATGAGCTAACATCATATGAATTCACGACAGGTAAGCCAGGTAACTACACAGTGACACCGGTTAACGGTGAACTAACTATGGTGAATGCTAATAACGCAATCACCATCACGGCGGCTTCTGAGGGATGGACATATGACGGAAACCCGAAAGTGAATACAAGTGTAACTGTAACTTCAGGAACACTCTTCGTTGGTGACAATCTCGTAGCAGCAGCAACTGGCAGTGTGACAGACGTAGCAGATACAGAAGAAGGAAATAACCCGATCGCAACAGGTTATAAGATCATGCACGGCACGGAAGACGTGACAGATAACTATGTTATAACTCCTGTAGCCGGCACACTTACGATCAACCCTAAAGCTGTTACAGTTACAGCGGAAAGCAAAGAATTCACGTATAACGGAACTTCTCAAAGCTGGGACAAGTTTACTGTTGAAGGACTTGTTGGAAATGATACCATCGATGCCGTAGTAACAGGAAGTATAATGTTCCCGTCTGAGAGCCCTGTAGTAAATGAGCTTACGTCATATGAATTCACATCAGGCAAGGCAAGTAACTACACCGTAACACCAGTTAACGGTGAGCTTACCATGGTAAATGCTAATAACGCAATCACCATTACAGCTGCAACTGATGAATGGACTTATGACGGTGACCCACATGAGAATACCCTGGTAGAACTTACTGAAGGAACTCTTTTCCCGGGAGATGAACTTGTTGCAAACGCTGAGGGAAGCGTTACATATGCAGATGATAATTCTGAAGGAAACAATCCTGTCGCAGAAGGTTACAAGATCATGCATGGAGATGAGGACGTTACGGATAGTTATGATATAACGTCTGTTGCAGGAACGCTTACGATAAATCCTAAGTCTCTTACGATCACTGCAAATGATCAGACCTATGTTTATAATGAAGAGCCTCAGGGAGAATCTGACATATACTACGATGATTCCGAAGTTATAGCAGAAAAGGTAACCGCAGACGGTCTTGTAAAAGACGATGCAATACAGAGTATTGTTCTGGACGGTGAAGAGACAGAAGCAGGCGTATATGAAGAATGGATCAATATAACTAATGCTGAAGTTGATCATGCTAATTGTTATACCATCGAATTCGTTCCCGGAACGCTGACCATAGAAAGGGCACCTGTCCAGATCATTTATAAACTTAATGGTGGATCCTATAACGGTAGCGAAGAAGATATCGTAGAAGATTATTATGTAGGCGATACGATTACGATCCATAAAGCACCTGAAAGAGAAGGCTATAAATTCCTGTACTGGAAAGGTTCAGAGTATTATCCGGGAGATGAATATACTGTGGAACTGGGAGGACATGTATTTACTGCTATGTGGGAAGAATCTCCAAACAGTCCGACAAACCCCGGTCATGAAGAACCTCCAACCGGTGATACAACAAATCTTTATGGAATGATGGCTGTATTTGCCGGAGCTACACTTGGGCTTTTAGCTATGATTGCAAAGAGAAGAAAAACAGGCGCAAAACGAGGATAAAGTGTAAACCAGGATAAAAGATTTTAGTTGATTAAATTATTATTTTGTATATAATTAAGATATAAAATAATAAAAAGGGGAGTTGTAATGACCACAAAATTTGAGCGTTTAAACAAAATAAGAGAACCGGATCTGGAAACCCCATTAGCTGCAAGTATTCTTTCATCAGTACTTGTTGCGGTTTTCGGTATTGTAATAGGTGTTATTTCACAGACCATAGGTTACTTTACTGAAAACAGCACAGTATGGTGGCAGGATATAGTTAAGGATCTCGAATTCAATCTGGTTTTCCATAAGTTCCCGATCTGGTTCATGCTGGGGCTTACTGTAGCTGTTTGCAGCCAGAGACCCTTAAAGGCTGCCATCAATGAATTGGTATTCTTTATTGGAGTTATCGTAGGCTTCAATATCGTACCAATCATTTTCAAAGATGCGCCCAAACCTGAAAATCTCATGACCTGGGTTCTGATCGCTGCAGTTTCAGTACCTCTTGCCATGATATTCTGGTATTCAAAGAGCGGAAGCTGGCCGTCTATACTTTTTGATGCGCTGATCATTGGAGTATTAGCCGCATATTGCTTCGACTGTGGTTTGGTATATTTCCATTTCACAGATATGATTATGGATCTGTTCAACGCTGTTATTATTGCCCTTGTAGCAATCGCTTTGGCTACGGGTATTATACAGTTTGTTGTAAGCCTTCTCGGAGGTATTATAATAGCGCTTGTTCTCGGACCCGTAATACAAATGTCATAACTGACTTCTTAATGCCCCTTAACGGGGCATTTTTGTTTGTCATTTACGTGCAAAAAACGTATAATTTAATAAATAAACAGTAAAGGAGAGGAACATGTACTTAAAGGTTTTAAAAGAAGAAAACTATGAAGAAGTCATGAAAACCACTGTTGAACCCTATCTTAATGCTCACAGAGAGACGGGATATTTTGAACGAGTGAAGGGTGAGCCCATATATTATGAGCATTATAGAGAGGGTTCTCCTAAAGGTGTTATAGTAATAAGTCACGGCTTTACGGAATCCATTAAGAAATTCTCTGAAGTCATTTACTATATGCTTCAGGCAGGTTATGAAGTATGGGGAGTTGATCATAGGGGACATGGCAGATCGATTCGGCTCAACGATAATCCTCACGTCGTTCACGCAGAAGTCTTTGAAGACTATGTCCTTGATCTGGTGTATTTCACCGATAATATTGTAAAACCTGCAACAGGTGAGTTGCCGATATATCTTTACTGTCATTCCATGGGCGGATGTATCGGAGCATGGATACTGTCGAAGTATCCGAATTTGTTTGATAAAGCTGTTTTGAGTTCTCCTATGCTGGGACTTACCTTCGGCAAAATCCCTGTACCTGTTGTTTACGCCTTGGCTAGCATTATGGGAATCGGAGAACGTCGTAAAAATCCTTTTGGTTCTGACGGAACATTCAATACTGAACCGGACTTTGAAAACAGCGCATCATCTTCCCGCACAAGATACGATTATTACTTCAAAAAATCTCTTGAGGACCCATATCTTCAAACCTGTGCTCCTTCTATACAGTGGGGTAAAGAGGCGGCGAAAGCATGTAAATATGTCGTTTCTCATGCAGATCGTGTGAAGATTCCCGTTATGCTTTTTCAGGCAGGAGCGGATACTATAGTTAAAAACTCTGCAGAAAATACTTTTGCTGAAAGGGCAAAGAATTGTGAACTTGTTAATATCCCGGCCGTTAAACACGAACTATATATGACCGATTCTGAAGTTCTTGAACCTTACATTAACAAAGTCATAGAATTTTTGGGTTGATAATTCCAGTTTAAATAATAGAAAGGCTCATTTTAAATTGAACACTATAGATAAGATCAAAAAATTCAATAAGTGGCAGGAACGGTTGGCCGCATATCGATATGCTCTTTCCCTGATAAATGTGGATATGATCAATGGCGCGCCTATGGAAGGCGCAGATTATAGAGCAAAAAACAATGCCAGCCTAAACGGAGAATACCGCAAAATATATCAGGACGAGGAAATCTATGATATCATCTGTGACCTTTTGAAGGAAGAGGATATAGACGGTAAGACAAGAAGAGAACTTGAACTCTATTATGATCGTCTTACAAAAGAACGCAATATACCGGTAGATCTCTATGTAGATTTTGAAAATGTTTTAAGCCGATCAAAGGCAGAATGGTTAAAGGCAAAGGCTTCAGATGATTACAAATCATATGCACCGATCCTAAAAGACGTCATCGATCTTTATAAAGAAATTACTTCTCTTCAGGATAGCCCGCTGGATCTCTATGACAGAATGCTTGACGACCACCAGAAGGGATGGAATAAGTTAAGATATGACGCATTTTTCGACGATGTAAAGGGCAGAATACTTCCTCTTCTAGACGATATCAAAGAATCAAAGGTAGATATCAAACCCGTTTATAAGGGTGAGTTCGATATAGAAACTCAAAGAAGAGTCATGGCCAGAATCATTAGATTCATAGGCTTTGACAGCTCCTGGGGAAGGATGGGTGAATCTGAACATCCCGTAACATCAGCATTGAGTAGGGGAGATGTAAGATTTACCACCAAGTTCAGGTTAAAGGATCCCGTGCAAGCAGTCTTTTCATCGGTGCATGAATCCGGACATGCCTGGTTTGGTCATAATGTTTCGGATGAGTATGAAGGTTCGATTATAGCGGGAAGCATCAGTTCCGGACTTCACGAATCACAGTCGAGACTTTGTGAAAACCATCTGGGCAGATCTTTTGCATTCTGGGAAAGAGTTTATCCATGGTTTAAAGAAGCTTTTCCCGATAAATTCCAGGGATTAACTTTACATGAGTTTTACAGATCAATAAATGCCGTGAAACCTTCATTGGTAAGGACCGAGTCAGACGAGGTAACGTACCCCTTACATATCCTTATCAGATATGAAATTGAAAAAGCTCTTATGGATGACAGCCTGTCTGTAAACGATCTTGAAGACGCCTGGAATGAAAAATACAGCAAATATTTAGGGGTCGTTCCCTGGAAAGCTTCCGAAGGAGTGCTACAGGATATGCATTGGCCCTATGCTTATTTTGGATATTTTCCCACTTACGCTCTAGGTTCGGCCATGGCAGCGCAGTTTTTTGATGTCATGAGCAGGGAAAACGATGTGGAGAATCTTATCAGAGAAGACAGATATAAGGACCTGATGAAATGGCTTGGTGTAAATATCCATCAATATGGCAACAGGTATGATGCCGATGATATATTGAAGAAGGTGACCGGCCAACCATTCAATGACGAATTTTATTTCATATATCTCGAAAACAAATACAGAAAAGTATACGAACTATGAGGAGGACAACATGGCTAAGAATATCGTAATACGAAATGCAGAACCTAAAGATTATGACTTTATTATTAAGGTAAATGAAGTGAATGTGGAGGTGCTTTCTCCCATGCCCATGGAACGCATGATTTACCTTCGTGACATGGCGGAAATGTTTGTTGTAGTTGAAGTTGACGGAGAGTTAGCTGCTTTTCTTATAGCGATTCGCGAAGGTAAGGGCTATGATAGTGAGAACTATGTATGGTTCAGCAAAAAATACCCTGAATTCCTCTATATTGACAGAATCGTTATCGATGAACCCTACAGATCTTTAGGCATTGGAAGAAAACTCTACGAGTCGGTCAAAGAACACGCTCGCAATACGGGCGTTAAAGTTGTTACTTGCGAAGTCGACACGATTCCGTATAACGAACCTAGCCTTAAGTTCCATGAGGCCATGGGATTTAAAGAAGTAGGAGAGCAGATAATCAGGGGAGGAGCCATCAAGGTCAGCCTTAAAGCTTGCGAGGTCTAAGGCAAGTAAATATAAACTTTTTTACAATCTGTTAGTTTATCGTTTGAGCTCTTCGCTTAAAATATGTATTGTTAAGTTGCTTTTATTGTGTTAAAATATTAATAAGTTGAATTGTATGTTTTATCTTTTTGCTTAAACGGAGGTAAGGTTTATGAAAAAAAGATTGATTTTTATATTAGCTCTTACTATTCTGTTCGTATTGGCAATGACATGCTTTGCCTTTGCGGAGGAAGGGTACATCGAGGTAAATGGTATAAAAGCTCCGGCTACAGGTAAGATGCCGACATTCGATGGTAACGCAGGAGAAAACTATACCGTTTTAGAGGTTAAGTGGGACAAGGGATTGCCCGAAACCTATCTCGCATCTAACGATAAGTTTGATCCGCTCACGATCTATTATCTCAAGATGAAGATCAAGAAGAACGATGGCGAATTTGAAACTTTGCCCGATATTCATGTAGCAGGCGCTTCTACGAGCGATTATGACGAAGGAACGGTGGAATTTTATGCTAATGACAGAAGCATCGTTCTGGTAAACATGTCATTCCCTTTGACTATGCCCAAGAACTTCACGCTTGCTCATTTTGACGGAAACGGCAACTATGATGAAGAAGTGACTTTCGATCGCGAGTCTTCAGATAAAATCTATCTTACTCCATATACTTCTTCCGGCAAATATACCGGTACTGTTGATTATAAGTGGTATAAGAGCAACAAAGACGGCGAATACGATGCTAAATCTGTTATAGGTACGAAAAAGACTCTTGACACAACAAAGTATTTAAAGAATGGCGGCATATATTGGTTTAAGTGTATTGGTAAAAATGCCGAAGGAAAGACCGATGACATTCTTATTAAGGTTACACATAAGGTAAATATCCTTGACGAATGTAAGATCGATGTCAAAAACGTTGCATATAACGGCAAGAGCGGCAGAAAGCCAAATATTAAAATTACCGTAGCAAAGACCGGTAAAGTCCTTACACAGGGAACACACTACACCCTTCACTTTGCTAAGAAAGCTGCTTATAGAAAGAAAGTTGGAACATACAAGTTCACCATAGACGGAAAGGGCAAATATTATTATTACTATGAAGAGACCGATGGCGATTATACGTATTACACATTCAAGATAAATCCTAAATCGACAAAGATCTATTCAAAAGCAGCCCTTAAGGGTGGATTCAAGATTAAGTGGTACAAGAGAACCAAACAGACTTCTGGATATGAAGTAAGATACTCCACTACATCAAAGTTCAAGAGTGGTACTTATAAGACCAAAACAATTAAGGATACTTCCAGAAAGTATTTCGTAAAGAGAAACCTTAAAAAGGGTAAGGCATACTATGTAAAGGTTAGAACCTATAAATTAGTAAACGGAAATAAGTACTATTCAAAGTGGAGTAAAACCCAAAAAATCGTAACTAAGAGATAAGTAATTAAAGCCCGTGGTTTATTGCGGGCTTTTTAAGTGGAAAGGAGGAGCAAAATGAAAGCAAAAAGAATACTGTTTATCGCATTTCTTGTTCTGGTCTTTATTTTGGCCATGACATGCGTAGCTTTTGCTGATGGCGAAGTCGTTATTTCCGGAGTAGATGCTCCTAAAACAGGAGCTGTAGCTGATTTTGAAGGCGAATCTGTCGACCCGGATTTTACAGTCCTTTCGATAGGGTGGTGTCTTGCTAATGACAATTCCGATTTAAAAGAGGGAGATAAATTCGAACAGTTGAAAAGCTACTGGATCAAGGTAACACTAAAAAACAAATTAGAGGATTTCACATACGACAACTATCCAAAACTTACAGTAGATGGTCAAAGTTCAGGATTTGAAGACGGAGATTCCAGTGATTTCTTTATTGACAGCAATGATCCAAGGATCGGATACTATAGTTTCAAGTTCCCTATGACTAAGGCTACCAAATTCACTGTTGCTCATATCGATGAAAATGGAAACTCAGAATATGATTTTTACGCAGAAAACAACAGAATCCTTTCATATGGTATCAAAAAATATCTTAAGGTAAAACCATTTAAATACAGCGGAGACGTTACGTATACGTGGTATGCCAGCAATAAAGACGGTGAAAAGGTCAAGAAGATCGGTAAAAATTCCAGCTCCCTTAAGCTGAGTGAAATACTTACAGGAAATGGCGGCAAGAAGTATGTCCTTTGCCATGCTGTTAATGGATCCAAGAAAGCCGATGTGCTGTTCTCGATAAAAAATTACATCAATATATTTGATTCATGTACCATTAAAGTTAAGAACGTGGCATATAACGGCAAGACCGGAAGGGTTCCTGACGTAAAGATAACGGTTGATAAAACCGGTAAAGTTCTGAAGAAGGGAACTCATTATAAACTTCTGTTCAGTCAGTCCGCTAAGAACAGAAAGAAGGTAGGAACTTATCCGTTTGCAATTGGTGATAAGGGCTACTACTTCTACTATGATGAGAGTATCTACGAGACTGATGATGAGGATTACAGCATTTACGATCTATATTTCAAGATCAATCCCAGAAAGACTTCTATTTATTCCACCCAAGCTTTAAGAGGCGGATTTAAGGTAAAGTGGTATAAGAGGACTAAACAGACTTCTGGATATCAGGTGAGATATTCTACTACTAAAAACTTCAAGAAAGGTACATATCATACCAAAACCATTAAGAATACTTCAAGAACTTACTTTACGAAGAAAAATCTCAAGAGAGGCAAATACTATTACGTAAAGGTAAGGACATATAAAGTAGTTGATGGAGAGAAATATTACTCAAAGTGGAGCAAGGTTAAGAAAATTAAGACAAGGTGGTAATTTGTTGAACTACTAATACTTTTGTGCTATAATAATTGCGTCGTTTTTGCGGCGCAATTATTGTGTTTTGGAGTAGTATTTGTATGTTATCTTCTGGTCATAAATTAGATTATCCGGAACTGACCATGTTTCAGATGATCGAGCGGATATCAAAACAGTATCCCGATGAGCCGGCTTATGAATTTTACGATATAAAGACCAGCTTCAGGGATTTTGTGGAAAAAATAGAAGATGCGGCCAGGGCTTTCAGAGCTAACGGTATAAGGAAAGGCGACCGTGTAACCATATGTATGCCCAACTGCCCTCAGGCTTTAAACGCATTTTATGGTCTTAACAGGATAGGTGCTGTCGCCAGTATGATACATCCGCAGTCAGCACAATCTGAGATATCCTTCTATCTTAACGACTCTGGATCAAAGATGATCCTGGTGCTTGATATGTTCTACAAAAAAATAGAAGATGCCTTAAAGGATGTGGATCATCCGGTCACGGTGCTTGTTGCAAGAATGCAGACCGAACTTCCTATTCATCTTAAAGCGCTTTATGTAGCGAAAGAAGGCAGAAAGTATCTTGGTTATCCTGATACGGACCATGCCGTACTTTGGACGAAATTCTTAAGATCAGGCTGGACGGAAGAACTCCCAGAGATAAAGTATGACAAGGACCGCACTGCTGTCATCCTTTATTCCGGTGGAACCAGCGGTAAACCAAAGGGTATAGAACTCACAGATCTTAATTTTAACTCCTGTGCTATTCAGGCCAGGGATGCCATAGATGAGGAATTCAGAGTAGGTCTTACCATTCTTGGATGTATGCCAATATTTCATGGATTTGGCCTCGGAATCAATATTCACGCCATAATGATCCATGGCGTATGCTGCATATTGATGCCCACCTTTAATCCTAAATCTTATGCAGATATGCTAATCAGAAAGAAACCGAACCTCATTGCAGGTGTCCCCACCATATTTGAAGCATTACTGCATCTTCCAGAACTTGAAGGCTTTGACATGAGTTTTCTGATCGGCATGTTTTCGGGCGGAGATTCTCTTTCTAAAGAACTTAAGCACAAGATAGATAATTTTTTGAAAGAGCACAATGCAGGAATTCAGGTCCGCGAAGGATACGGCCTTACTGAATGTGTGACAGCGAGCTGCCTTACTCCTAAAAACACCTATAAAGAGGGAAGCATAGGTCTTCCTTTCGCTGATACGGTATATGCAATAGTTCGTCCCGATACTGACGAAGTAGTGCCTAACGGAGAAGAGGGAGAGATAATCATGAGAGGACCTTCTGTGATGAAGGGATATCTGAACAACGAAGATGAAACCAACAAGGCTTTAAGAAAACTGGCCGACGGCAACATCTGGCTTTATACGGGAGACCTCGGTAAGATGGATGATGACGGTTATGTATATTTCAGTCAGCGTATCAAAAGAATGATAATCACCAATGGATATAACGTTTATCCAGGACAGATAGAGAACGTTATAGACGGATGTGAGGAAGTAGCCTATAGCTGCGTGATCGGTGTCAAAGACCCAAGACGCATTAAAAGGGTTCGTGCATATATAGTCCTCAATGAGGGATATGAGCCAACGGAAGATACCAAGATGAGTATCATGGAACAGATTGCTGTACACATAGCATCTTACGCTCTTCCCAAGGAGATTGTTTTTAAGGAATCAATGCCCAAGACTCTTGTAGGTAAAGTTTCCTACAGAGCACTTGAGGAGGAGGCAGAAAATGAAAATAACGTGGACAACGACAGCGTCTCTGATAATTAAAACAGAAGACTTAATACTTGCCTTCGATCCTTTCATGGAAACGCCGCTTAATAAGCCAGTTACGGAACCAGGAAGACCTGAACTGGCTGAACTATACAGAGCTGCAGACAGGGTATATATCAGTCACGGACATTTCGACCATATATATCATTTTAAAGACCTATATATAAATACTGATACACCCATATATGGCACTGCGGAACCTTTGAAGAGCCTTAAAAGGGACGGACTAGATCCTGAACAGCTTCATCTCATACAGCCGGGATATAAAGAAAAGATCGGAAATTTGGAAATAGAAGCATATCAGGGAAGACATTGCAAATTTGATCTTCCCATAGTGATCAAAACGCTTGTAAATAAAAGGACACTTAAAAACCTTAAGCGTCTTAAGGAGATACAGGCTTTAAGAAAGGATTATCTTGAAGAAGGGGAGATGCTCTTTTATGAACTGCGCTGTGAAGGTAAACGGATCCAGGTAATGGGCTCCATGGGAATGGATCCGAATACTGAATATCCTGTTGGAGCGGATCTTTTGATCATGGCATTGCAGGGACGAAATGATCAGGATAAATACGCCATGCAGTTTGTCGAGAAACTGAAACCTAAGAGAATAATGCTGTATCACATAGATGATAGTTTCCCACCTATGAGCGGAGAAGTGGATACGCTGGGATTTGAGATAAATGCAAAAAGGCAGGGGATCAATGCCATGAAACCTATGAAAGGTAAAGAGTATGATATATGAAAACTAGGATAAAGAACAAAAAATTCGGAGACAGACCTGATGGCCATTATGTCAAGGCGCCGGGACTTCAGACTGTAATGGGATATCTTTTCCCGAAGAGAACAGACTGCGAAGTTTATCTGAATGATAAGCTCGATGCAACAGAGCTTCTTAAGTACATTGAAAAGAAGAACGCTGAACATCCGGAATACAAGACTACCATATTCCATTGTGCGCTTACATGCATCGACAGGATCATCAGGGAAAGACCTCTCTTGAACAGATTCATCCAGGGTTACAGGATGTACGAAAGGGAAGACGTCAGTCTGAGTTTCGTTGTAAAGAGAAAGTTCGCAGATGGAGCCAATGAGTCTCTTATGGTACTTGTACCTAATGATGAGGATAACATCGATTCCATAAGCCGCAAGATTGTCGGAGACGTTAACGAAACCAGGAAGAGCGACGTGGCAACCGGAGGCGTAGACGAATTGCTCGATAAATTCGCAGCCATGCCTAGACTTATGATCATGGTTCTTATCCGTATCATTCGTTGGCTGGATTTCTGGGGAATCAATCCGGAATTTATAACAGAAGGAGATCCCAACTACACGACAGTCCTTGCCAGCAATCTGGGAAGCATCAAATGTCCTTCGGTATATCACCATCTGAACAATTATGGAACTAACAGCATTATGATTACCATTGGAACTCTTCATAAAGAAGAGTTGTTAATGCCTGATGGTCATAAGGAAATCAGAGACGTGGTGGATTTCGGGGCAATTCTGGACGAAAGAATCGCAGACGGTTTCTATTTCGCCAAGAGTTTGAGACTGTTAAAGCATGTTTTTGAAAACCCTGAACTCCTTGATAAACCCCTTGGTGAACACAGCGGATTTGACTATGATGAAAAATGAGGTGAACCGTGAGACTACATAACGCAGGAAAATATAACGGAGATGAGAATTCTTTGCCTAAGAGAGAACATCCTGAAGGTTATGTTCCTTTCAAGGAACCTGAGGATATGAAGAAATTTGCTACATTAATGAGCATAGTAACTATCGGAATTCTCATAATAACCTTAGGCTTGTTTTATTTCAGATTAATCAGGTGGCAATTATCCAACGGAGAAGCCATATCTTTTTATGGCAATGCTTTTATTGGCGGATTTGTCCTTTATCTGGTTACACTTATTCCTCACGAAATACTCCACGCCCTGTGGTTTAAAGGTGATGTTAATTACTATCACAACCTTAAACAGGGAATGCTTTTCGTCGTTGGTACTGAGGATATGCCTAAATGGCGTTTCGTTGTTATGAGCATGTGCCCCAATGTGGTTTTTGGATTTATTCCATATATTCTTTTTATGATATGGCCTGAACTTACCGCCCTGGGATTCTGGGGGGCCATGGCCATAGCATCAGGTGCAGGAGACTTTACTAACGTATATAACTGCCTGACACAGGTGCCGAAGTGTGGAATCACATATTTGAGCGGCATGCATTCTTACTGGTACATGCCTAAGGAGGCATAATGCTGATATCTCAATATTTTGTCGAGTTTATGTTTTACAGCTTCCTGGGATGGGTATGGGAATCCGTATACTGCACCATTAAAGAGAAGCACTGGCAGGACAGGGGTTTTCTCTTCGGACCCTATTGTCCCATATATGGATCTTGTATAGTAGCCGCCGAGATTGTCTTCGGACATCTGATCCCGGGCGGCATGGAAAACATGTCATTTCTGACAATATTCATAATTTCGTATATAGGGTCTGCCGTTGCTGAGTTCGGTACGTCCTGGGTACTGGAAAAGCGCTTCAATGCCAGATGGTGGGACTACTCGGATATGCCCCTTAATATTCAGGGAAGGATCTGCGTACCTGTCAGTATATGTTTTGGTGTTGCTGGAATTTTTTGCGTAAAGATCCTGATACCATGGATGAGCGGGCTTCATCAGGAAATCCCAGGCCTTTTATATGAAGGAATTGCAATGGTACTTGCGGCGGTTTTCGGAGCTGACTATGCTCTTACGGAAGCCAGCCTTAATGCTCTTCTTAAGCGTATGGAAGAATACAAGGCAGACTTCAATGAACGCGCACAGGAGACCTATATAAGGATAAGCGAAGCCCCAGAAAACATCCATTCAGCAATAGCTGAAAAGAGGGAAGACCTGAAAGCCATGGGTGAAGAGCTAAGAGAAATCCGTTCTGAAGCGGCAGAGGACTTCCTGAACAAGATAAACGGCTTCCAGGTAAGTAAGCTCAAGAATATGAAGGCTTTCAAGCCTCGGCTTCCTGAAGATATGGAAGCTTTGGACAGACTTAAAGATAAAATTTCAGAAATAAAGAAACATAGCAGCAGAGGATAACTAAATAAAAAAATAATTCGGTGAACTAAATATAACCTGGCCAAAACTGATAATCTTTGCAATAATCGCCGGAATATACACAGGAGTTATGGTTTTGATACCGCAGGCGAGGGATACATCCTTTGCTGATATTAGCATTACCTTCGAATGGTGGATATTGTTCGGAACCATAATAATAATGAACAGCAAGTCGAACCTGGATTCGGCACTGAAATGCATTGTATTTTTCCTGATCAGCCAGCCCCTTGTTTACCTCGTACAGGTACCTTTCAGCGATCTCGGCTGGGGGATCTTCGTATACTATAAAGGCTGGTTCATATGGACACTTCTGACTTTCCCCATGGGCTACATTGGCTACTGGCTCAAAAAAGACAAGTGGTGGGGTTTGTTCATAATCGTACCCATTATGTTTTTCCTGGGATATCACTACTCAGGTTTCTTAAGAGAATGCTGGACATATTTCCCGCATCATCTCCTGAGCGTCATTTTTTGCGCAGCTTGTATTATTCTGTTTGGCCTTTACATATTTAAGGACGAGAAGGTCAGAAGGGCAGCGCTTATTATTGGTATTATAATTATCATAGCAATGACCGTTTTCTGTTTCGTGCAGGGTCATAACTATTATGAAACAGACCTTCTCCTGTCGGCTGAATCTGAGAGCGAGGGCCTGGTTTTCGATGATTCATATCATGCGGAATTTGCAGATCCTTCCTATGGCGAATGCACCATAGATTATGAAAACAATTTGCAGACATACAAGGTTCACGTCAGATTTGAAAAGCAGGGTGAGACGCAGATGATTTTAACAGCACCTGACGGGACACAGAAAAAATATAATCTGATAATCGGAAGAAGCACTTACAACATTAAAGAAGAAGGCACGGATGATTGGAGATATTAGGGATTATAAAAGATATTAAATTAAAGGGAAATATATATGACCGCAGAAGAATTTGTAAAGAATTGTTACAAAGAAAAAGAAAATATACTAAAAATATATTTTGATATAGAAAAAGAAACATATGTAGGAGAACAAATAAAAAATATTGTTTCTAAAGGTGTTTCTTATGAAGAAGTAAAAGAATTAATCGATTCAGTTATGAATGATACATTTTATACATTGTTATTAGGACTAGATGGTGAAACATCATTAGGCGATGTACAAATGCAATATAAATTATTTGATGAAAATAATAATTTAATTGAGGGTATAGAAGAAAATGCATATGACATTTTTATGTCAGAAGAATAAGCTAAGCAAATTAATAATAAAAGGATTTGATCCAAATGAATGAAAATAAAACTAATATAAACTGGTACCCCGGTCACATGAAAAAGACCCGGGAACTCATCCAGGATAATCTGAAGATGGTGGATCTGGTCATCGAAGTTATAGATTCCAGGATACCCAGATCTTCAAGGAATCCCATAATTGATGAGCTTATCCAGTCTAAAAAAAGAATAATAATACTGAATAAGAGCGACCTTTCTGATGATGGCGCAAATAATGCCTGGGCGGAGTATTTCAAATCCCAGGGAAATCTCGTGCTGAAACTGAACGCAAATCGCGGAGACGGAGTTAAGGAACTCTTCAAAATGCTTGAGAAACTTCAGGATGAAAAGAACCGGGATAAGGCTCTTAAGAAGCCTCTCAGGATGATGATCGTAGGAGTTCCCAACGTAGGTAAATCTTCTTTGATAAACCGCATGACCGGACGAAAATCTGCCAAGACAGGGGACAGACCTGGGGTAACCAAGGGTAAACAGTGGCTCAGCGTCGATAACGGCATGCAGCTTCTGGACACTCCCGGTATCCTCTGGCCTAAATTCGAAGATCCCGTGGTAGGGCTCAACCTTGCTTTTTGCGGATCTATCAAAGACGAGATAATGGACATGTCTGAGCTTGCCCTGGAGCTTATCAAGGTTCTCATGAAGGATTATCCCGATCTTCTTGTTAAACGGTATAAGCTGGACGAAATCCTGAGTGACGGAGATTACTCGGAGACCTTTGAACGTGAAATCGACGGAGAACAGGAAGCAGCTCTTGCCAACATGGAGGCTATAGCTAAGAAGAGAGGATTCATTCTTCCCGGAAAGCGTATCGATTATGAGCGTACAGCCAAGACTATACTGGATGAATTCAGATCTGCTACGATTGGAAAGATAACTTTGGAGAAAGTATGACTAAACAGGAAAGACTCGAAAAATTAAATAAACGCCATGCCGAGATGTCGGCCTATGACGCCCAGTATCGTCTTGCATACGGGAATATCGGCGGCGTGGACGAAGTAGGACGCGGGCCGCTTGCAGGTCCGGTAGTTACAGCCTGTGTGGTTCTTCCTGAAGATTTTGATGTGCTCGGGGTAGACGACTCCAAAAAGCTGAGTCTCAAAAAACGTGAAGAACTTTATGAGCAGATTCTTGAAAAAGCTCTTGCCGTAGGAATAGGAATGTGCGACAATACTGTCATTGATGAGATAAACATTCTCGAGGCCACAAAGCGCGCGATGGTTGAATCTATCAACAAAGCAGATAAAATGCTTCAAAAGCGCAATCTGGGCGCTCTGAGCCATGTTCTTATTGATGCGGTTAAGTTAAACGGGATAAGTCAGAGCCAGTCCAACATCATCAAGGGAGATGCCACCAGCCTTTCCATCGCAGCGGCGTCCATAGTAGCTAAAGTTACAAGAGACAGGATGATGATGGCTTATGCTGAAGAATATCCCTGGTACGGTTTTGAATCAAACATGGGATATGGTACAAAGAAGCATTATGAAGGAATCAAAGCTCACGGCATAACTCCAATACATCGTAAAACATTTCTCAAGGGAATAGTTTAAAGGAGGACGAAAATGGTTTTTGATTATAAGGGTCTTGAAGCAAAAAAAGTCGAGCACATGAGAGACGGTGAGGGCCATGTTTTTTCAAAAAGAGTAGATCTGGAAGACATGGGCGGGATTATCATAAATACCATTCCTCCCGGATGCTCCATAGGTCTCCATCAGCATACAAGTGATTTTGAAGTCTGCTATGTTATAAGCGGAAAAGCCTATGAGGTAACAGAGGAGGGAAGAAGCCTTCTCGAGCCTGGCATGGTAGCATATTGCCCGAATCTCGGGAAGCATTCTTTGGTAAATGAATTCGATGAGGATTTTGTTTTCTTCGGAGTCCTCCCGAAGGTTAAATAGTTTTTACAGGGCAAAAAATGCCCGTCAATATATTTCGAAATACATCGGAGGTAAATGTATGAATATTTTAGTTTTAAACGGAAGCCCACGTCCCAAATCCAATACCAAGGCTCATGTAGAGGCTTTCAAGGAAGGCGCAGAATCAAAGGGACACAGCGTAAGGATTCTCGATATAGCCAAAATGAAGATCAACGGATGCTTAGGATGTGAGTACTGCCACACCAAGGGAGAGGGTGCCTGCGTACAGAAGGACGATATGCAGGAAGTTTATCCTTATCTGGCCAATGCTGATATGATCGTCATCGCCAGCCCTATCTACTACTGGGGATTCACCGGACAGATGATGAATCTTATTACAAGATTCTATGCTCCCGGAAAACCGGCGGCTGACAAGTATGCTCTGTTCCTGAGCTCAGGTTCTCCCGGAGTATATGATGCTCCTATAAGCGAGTACAAATCCATTCTGAAATTCTTCGGAGCAACTAATATGGGTATAATCACTGCTTATGGTTCACAGAACAGCTCTGAGGAAAAACTCGAAGAGATCAGAACCTTCGGTCAGTCACTCTAATAACGAAAGGACATTTTATATTATGAAAGTTATCACATTTGGAGAGATACTTCTCCGTCTGGCATCACCGGGATATACCAAACTTTTCCAGAAGGAAAACCTGGAAGCTACCTTCTGCGGAGGTGAGGCTAACGTAGCCGTATCGCTCGCTATTTTCGGACTTGATTCCGGATATGTTACAAGGGTTCCCGATTCTGACGTGGGACACGCTGCCATCAACTCCATGAGATATTTTGGTGTAGATACCAAAAACGTCGTATTTGGCGGAGACAGGCTGGGACTTTATTATCTGGAGAAGGGTGCCTCTCAGCGTCCTTCCAAGGTAATATATGACAGAGCTTACTCAGCTATATCTCAGGCTAAAAGAGAAGATTTCAACTGGGATGAGATTTTTGAAGGCGCTGATTGGTTCCATTGGACAGGAATTAATCCTGCCTTATCAGATGAACTGGGACTTATCTGTGAGTATGCTTGTAAAGCTGCAAAAAATAAAGGTCTCACCATTTCCTGTGACCTGAACTACCGTGGCAAACTCTGGAC
>JAEEGL017369687.1_pt1 | contig 26153 bp, 14 predicted proteins | sample 9134231 | NCBI WGS metagenome assembly JAEEGL01 (sample SAMN16246548, study PRJNA631951) | gut metagenome | biome: gut microbiome; feature: rumen; material: fiber-attached | host: Bos | place: Iran: Karaj | collected 2018-10
AGGGAGATAAGGGAAACCCGCTTGCGGGCGGGTTTCCCTTAACCCCCTGCACCCCTTATCCTTTCCTGGCCGCCTGGGGGCTCCTGTGGCTGGGTGGGTAATCGGGAGATCTCATGTCGCCCCCAGACCCGCGGAACTTGGCGAGCGGTAGTGGCAGTTTAGGATCCATCATCCTGCAAGGGGCCCGAGGTGGGTGAGCTTCGCTCAGCCCACAGTCGGGCCCCCGAGTAGCTGGGTTAATAGTTGAGAAAGCTTTCGTTTCGGGGACTGGCCTTTAACTTGAAGCTTTTGAAACTTGGGAGGCAGCCAGGAAAACGGTTAATTTCTTTCAGGAAAACTCAGTTCCACTACCAGAAACTGAAGTTTTCTGACCATTCTCCTTGAGAGCTCTGGCAGAAACTGGAGCTTATCGATCGATTTACTTCATAGCCACTGGCAGAAATTTAAGCTTCCAACGTTATAACCCCCTACTCCGCAAAACGAAATTCCTACTGAATCACCCGCTCACTATCCAAAGTACCCCCGCTCTTAGATGTAATGGGCTTTGGTTTCATCGCATCGCGATGGAGCCAAAGCCCAATTTTCAAACTAACCCCCAAGAAGAAAGAAAGCGAGGTGCGGTGCCCCTTCGCCACACCGTCTGTTTCCACTTGGGGGAGGTCCGGAGGGCGCGAGTCCTCCGCCGTTGGGGGAAGATGGGAGAGTGCAGAGAGGGTAAGAAACCACCGCCCGGAAGCGGGGGTTTCTTATCCTCTCTGCCTTGAAACGAGAATTGGAGATCGTCCGGGGTAAGTTTTAGCTTCTGAAACATTACCATTCCGATCAGAAATTGATACTTTTATATGAAGAAACTTGGTCTTTCTCTCGCGAGACTATAAGTAAATATTTGGAGAAGCTTATCTTTCTCTCGTGGGCTCTCGGGTTAAAGTTTCAGTGAGATTGATTTTCTCTCGCGGCATCATCAGTTTTTCATCGATCTTATTCGCAGGGAGATAAGGGAAACCCGCTTGCGGGCGGGTTTCCCTTAACCCCCTGCACCCCTTATCCTTTCCCTGCCGCCTGGGGGCTCCTGTGGCTGGGTGGGTAATCGAGAGATCTCATGTCGCCCCCAGACCCGCGGGCGTCGGCGAGTGGTAGTAGCAATGTAGGATCCATCATCCTGCAAGGGGCCCGAGGTGGGTGAGCTTCGCTCAGCCCACAGTCGGACCCCAGAGAGGCTTGGTTAGTAGTTGAGAGAGCTTAGTTCGTAGGCTTACTATAAGCAGTTTCAATAGAAGAAATTCAGGATCTCCGATAAGGACGAAAAACCTCACCAACTTTCAACTCACCCAAACCTGTCAGAACTCCCCGGTAGAGGCTTTGGTTTCATCGCAACGCGATGAAGCCAAAGCCTTTTGAACTGTATCACCCCCAAGCAGGCAATCAGCGAGGTGCGGCGTTCCCTCGCCGCACCGTCTTCTTCACCTTGGGGGAGGTCCGGAGGGCGCGAGCCCTCCGCCGTTCGGGGAAGATGGGAGAGTGCAGAGAGGGTAAGAAACACCCGCCCGGAAGCGGGGGTTTCTTATCCTCTCTGCCTTAAAAGGATAATTGGAGATCGGACAAAATCAGTATTTACTTTTGAAACATCCTATTTCCAATTTGAAGTCAAGTTTTCTAAATAAAGAAAGTTTATCTTTCCATCGGGAAATCTGAAGATTAGCTTTTAAGAAGCTACCCTTTCTCCCGCGAAATCATGATTTTTTCATCGATCCTGTTTTGCAGGGAGATAAGGGAAACCCGCTTGCGGGCGGGTTTCCCTTAACCCCCTGCACCCCTTATCCTTTCCTGGCCGCCTGGGGGCTCCTGTGGGTGGGCTGGTAAGAGGGAGATCTCATGTCGCCCCCAGACCCAAGGAGGTTGGTGAGCGGTAGTTACTATTTAGGATCCATCATCGCGCAAGGGGCCCGAGGTGGGTGAGCTTCGCTCAGCCCACAGTCGGGCTCCCGAGAGGCTTGGTTGGTAGTTGAGAGAGCTTAGTTCGTAGGCTTACTATAAGCAGTTTCAATAGAAGAAATTCAGGATCTCCGATACGGACTCAATAGTTCCCCAACCTTTAACTTAACAAGACCTGCCAGAACTCCCCGGTAGAGGCTTTGGTTTCATCGCAACGCGATGGAGCCAAAGCCTTTTGAACTGTATCACCCCCAAACAGGCAATCAGCGAGGTGCGGCGTTCCCTCGCCGCACCGTCTTCTTCACCTTCGGGGAGGTCCGGAGGGCGCGAGCCCTCCGCCGTTGGGGGAAGATGGGAGAGTGTAGAGAGGGTAAGAAACACCCGCCCGGAAGCGGGGGGTTCTTATCCTCTCTGCCTTGAAAGGATAATTGGAGATCGGGCAAAATAAGTATCCACTTCCAGAACATACCATTTCCGATCAGAAATCCGATGTTTCACCAATTAAACCTCATATTTCCGCACAGAAATTCCTGCTTCTCAAACAAACACCCAGCTCATTCCACCCAGAAACCCCATCTTCCCACCTCAAAAACTACCCTCCCCACCAGGAAATCCCCACTTCCAATACAAGAAAGCCACGATTTCCACCCGGAAACCATGGCTTTCACTTCTCACCACCTATTATTTCCACCCTTCCCACACCAGGCGCCACACCAATACACCTCCATTAACTGCAGCCGGTGGTTGAGCCGCAGCTCATGCACTTTAAACATGCGCCGTTGCGCACCATAGTGAAGGCGCCGCATTCCGGGCAGGCGTCGCCTTCGTAGCCTTGTTGTCTGGCCCGGGAGATGCGCTGCGCTTTGTTCGAGGGTTGCTTTCCTGCAGGTTTAGCCGCACCCGCATTGCGCGGGAGGGGGATCGGCGTTTGCTCACCTTGAATGCCGCCTCGGTTAAAGCCGTTTGAATCGTGGGATTCCGACGCCCCCACGTAGTGAGCGTTGGGGATCACTTCTTCATCTGTGTATTCCGGCTCGTCGTGCTGATGCATCGCGTCTGCGCGCAGGTCTTCCGGCTGCACTTGGGCAAGTTCATTGCGGCCCAGGTAGCTGACGGCGAGCTCCCGGAAGAGGTAATCGATGATCGAAGTCGCCATTTTAATGCGGTCATTGCCGATCACCAGGCCGTTCGGCTCGAACCGCGTAAAGACAAAGGCATCTACGTATTCTTCGAGCGGCACTCCGTACTGGAGGCCGAGGGAGACCGCGATTGCGAACGCGTTCATCAGGCTCCGGAAGGCAGCTCCCTCTTTGTGCATGTCGATGAACAGCTCGCCCAAACTGCCGTCGTCGTATTCACCAGTTCGCAAATACACCTTGTGACCGCCAACGATCGCCTTTTGGGTATAGCCTCTCCGGCGCGAAGGCAGCTTTCTCCGTCTGGCCAGGTATCGAACGACCACCCGCTCGGCCAGCATCTGCGCCTGGGAACTGGGGTTCGCGGTCGAGAGAAGCTCGAGTTGCGTGGCGTGTTCTGTCGTTTCTTCCTCGGCATCGTCAAATAAACTGGTGTTGAGCGGCTGACTCAGCTTGGAACCGTCACGGTACAGCGCGTTGGCCTTGAGTCCCAGCTTCCAGCTTTGAAGGTATACGTCGAGAACCTGTTCGATGCTGGCGTCCGAGGGCAGGTTGACAGTCTTGGAAATGGCTCCGCTGATGAAGGGCTGCACAGCTGCCATCATGCGAAGATGCGCTTCCGGCGAGATATAGCGGGTTCCACGCTTGCCACATTTGCTTGCGCAGTCGAAAACGGGAAGATCCTCTTCGCGGATCCCGGGTGCGCCCTCCAGGGTCATGGTTCCGCAAATGTAATCGTTGGCCTCGGCGATCTGACTTCGCGAGAGTCCAAGGGCCGAAAGCAGATCGAAATCGGCGCGGTTGAGGTTCTCCTTTGGGATACCCAGTCTGTCCACCAGGAAAGCGTCGTCGAACAGGCCGCGATAGAACACCATCGAAAGGTGGAAGGCAGAAGGCAGCATCGACTCGATGCGATCGATGGCCTCCTTGGTGAAGTGGTGCTCCTGTAAACATTCCGGCGAAAGATGGGGACAACCCTTCAGCGTGGCGTGACCTTTGGAATACGAGACGATTTGCTCGATCTCTGCGTCGCTGTACCCCAGTTTCTTTAAGGCGACGGGCACTGACTGGTTGATCATCTTAAAGTAGCCGCCGCCGGCGAGCTTCTTGAACTTCACCAGAGCAAAGTCCGGCTCGATGCCGGTGGTGTCGCAGTCCATGGCAAGCCCGATCGTCCCGGTGGGAGCGATAACCGTCACCTGCGCATTCCTGTATCCCCAGCGTTCGCCCTTCTCTATCGCCTCGTCCCACATGGCCCGCGCGCGGTGCACGAGCTCTGTTTCATGCGCATCGCTTAACCCCGCAGGCGGAATCGGCAGATCTTCGTAGGGACCAAATGCGCCCGCATCCTCGTAAGCGGCTCTCCTGTGGTTGCGGAGTACCCGCAGCATCGCGTCGCGGTTGAGATCGTAACCTTCAAAGCTGCCCTTTTCGCGCGCCAAATCCGCTGAGGTGGAGTAAGCAACCGCCGTCATCAGGGCCGAAACGCCGCCTGCAAAGCAGCGACCTTCGTCTGAATCGTAGGGAAGCCCCTTTATCATGAGCGCGGTGCCTAAGTTGGCGAACCCCAACCCTAAGGTTCTAAACCGGTAACTCTGCTCCGCCACCTTGCGTGAGGGGAATTGCGCCATCGCAACCGAGATTTCCAGGGTCAGGGTCCAGAGTCTGCAGGCGTGAATGAAGGCCTCGCAGTCGAGGGATCCATCCTCTTTGAGGAAGCGGGCTAAGTTTACGCTGGCGAGATTGCAGGCGGTCTCATCCAGGAACATGTATTCGCTGCAGGGATTGCTTGCATTGATGCGCCCGCTGTTCGGGCAGGTATGCCAGGCATTGATGGTCGTATCGAACTGAAGCCCCGGATCCGCGCAGGCCCAGGCGGCTTGTCCGATCTGCTGCCAGAGATCGCGGGCGCGCAAGGTCTTCTTTACGCCGCCGGTTCTGTAGTTCAACGCGAAGAGATCGTCGTTTTCCACGGCGTGCATAAAGGCATCCGAGACGCGGACGGAGTTGTTCGCGTTCTGACCTGCCACTGTCGCGTAGGCTTCAGACTGCCAGTCGACGTCGAAGATGGGGAATTCAAACTCGGGCACGCCCTGCTTTGCGAGGGAAAGGACCCTCGAAAGGTAGCTTTCGGGAACTGCCGATGCGCGGGCTTCGTGCAGCGCCCTCCGGAGTTCAGCATTGCGCTTTGGATCGCAACGCTCGTCACCCTCACCCTGGTGGGTCGCCTTAAAGACAGCCTTCAGATGCTTGCGGATCATCTTGGATCCTGCAACCAGAGCAGCCACCTTTTCTTCTTCGCGAGACTTCCATCCAATAAAGGTTTCTATGTCTGGATGGTCGATGTCGAGGCATACCATCTTTGCCGCACGCCTCGTGGTACCCCCACTCTTGATGGCTCCGGCCGCGCGATCCCCTACTTTCAGGAAGCTCATGACACCCGACGACTGACCACCTCCCGATAGCGGCTCTCCTTCGCCACGTATCGCACTGAAGTTGCTGCCCGTTCCGGATCCGTATTTAAAGAGTCGCGCTTCGCGAACAAACAAATCCATGATGCCACCCGGGTTCACCAGGTCGTCATCTACCTTCTGAATGAAGCAGGCGTGAGGTTGCGGATGGACATACGCGCTTTGCGAGAGCCGGGCTTCACCTGTCTCGGGATCACAGTACCAATGCCCCTGCGCGGTGCCCTCTATCCCGTACGCCCAGTAAAGCCCGCTGTTGAACCATTGAGGGCTGTTCGGCGCACCCATCTGATGCGCGAGCATGAATCGCATCTCGTCAAAATAGGCTTTTGCCGATGCTTCGTCGTCAAAGTAGCCCAGCGTCCAGCCATAGTAGGTCCAGCAGCCCGCCAAGCGATCAAAGATCTTCCGCGCCTCTCTCTCGCCCACCGCGCGCTCAGCTTCCGGGAGATCCTCCAATGCCGCGCGATCCGGAATCTGACGCCACAACCATTCGGGAACCCCTTCTTCCGGCACGCGCTTCAGGATCGCCGCAATGCCAGCCTTGCGAAAATACTTCTGGGCAAGAATATCGACGGCCACCTGGCTCCATTCGGAGGGCATCTCCAGATGCTCCGCACGATATAAAAGCGTCCCGTCGATCTGGCGAAGTTCGCTTTGTCGTTCAACGAACTGGATCCCCTCGTAAGGAGAGGACTTTTGAGCGGTCAGCAAGCGTTCAATCTTCATGGGCGGCTCCAAGTTGCGCAAAAAAGAAGCCGCTTTTACCGACGGGCGATCGGGGTTTTCAACCCCCACATGTAACCATTCGAGATCTAAGGGCCTCAGTTGCAGCCGGCCGAGCTTACGTCGCGCTGATGGGGATGAAGGCAGTTATGGGAGGAACTTAAGGCCGCGAAACGCGGGAAGAGGTGGGCGATGAGGAAAGCGTCACTTGGAGGACGGGCAGGCGTGGGTGTATTTGCCGAGAGTATGGATGGACGCGTCTTCGTTGCCAGTGACATCGCCGACTTGCGCAACTCCCGTAACGCCAATCCAATCTTCATCAAAGTTCCAGTCGCTGCCGATGGCCTGCTTAGCAGAAGCTCTGCATCTGCGTTGCATGTCTGTATAGGTGGTACCGCTTACACTCATAAATTTCGTGCTTCCAGTCCCAAAGGAATCGATAACAGTTCCATCTGGATCCTTTAATTCGATACCGGAATTATGACCAAAGCCACTCGGAAGATCCCTTTGTTTGCAGGTAATCGCTGCAGGTATATCAGCTTCGCAAACGACATAGAGCTCACCCGCTCCGATGGTTCCCGTTAAAGTCACTTCCGTTGTACTGTTGTGCACCAACTTATATCCGACGAGAGAGACAGGAGTGCGGCCGGGATTATAGAGCTCGATGGCCTTATAAGCCGTATTGTCCTTCTTGATACTGGACCTTTCATACTCCGAAATGAACACTTTCGGCTCTTCGGCGGCATCCGGGACGCATGCATAGTCTTCGCAGTGGGAGCCGGAGGGACAGGCGGCAACCCGGGAGTCGTTGTCGTCGCAATATTTAATGCAGTGGCCATCTTCGCAAAGATCTTCCGCAGCGCTGCCACAATGATCGTCTAACGTGCATTCCACGCAGTGATACGGCGCAGTCGTGCTGCAATAAGGAGTAGATCCGCTGCATGTGCCGCAGGGCGAGGTGATCGTCACGACCCCCGCCTTGGTCTTGTCGTAAGGGGCGTTGTTGACGTTGCCTGCCTGGTTCCCGTCGGAGCCTTGGCCGCCCGCATGGCAAAGCGTTGTATTGCCTTCTACGGAAACCAAAGTGGCCAGATGGTAGGTCCCGGCTGTCGGGATGGAAATCGTCGCCTGGTATTCCTTGTTGTTGCCCAGGCCGGCTCCGGTATTCAGGGTGGCGTCGATGAAAGTCCAGTTGCTGTCCGGGCTGCCGTTGTCGCTTGCTGCCAGCACATAGCCGATTTTCACCGTAACGGCAGCATTGCTGCCCTCGTAGATGCGCGCGTAAGCCGTAAAGGATTCCCCCGCTGCGTAGGTACCCGAAACCGGCGACTGGAAATTGCACCAATCCACGTAGTTCTGACTGGGCTGCTCGCAGGTATGGCTGTTTTGATTGCAGATCCTGCCGCCGCTGCAATCGCCTTCGTTGAGACAGCAGTTCGAGATCGCGACCTTAACGCATTGATTCTGGCGGCAGGTAAACTGATGGCACGCGTCCAGCTGACTGGCATCGCAATGGCTGAAGTCGTTCCCTTCGCAGCAGTTTTCGATGTCACGTGTGGCGCATGCAGTTCCGTTGCAATAGGCCTCTACGCAGACGCTTCCCGTAGGCGGGCAGTCTTCGCCCGGATCGTCGCAGCAATTGGATTTCGGCGTAAACTGACAATAACCCGTCTGGCAGCTGTAGTTCTGGCAGCTGCCCACAAAGGACGCGCAGTCGGAAGGGGTTCCGCAGGAGATGCAGCCGCTGGCGGATTTCGGTGCACAGCGGTTGCCGACGCAGGACCATTCCTGGCAGTAGCCGGGATCCCCCGTGCAGTCGCTCGCAGTGCGACAGCAGTTTTCGATGTTACGTGTGGCGCATGCAGTTCCGTTGCAATAGGCTTCGAGGCAGACATCTGTCGGAGTCTGGCAGTCTTCGAGCGGATTGTCGCAGCAATTGGATTTCGGCGTAAACTGACAATAACCCGCCTGACAGCTGTAGTCTTCGCAGACGCCCGCTGATTGCGCGCAGTCGGATCGGTTTTCGCAAGCCGTGCAACCGTTGGCCGCTTTTTGCTGACAGCGGTTGCTGACGCAGTCCCATTCCTTGCAATAGCCGGGATCCCCCGTGCAGTCGCTCGCAGTGCGGCAGCAGTTTTCGATGGGGCGCGTGTCGCATGTGTCCCCGTTGCAATAGGCTTCGCGGCAGGTATCTGTCGGAGTCGGGCAATCATCGGCTTTCGTGCAGCAATTCCGGATGGGGATGGTCTGACAAGTGTTTTCAGCACAGATGGGGGTTTCGCAGGTCGAATGCGTGCAGTCTTCAGCCTTCAGGCAGCATCCCGCCCCATTGGGTACCGTCTGGCAAACATGATCCGAAGTGCAGAAGCTGCGGAGGCATTCGTTTGAGACCGGACAATCCTCTTCGCCTTTGCAGCAGTTGCTGATGCTGGAAAAGCTGCAGCGATGAGTCGTCTGATTACAGCTGCCTTCCAGACAAACGTCGTTCGATTCGCAATCGTCATCTTTTACGCAACAGTTCTCGATCGGCTCTGTCCCGCAGGTATTGAGCTTGCAGGTGGCGCGGAGACAAATATTTTCGGGAGCCGGACAAGTCGTCTCGTTCAGGCAGCAGTTGGAGCGGGTGATAAAGTCACAGGTGCCGGCGTCGCAGCGGTAACTCTGGCAGTCATTCGCATATTGCGCACAGTCGCGTTCGGAACCGCAAAGCACACAGCCATCTTTGGCGACCTTTTGGCATCGGTTCCCTTCGCATTTCCATTCCTGGCAATCTCCGAGCTCGCCATCACAATCGTTGGCCTCTTCGCAGGCCCCCTCCACGATTTGAAGCCGGCAGGTATGGTCTTCGCACAGATATTCCTGCAAGTTGCTTTCAGGTTCGCCGCAGTCCGACTTTGTAATGCAGCAGCCGGTCTTTGGAGCGAAGCCGCATCGACCTTCCTTGCAAACAGCCTGAAGACAGATGTCGTTTTCTCCAGGTTGCGGACAATCTTCGGGATAGCTGCAGCTTTGATCCGCGTCCTGCTTTGGCCCGGCGGCATCCTGAGGAAGAAGCGCGACATCCTCCACTTCGGCATCCCGCGAGTAAGCATTCCCATCGAGCTCAACGGTCGTCTTCACATCCACGTCGTCTGCGCAGGCGGCAAGCAGGGCGGTTACAGCGAGCAAACCAAGAGGCAATGAGTTCAGGCAAGCATGGGTCACGGCGCCACTCCATCGGAGGATTCAATCGGGACAAGTTTACAGGAGGCAACGGGAAAAAGCCAAATTGCAGAGCCCGGTGAGCGCGGGCGGCAGAGCGCGTTTCAAAGCGGCAAAGATCCCCTGCAGGCGGCGGAACTCAAGATGTGCGCGAGGCAAACAGCGGGCGCAAAGGAAAGCGAAGAAGATGCAGGGTGATGAAGATTGCCCCCCGCTTCAGCAGAGGCATGTGGAGGAAGGGAGACGCCCCATCCGGCTGCAGCGGGATCCGGTAGACAGGCAGAAACAGCGTTTTTCGCTTGAGCGAGGGCATCTCGTCAGATCGTCAGCACAAAATACCCCGCCCGGAATGCCCTTATTCTTCGGCGGGATCTTCCTCTTCCGGCTCTTCGATCTCATCATCTGCGTCGAGATCATCGTCCTCTTCATCGGGCTTACGCTGGCCTAACTTGTCGCTGAGCCTGAATTCGGCGATGCGCTGGTTGATCTGCGCGTTGAGTTTTGCGTGCGCTTCGTCGGGATGGAGGATGATCGTCGCGTTGAGGCATTCCACGATCTCGCCGTAGCAGGTGATCAGTTCTTCACGCAGCTTTTTATTGAGGCCGACTTCATGTTCCGCTTTCTTATTACTCTTCTCGTCTTCGAGCTCACAGAAGGCGGTAAACGCACCTCTTAACCCTTTCACCCAGGTCAGGATGCATGCGCGGCTGAGTTTTTCCTCTCCGAAGGCTTCGAGCTTGGGAATCAGGGCGCCGATCTCACCATATTCTTCCTTATGCTTGAGCTTTCTCGGATCGGGAGTACTCGTAAACACGGGCCAAATCTCGTTTGCAGCCTGGGCAACCTCGGGGTCGGGGTTGTCTTTATTGATTTTCAGCTGGGTCTTCGTGCCCATCCAGATGCGGTCGACGCTCTTATCGATCTCTTTTAAGGTTGCGCCGAAGGGATAATGCTTTTTCCGGATCGCGATCTGGAAGGCGCGCTGCTTCTCCTGGAGTTTTAAGCCCATCGACTTCTCGACGGCGGGCTCGGCGATGAGGACGCCGACTACGCGGGATGTGAGGTAGTTCAGGGAAGCGTTGGTCACCTTGCTGAGACTGATGATTTCGATCTTCTCGGGCTTGTCTGCCATTTGGGAATCCTTTCATTGCGGGGCCGCGGGGGCCGATTTTGAAAAAGGAAACGGGCCGTCTCTCCGGCCGCATGCGATGTTTCCAAGTTTAAAAGCGCTCGTTTCGGGGCGTCAACCCTAAGATCACAAAAAGTGAGCTACCCCCGCGCGCCGGCGGATGGAGTTTATTTCTTGCAGCCCTTCTCTTTCTCGACAGCGATGATCGGTTTCACCATCGCGTTTAACCAGTTCTTTTGGGGCTGGGTCAGTTTCATGGGATCGAAGCCGGGATCCGCCTTGTACCAGGTCTGTTTTTCAAAATGGGTCTTCAAATCGCCGCTCGTAAACGGATAGCCCAGGAAGGCGTAAAAGCTGTTTCGCATCAGGCGCAGGGCTTCGCAGGAGGCGGATTTCAGGCTTTCCGGTGCGGCAGCGGAGCTCGCCTGCTCGAGATCGATCGATCCCCAGAAGAGTTGCCTGGGTGCAAAGGCGATCTTTATGGGCTTCATGACGCCGACATCGGTTGCTTCCCAAATCAACTTGCGCTCTCCGCCCTGCAACATCTTGTTGATCGCCACAGGAATCGCGGTTGCGGTGGGCGCAGAGCAGGGGAACGACTTTCCAAAGCGGCCTTCGCTGATGAGCGACTGGGGGATCTCATCGCAGAAAAGCACATCTTCTTTAAAGCGGATCTCCATCTTCAGCTTACCGATCTTGTCGCCCGCCCAGGGTTTGCTGGGAAACAGGTTGTATTCCAGCCATTGACTCTGGTCGGCCTGAAGATTCTCACCGATCTCGTAGCTCTGGACGATCTTCACCTGCTCTTTCGGTTCCAGTGAAACCGTCTGCGTAAAGGCGTTCGAGTAGTAGAAGCCTTTTCCATAGGGGTTTGCCTCCGGATCTTCGGCCTGTTTCTTTCTGAACAAGCCCAGTCTGCCCAGTTTGGCAGGCTGATCGCGAACCGTCACCTTAATTTCCCGGGGCATCTGCTGCTGGATCGTCGCGATGGTATCGTCGCCCGCGATGGGGGATTGCTTAAAAGGAAATCCGTAAAGCATAGATGTCGGCTGGTCGGACGTATTTTGAAACAGATAAGAGCTCTCGATCCGCCAGCCGCCATCGATCTGCTGCATGAGGATAGATTCTTCCGCAAGCGCGACGGGACGGTCTCTAAGGGACATCAGATTGACGCCGCTGCCCGTAAAGACCGTTTGACCTTCCGCAAAGGCCTGTTGCCCGAGCAGGATCGAGGCTGTTAGCAACAGAAAACCCAAAAATCGCTTCATCATCATGATCCTTTTTAAAAGAGAAATGCCATCCGGGCAGACAGAACGCGAGGATTCAGTCAGGAAACCTCGCGTTCCCTCCCGGAATGGCCCGGTTTACTTCTTGCAACCCTGGGCTTTCTCGGCGGCGGCTACAGGTCCCACCATTTCGGCGAGCCATTCCTGCTGCGCCTTCGGCAGTTTCTTCGCGTCAAACTGTGGATTTTCTTTGTACCACGCCTTCTTTCCAAAGTGAGCCTTCAGATCGGCGCTCTTAAAGGGATAGCCCAGGATCGCGTAATAGCCGTTGCGCAGCAGGCGGAGCTCTTCGCAGCTGTAAGTCACCTTGTTTCCATCGCCGTCACAGCTGCTGAAAGCGCCGATCTCCTGGTATCCCATGAAGACGTAGCGAGGTACGTAATAGACATCCAGATCTTTCTCGGGCGCGAAGTTGGGTAGATCCCAGACCATCTTGCGATTGCTGCCCTGCCCTTCAATCTTGTAACCCTTGATGGTGGTCGCAGTATCGGTGATGGTGCAGGGACAATATTCGATCCCCTTGCAGTTGTTCTTCTGGGCGGAGGTCATCTCATCGCAGAGAACCACATCTTCGATGAAGCGCACTTCGATCTGCGAGCGGCCAATCTGGTTACCCTTCCAGTTTTTGCCGGTCTTCAGAATATATTCTGCCCATTGGCTGCCGTCGGGCAGATAATTCGCTCCCGTATCGTAGCTGTTGACGATCTCCACGGTCTCGTTGGGGGCGAATTCAACGTCCCATACGTAGGCGTGCGTGTAGCTGGAATCTTTGCCAAGCAGCCCTGGCTTGCCCGCTTCCTGATCTTTCTCGCTCCGAATCTCGATCTTTCGGCTCGGAAGTTCCTTTCCGCGAACCGTAGACTTGAAGTTCTTCGCGAGCTCCAGCTTCCAGCTCACGTCGTCATAGTCCCCTGTAATCGAGCGACCCTTAAATGGAAAGCCGACAACTACCTTCTGCATCTTTGCGGATTCATTTTTAAAATGGAAGGTGACGGTCACGTGCCAGCCTCTATAGGTCTGCTGCAAAATGACGAGCTCGTCGGCCATGCGGATTTCGTCGTTTTGGATCGGGACAAGATTGACGCCCGCGCCGCCGAAGGTGGAGTCATTCGCCGAAACTTCGTTGCCCAAAAGCCCGAAGGCAGCTCCAAGCACTGCAAGAGACAAAAGTCGCTTCATGATTTGACCTTTCAAAATGGAAAAGCTGAGGTTTCCGGCCCAGCTGCTTAAAATTCACGAGTACAAAGTAACCCTTTCGTGAGGGTTTTGCCAAGTTTCATTTTGGGAAAGCTGATTTTTTTAATGAAGGCGGGCGGGATCGAAGTCTGGAAAGCCGGGATGGCGGGGCGGGCATGCAGGTTTGATTACTTGCAACCCTTCTGTTTTTCGATCGCCTTTACGGCATTGACGTGCGAGAAGAGATCGCCGCTCTCCACGGCCGAAAGCTTCTTGGGGTTAAACTGCGGATTCGGCTCGTACCAGCTGTATTGTTTAAAGAACTGAGTCAGATCCGCGCTCTTGAACGGATAGTTTTTGGTCGCGTAATAGGCGTTCCGCATGATGCGGAGATCCTTGCAGCTCGCGTCAGGATTCTGAAGGATGCGCGCTTCCAGAGCTTTCAGATCTTCATCCCAGGGTTCCGTCGTGGGCACGAAGGCATAATAGAGATCGGATTCGGGGCTGAAAGCCTTCAGATCCCAGACCACCTTCACGAAAATGCCGTCCGCCTCGTAGCGATAGCCCTTTGGCCGGTTTAAACCGTAAGCCGACATCCCGCGATCGACCTCTTTAAAATGGAGATGTGGCCTCACCTCGATCAGGGATCGACCTATCTTTCCGCCCTTCCAGTTCTTTCCGGTCCGAAGGACATAGGTGACGAACTGGAAAAGTTCTGCCGAGTAGCTGGTGTAATGCTTGTAGGTGTTGACCACCTCGATCGCCTCTCCGGGCGCGAACTCGACGTCCCACACATAAGCGCGCCCGTAACGCGACGCCTTGCTTTTGATCGCGATCTCCCTGGGCGCAACCGGCAATCCCCGCACCTTCGCCGTGAAATCCCTGATCTCCGGCTCGCTCATCTCTTTCTGCAGCTCGGGATCGAGGTTTTCCAGGTTCTCAGGCCGGGCTTCAGACTGGAGATCGATGGTGCGCGGAAACGGAAAGCCCATCGTCACCTTTTGAACCGCCTTCGACTCGTTCTTAAAATGGAATGTACAGGTGACATGCCATTCCTGCAGCGCCGGAAAATCCGTTGCCGGCACGCCATCGAGCACGATATGCTCGTCAGCCATCGTAATCTGATCGTTGGAGATGGGCATCAGCGCCGACCCTTCCCCTCCAAACGAAGTATCATTCGCCCCCGCACCGCCGCAGAGGAGGATCAACGCAAAGAAAATTTTCAACAGAGACCTGAACATCGATGATCCCTTTCTGTAAAGCTGCAATCTCCCGCAGGGAGGCGATGGATGCATTTTAATCAAGCTCCCCGCGCCGAGCAGGATCCAAGGTCCCCGAGAATTCAAGATACCCGCGCTGAGCGGGATCGATTGAGGACCAATCTTTCAACTGCGTTTTTCCCGGAATGGAATCCTGTTTTCATTCTTGATCACCCCCAATTTCCATCCGGAAATTGCAGCTTTCAGATCGTTCACCCCCGAATTTCATCGCGGAAACGCGAGTTTTCTATCCTTTAAACCGCATTTCCTGAACCGCGATCGTCAAGTTTACTCCCTTCAACCTACCCTTCCAGCCCAGCGACGGCAGTTTTCAGCCTTTCAACCCACCTTTCCTTGACCGCGAGGCTCAATTTCAATTTTGAAACATCGTCTCGCGGGCAGGGGATCGCAGGTTTACTTGCGGCAACCTTTCTTTTTCTCGAGCTCGCGAATCATTTTCGAGGATTGAAAGAGGAGATCCTGGCTCACCTTGGAAAGATTCTTGATATCGAAGTTCGGATTTTCTTTATACCAGAACATCTTTGAGAAAAGAGCCTTCAAATCCGGACTCTGGAAGGGATAGCCGTACCACGCATAATAGGCATTGCGCATCTCGCGAAGTTGTTCGCAACCGTACTCAGCGAAGTACCCATCCATCCTATAGTCTTTCCAGTAGTCCAGCGCCCACCGCGCCGGGTGGAACGAACAATAAAGATCCTCTTCAGGCGCGAAATCCTTCAGGTCCCAAACGAATTTCCGGAACTTACCCTCTTGCTCCATGCGGACGCCTTTGGGTGATTTTTCAAGTTTGATATCGTCAAACCCCTCGTACACGGGATCTTGCAGGAAGAAATCGATATTGGGTCTGACCTCGAGCTGCGATCGCCCGATCTTCCCACCCTTCCAGTTCTTTCCGGTCTTCAGGATATATTCGGCCCAATAACTGGTCGGGTCGTTGCTCGCCTTATGTTCATAGGTGTTGATCACCTCTATCGTCTCGCCGGGGGCAAATTCGACATCCCAAACCCAGGCTTGTCCATAGGGGGAACGCTTGTCTTTAATCTCGATCTCCTTCGATTTCACCGCGACGCCGCGAACTTTCGTTGTAAAGGACTTAATGAACGGCGCCAGGTAATAGGCTTTTTCAGCGGGAGACATCTTCCTGGGATCCGGATCCTCCGGGGGGAACTCTCCGCCAGAGAGCTGCTCGATCTTCCGCTGGAAAGGAAATCCCATCGTAAGCTTCTGCGGCTTATCGGTTTCGTTCTTAAAATGGAATGTGCAATGCACCTTCCAGATATCAACCAAATCATCCTTTGTTGGAACCCCATCGATGACGATATGCTCGTCGACCATGGTGATGTTGTCATTCTTGATCGGCAAAAGCGCCACGCCGTTTCCACCAAATTCAGTATCGTTCGCCTGGGCCGCACCGAAAGTGAGCGTTAAGGCGAGCAATGCTTTCATCATCGAATTTAAAATTTTCACTTCTTTTATCCCATCGTCCCGAAAGCGGGATCGATTGTTTCTAAATGAGAGAGCCATTCTCTCCGCAGAGCGGATTCTGGTTCCAATATTGAAAACTCACGATTTCTATCCGGAAATTGCAGCTTCCCAGTCTTTCAACTGCGAATCCCGATCCAGAAATGCCGGTTTTCAGCTCTTCAAACCGCATTTCCTGAACCGCGATCGTCAATTTCACTCCATTCAAACTACCCTTCCAGCCCTGCGACGGCAGCTTTCAGCCTTGAAACCCACCCTTCCTTGACCGCGAGGCTCAATTTCTATTTTGAAACATCGCCTCGCGGGCAGGGGATCGCAGGTTTACTTGCGGCAACCTTTCTTTTTCTCGATCGCACCGTAGATCTTCGAGACTTTGCTCAGCACTTCCTGGTTCGTCTTCGAGAGTTTACTGACGTCAAAGCCGGGATTTTCTTTGTACCATGGCATCTTGCTGAAGTGATCCTTCAGATCCGCGCTCTTGAACGGATAGCCCAGCCACGCGAAATACGCATTGCGGTTCAGGCGAAGCCGATCACAGGATTCTTCCTCCAACGCTTCGTTCAGGAAATCGGTGGCTGACAGATATTTATCCAGCAGATCCGCCCCGGTGAAGAAACTGAAATGGAGATCGGAGTCGGGTGCGAAATCCTTCAAGTCCCAGATCGCCTTTTTGAAAGCTCCATCTTCCACGATGCGGGCGCCCTTGGGCGTTGATTCAAAATTCTCTATCCACCCTGCAGTATCAGGGAAGAAGTCTGTATGAGGTCTCACTTCAAGCAGCGATCGACCGATCTTGCCGCCCTTCCAGTTTTTTCCGGTCAGCAGCACATAGTCGACCCACTGATCACCCTGAACCGTGCCGCTCGTGCCATGCTCGTATGTGTTGATCACCTCGACCGTCTCGCCGGGTGCAAAGGTGATCTCCCAGACCCATGCGTTGTTATACTCGGTTCGCTTGTCATCGAGCTTGATCTCTTTCGATTTCACATCGACGCCGCGTACTTTCGTCGTAAAGGAATGGATGACCGGCTGCAGATATCGCGCCTGTTCACTCTTTGAAAGCTGCTTAAACTCCGGGTCACTGGGACTCAGTCCGAATTCATAACCATCGAATTCAAAGTTGCGCGGGAAAGGAAATCCCATCGTGATCTTCTGCGGCTCCGCGGTTTCGTTCTTAAAATGGAACGTACAATGCGTCTTCCAGCCCGAAACCGAACCATTGCTGGTTGGAATCCCATCGATCACGATATGCTCGTCGACCATCGTGATGTTGTCATTCTTGATCGGCAACAGCGTCACACCGTTTCCACCGAGCGTAGTATCGTTCGCCTGGGCCGCACCGAAAGTGAGCGTTAAGGCAAGTAATGCTTTCATCATCGATTGAAAGAGTTTCATTTCTTTTATCCTATCTTCCCGAAATCGGGATCAGTTGTTTCTCAATTTAAAAGCTGTTCTCTCCGTGAGGGGTCTTCGGGTTTCAGGATTGAAAACTCACGGTTTCCGTCCGGAAAATACAGCCTGTCAGTCTTTCAACTGCGAATTTCGATCCAGAAATGCCGGTTTCCAGCTCTTGAACCCTGCATTCCTGAATCGCGATCGTCAATTTCACCCTCTGTACCCTATCCTTCCAGCCATGCGACGGCAGCTTTCGACCTTGAAAACTGCCTTTCCTTGACCGCGAGGTTCAATTTCGATTTTGAAACATCGCCTCGCGGGCGGGGGATCGCAGGTTTACTTGCGGCAACCTTTCTTTTGCTCACGCGCGCGGATAATTTTCGATGATGTCATGAGGAGATCCTGGCTCACCTTGGAAAGATTCTTGATATCGAAGTTCGGATTTTCTTTATACCAGAACATCTTTGAGAAATGAGCCTTCAGATCCGGACTCTGGAAGGGATAGCCGTACCACGCATAATAGGCATTGCGCATCAGGCGAAGGTCTTCGCAATCGTAATTCTCGAAGGGATCATCCTTCTCCATCTGCTTCCAGTATATCAATGCCCACTGCGCCGGGAAGAACGAACAATGAAGATCCTCATCAGGTGCGAAATCCTTCAGGTCCCAAACGAACTTCCTGAACTTGCCCTCTTGCTCCATGCGGACGCCTTTGGGTGATTGTTCCAGTTTGATCTCGTCAACCCCGTAGTCCAGGGGATCATCCAGGAAGAAATCGATATTGGGTCTGACCTCGAGCTGCGATCGCCCGATCTTCCCACCCTTCCAGTTCTTTCCGGTCAGCAGGATATAGTCGACCCAATAGCGGATCGGGTCGCTGCTCGACTCATGTTCGTAGGTGTTGATCACCTCTATCGTCTCGCCGGGAGCAAATTCGACATCCCAAACCCAGGCTTGTCCATAGGGGGAACGCTTGTCTTTGATCTCGATCTCCTTCGATTTCACCGCGACGCCGCGAACTTTCGTGGTAAAGGACTTAATGAACGGCGCCAGGTAGAAGGCTTTGTCAGCTGGAGACATCTTTTTGGGATCCGGATCCTCCGGGGGGAATTCTCCGCCAGAGAGATCCTCTATCTTGCGCTGGAAGGGAAATCCCATCGTAAGCTTCTGCGGCTTATCGGTTTCGTTCTTAAAATGGAACGTACAATGAACCTTCCAGCCTGAAACCAAACCATCCTTTGTTGGAACCCCATCGATGACGATATGCTCGTCGACCATCGTGATGTTGTCATTTTTGATCGGCAGCAGCGTCACGCCATTTCCACCAATGGCAGTATCGTTCGCCTGGGCCGCACCGAAAGTGAGCGTTAAGGCGAGCAATGCTTTCATGCAAGCTTTCAACATTTTCATTTTTTCAACCTTTTCTCTCTGAGTCCGGATCGAAAGTTTCAAAGCAGGAAAGCAGCCCTTCCTGGCCGGAAGGGCGAACTTTCATTACCGGCAACCATTCTCTTTCTCGATCGTACCGATGATCTTCGCAGCTTTACTCAGCACTTCCTGGTTCGTCTTCGAAAGTTTGCTGAAGTCGAAGCTGGCATTTTCCTGGTACCAGGGCTTCTTGCTGAAGTAGGCCTTCAGATCCGCGTTCTTGAACGGATAGCCCAGCCACGCGTAAAACGCATTGCGGTTCTGGCGAAGCCGCTCGCAGGATTGGCCATCCATCGAAGCGATCAGGATTTCGGGGTTTTGCAGCTGCATTTTCAGCAGATTCTTCCCGGTGATGAAGCTGACATGGAGATCGGAGTCGGGCGCGAAATCCTTCAAATCCCAGATCACCTTCCGGAAAGCTCCATCTTCCACGATGCGGGCGCCACCAGGCTTCGCGTCAAACCCATCTATCCCCTCGATAACCTCAGGGAAGAACTCCGTATGAGGTCTCACTTCGAGCAGCGATCGCCCGATCTTGCCGTCCTTCCAGTTCTTTCCGGTCAGCAGGATATAGTCGATCCAGTCGTGACCCTCTACATCGCCGCTGTTATCATGCTCGTAGGTATTGACAACCTCGACCGTCTCGCCGGGCTCGAAGGTGACATCCCAGACCCATGCATGCCCGTACGGGGAACGCTTGTCTTTAATGTCGATCTCCTTCGATTTCACCGCCGCACCGCGAACTTTCGTCGTAAAGGACTTGATGAACGGCGCCAGGTAAGGCGCTCTCTCCGTCGGAGGCAACGCTTTCACCTGCGCGGGAGTGAGTTCCGGCAGGTCGGTCACGATGTCCATGGTCCGCATAAAGGGAAACCCCATCGTGATCGTCTGCTTTTCCTTCGTCTCGTTCTTGAAGTGGAACGTGCAGGTCGTCTTCCAGTGCCCCATCGGCCCTTGGCTGGTCGGCACACCATCGATCACGATATGCTCGTCCATCATGCTGATGTTGGTATTCTTGATCGGCAAAAGCGTCGCGCCAGTTCCGCCAAAGGTACTGTCATTTGCCTGAGCCGCACCGAAGGTGAGCATTAAGGCGAGCAATGCTTTCATCATCGATTGAAAGAGTTTCATTTCTTTTATCCTGTCGTCCCGAAATCGGGATCGATTGTTTCTAAACCTAAAAGCTGTTCTCTCCGCAAAGCGGCTTCGGGTTTCAATCTTTTAAACTCCAGATTCCCGCCCGGGAAATGCAGGTTCTCTGTCTTTTAAATGCGAATTCCGATCCGGAAATGCCATCTTTCAGCTCTTTAACCCCGCATTTCTGAACCGCGATCGTTCATTTAAACCCATTAAACCCGCCATTCCAGACCTGCGACGCGCACTTTCAACCTGAAAACCTGGCATTCCTTGACCGCGACGCGCAATTTCCATTTCAAAACCTCGCCCCGCGATCGGGAAATCGTCGGTTTCACGGCGTTCATCCTTCATTTTCTGGGGTGCTTTGATGAGGTTGGCATTCGGCAAAGTTTGAGGTTTCAGCGGGGCATGAAGGGATTCAGCGTTTGAAAGGCGCCCTTTCGGAGCAGGCATCAGAGCTTCCCCATTTGGAAACCGCCGATCCGCCCCGGGAAAGGGCAGCCTGCTCACTTGCAACCATTCTTCTTCTCGAGTTGCTTGTAATATTTCGCAAAGAGACCGATGAGCTCCTGCTGCGCGGCAGGGAGTTTCTTGATGTCGAAGTTCGGATCCTCTTTGTACCACCATTGTTTGCCAAAATAGGCCTTCAGATCCGCGCTCTTGAACGGATAGCCGAACCACGCATAGTAGGCGTTCCGGCCCTGGCGCAGCGACTTGCAGCTCTGATCATCTACCCTGCTCTCAAAGAATTCCTCGTTGCTGAGGTAGGTACGCGCGAATTGCAGGAGTCCGGTTACAGGTCGGAAATGGAAGAAGAGATCGGTTTCGGGGGTGAAATCCTTAAGATCCCAGACTACCTTCTTAAACTGCCCGTCGGCTTCGATCTTTGCACCTTTGGGCAGCACCTGATGCTCCCTGAAAAAGTCGAGTACGAAGTCCTTCTTGGGCCTCACTTCGAGCAGCGATCGCCCGATCTTGCCGCCCTTCCAGTTCTTTCCGGTCTTCAGCACGTAGTTGATGAACTCGTCACCTTCGACGCTGCCGCTGTAATCATGCTCGTAAGTGTTGACAACCTCGATCGCCTCGCCGGGCGCGAAGGTGACTTCCCAGACCCATGCATTGTGATAGGTGGAAGTCTTGTCTTCGAGCTTGATCTCCTTCGATTTCACGGCGGCGCCGCGTACTTTCGTGGTGAAGGAGCGGATTTGCGGCAGTTCGAGCTGGGTTATCAGATCCTTGGAGAGCGTCTTCTTCTGCTCCTCCCAGGAGTCTGAACCCCACTCACTGCTGACTTCGTAATAGCGATGGAAGGGGAACCCCATGGTGATCGTCTGTGGCTTGTCGGTTTCGTTCTTAAAATGGAACGTGCAGGTCGCCTTCCAGCCGTCCGACTTGTTCTTGGTCCCCTGATAACCTTCGAGCACGATATGCTCGTCGACCATCGTGATGTTCTCATTCTCGATCGGGAGCAGCGTCACGCCTTCTCCGCCAAAGGTAGTATCGTTTGCTTGAGCCGCACCAAAGGTCAGCGCTGCTGCGAGTAATGCTTTCGTAAAGAGTTTGAACATGTTCATGCCTTTCAGCCTGTCGTTTCCGATTCCGGATCAGAAGTTTCAAAGGTGAAAAGCGGCCCTTCCGCAAAGGAAAGGCGCGCTCCGATCAATGGCCACCTGGCTTCTCTCTGCCCGCGCCGCAGGTTTACTTGGCGCAACCCTTTTCTTTCTCGAGCGCGTTGATCGCTCTCACCGAGGAACCGAGGATTTCCTGCGCTTCGGTCGAGAGTTTCTTCACGTCGAAGTTCGGATCCTCCTGGTACCACCATTGCTTCTTGAAATAATCCTTTAAGTCCGCGCTCTTGAAAGGATAGCCATACCAGGCGTAATAGCGGTTGCGCGCGATGCGGAGATCCTTGCAGGTGGGATCCTCCACGATGAAGTCGGGCAGCATGAGCGAGTAAGTGGAGGTCGAAGCGATGTCGCGCCACGCCTTGAGGGGGTAGAAGCTGAAATAGAGGTCGTCTTCGGGTTTGAAATCCTTAAGATCCCAAACGAGCTTTCGATATTTCCCGTCGCTTTCAAGCTTTGCGCCTTTGGGGAGCGTCGATATCGAATGGGAAAAGTTATGTACGAACTCCGTATTCGGCTTCACTTCGAGCAGCGATCGCCCGATCTTGCCGCCCTTCCAGTTCTTTCCGGTCTTCAATACATAGTTGATTTCCTGGAGACCATTCGTATCGCCGGCGGGATCATGCTCGTAAACGTTGATCACCTCGATCGCTTCGCCGGGCGCAAAGGTGACGTCCCAGATCCATGCATGCTTATATGGGGAACGCTTGTCTTTGATCTCGATCTCCTTCGATTTCACATCGGCGCCGCGCACTTTCGTCGAGAAAGACCGGATCATCGGCTGTTCGTAGGTGATTCGCTCCTTGGGCTCATATTGTTTCCGCTCTTCCTTCCAGCTTTCCTCCGTGTCACACCAGGCTTCGTACCTGCGCTGAAAAGGAAACCCCATGGTGATCGTCTGCGGCTTGTCGGTTTCGTTCTTAAAATGGAACGTACAGGTCGCCTTCCAGTGATCGATCTCGAGCCCGTTCCCTTTGACCGCTTCGAGCACGATATGCTCGTCGACCATCGTGATGTTGTCATTCTTGATCGGGAGCAGCGTCACGCCCTCTCCACCGAAGGCGGTATCATTGGCCTGGGCCGCCCCAAAGGTGAGCGACAGGGCAAGCAGGGCTTTCGCGAGCGATTTCAACATTTTCGGTTCCTTCTTCCCGCAATTCCCCATGCGGGAGCAGCTGTTTCAGGGTCAAAAAGTAACCCTTTCGGATCCGAAACTGAAGCTTTCGCAACTCAAAAGCCCGCGCCCACAAACTGAAACGGGCGCTTTACTTTTTGCAACCCTTCACTTTCACGCTCGCGTTGTAGTCTGCTTCTTCTGTGATAATGAGGTTCCGGGCGTATTTGGGCAGTTTCTCCAGATTAAAGTCGGGATTCTCTCTGTACCACCATTGCTTCTTAAAAAAGGCCTTCAGATCCGCGCTCTTGAACGGATAGCCAAACCATGCGCGATAGATATGATTCTGGATGCGTATATCCTTGCAAGTCTCTTCCTCCTCAAAGTCATACCCAGACTTCAGAACAGGTGTGTCAGGAGAGAGCTCCTCATAAAGCTCGACGTCCATGGGGTCAAAATGGAAATAAAGGTCTGTTTTGGGCGTGAAATTCTTTAAGTCCCAGACGATCTTCCGAAATTGCCCGTCGTCCTCGATATGTGCACCTTTGGGAGAGATCTCTGCCGGATCGAGAAAGCTGAACTGGAAAACCATGTTCGGCTTCACTTCGAGCAGCGAACGCCCGATCTTGCCGCCCTTCCAGTTCTTTCCAGTCTTCAGCACATAGTGGATCTCCTGATCCCCATTGGAAGTACCGGCCTCTTCATGCTCGTAGACGTTGATCACCTCGATCTGCTCGCCGGGCGCAAAGGTGACATCCCAGATCCAGGCATGCTTGTACGGGGTACGGGCGTCGTTAATATCGATCTCCTTCGATTTCACATCGACGCCGCGCACTTTCGTCGTGAAGGAGCGAATGTACGGCTGTTCGTATATCCTTTGCCATTCTTCATCATAGTCGTTCCGACGCTCCTTCCAGTCATCTCCCGGATCGAGCCAATGCTCGTACTGGCGCTGAAAGGGAAATCCCATCGTGACCGTCTGCGGCTTCGATGTTTCGTTCTTAAAATGGAAGACGCAGGTCACCGTCCAGTGATCGATCCCTGGCCCATCTTTTCTTGGGAACGCTTCGAGCACGATATGCTCGTCGACCATCGAGATGTTGTTATTCTTGATCGGCAGGAGCGTCGCGCCGTTTCCACCGAACATCGTATCGTTGGCCTGCGCCGCACCAAAAGTGAGCGTCAGGGCAAGCAGGGCTTTCGCGAGAGATTTCAACATCTTCGGTTCCTTCTTCCTGTGATTTTCTTTTCCGGGGCGCTGCCATTGCCCCAGCTCTCGCGGCCGGGGGGCTCTTGAGAATCCCGTTTTGGGGTGGGTTCACCAGCCTTCGCAAACTGCGGAATCGGGTTTACTTCCTGCAACGCTTCTTCTTCTCGAGCTCACTGAACATCTTCGCGTGGCGGATGATCGCTTCCTGAGCTTCTTTGGAAAGTTTGCTCAGATCGAAGTCCGAATCCTCTTTGTACCACCATTGTTTCTTGTAATGTCTCTTCAGATCCGCGCTCTTGAAGGGATAGCCATACCACGCATAATCGTTGTTGCGCGCGATGCGCAAAGCCTTGCAGTTATGTTTATCATACTCAAACTCTGCGATCTCATCGGCCATCGCGAAATATCCAGCGCCACCGATCATCGACGAGATGGAGTAAAAATCCACATAAAGGTCGGTTTTGGGCGTGAAATCCTTCAGATCCCAGACGATTTTTTTGTATTGCCCGTCGCTCTCAATGCGCGCCCCTTTGGGCTGCACCGAATCCGGATCTTCAAAATCGAGCAGAAACTCCTCCTTCGGCCTCACCTCGAGCTGAGAGCGCCCAATCTTGCCACCCTTCCAGTTCTTGCCGGTCAGAAGCACATAGTGAATCTGTCGATCACTCATCGAGCTGCCGCTCGTATCATGCTCGTAGGTATTGATCACCTCGATCGTCTCGCCGGGCGCAAACTCCACATCCCAGACAAAGGCTTTATGGTATGGGGAATTGGGCTCGTCGATCCGGATCTCCTTCGGTTTCATATCGACGCCGCGCACTTTCGTCGTGAAATTGCGCGCCTGCGGTAGTTCAAGCTCGGTCGCTCTTTTTTCTGAAAACGACTTCTTCTTCTCTTTCCAGGATTCGTCGCTATCTCCAAAGTGTTCGTACCCGCGCTGAAAGGGGAACCCCATCGTAATCTTTTGCGGCTCTGAGGTTTCGTTCTTAAAATGGAACGTACAGGTCGCTTTCCAGTAGTCGGGCTCGAAAGAATCTACATGGACTGCTTCGAGCACGATATGCTCGTCGACCATCGTAATGTTGTGATTCTTGATCGGCAGGAGCATCGCGCCCTTCCCACCAAAGGACGAATCGTTCGCCTGGGCCGCACCGAAGGTGAGCGTCAGGGTAAGCAGAGCTTTCATCAGGGTTTTCATCATTTTCAGTTCCTTCTTCCTTCCCGATGCGGGAGCAGCCGTTTCAGGGTTAAAAAGTAACTCTTTTGGATCCAAAACTGAAGCTTTCGCAACTCAAAAAACCGCGCCCCCAAACTGAAACGGGCGCTTTACTTTTTGCACCCTTTCGCTTTCACGAGCGCTTTGTCGTCTACTGCTTCTGCGAGAATGAGACTCCGGGTGAATATGGGCCGTTTCTCCAACAAGGGATCGTCAGAGCAAAGCTTGGGCGAGCGATTTCAGTATTTGAGATTTGTTTTTTGGGATTTTCGGTTTGGAAGCCGGATATGAAGCCGCAAAAGCCTTACAGCCATCTGCGGTGAAAACCTGTTTTGCCTGCGGAGAAAGCGACTTTTCTAATTCCTGCAACCCCGCCTTTTCTGGATATCTCTCATATCCTCCAACTTTGATTTCAGCCAATCCCGCTGCCTGGCGGGCATTTTCTTCAAATCGAACTCCGGATTCGGCTTGTACCAGGGCTGTTTCCCAAAATGGGCCTTGAGCTCGGCATTCTTAAAGGGATAGCCCAAAATCGCGTAATAGGTATTGCGGATGATGCGCAAATCGTTGCAACTGAGCTTCTTGTTGCTTTCTGTATCGGGATCAAGATCTTCCCATTTGAGCAGCCGTTTTTCCAAATCGGCATAGCGGTGGGTAACGTTTAAATCCAGATCTTCCTCGGGCGTAAAATCCTTTAAATCCCAAATCACCTTGAGATTCCGGCCTTTACCTTCAAGCCCGTAACCTGGAGGACTGTCAGGCTCAACAGGATCTTCGCAGGGAGACCATTCCCCCACCGGCTCACCGTCCGACGCGCTCCGGGCATCGTGGCATAAGACCACATCTTCGATGAAACGAACCTCGATCAGAGAGCGGCCAATCTTTCCGCCCTTCCAGTTTTTGCCGGTCATCAAAATGTAATACACATTATACACGCCGAAAGGCGTATAGCTCTCGCCCTGATCATAGCTGTTGAAGATCTCCACCTGCTCGTTTGGGGCGAATTCAACATCCCAAACGTAAGCATGTGTGTAATAGGGCTCCTCATCGACTTCATCGTCGAATTCCTCATCGTCTCCTTCTTTAACGGGAGGTTTCGGCTGTTCGAGCTTGATCTGCCGGGTCTTCACCGGCTTTCCGCGAACGGTCGCCTTAAAGTTCCTCGTTTTCCGCTCATCGTAGTCGTCGTACCCCATGAGGGGGTCTAAGTAG
>JAEEGL013710591.1_pt1 | contig 26152 bp, 28 predicted proteins | sample 9134231 | NCBI WGS metagenome assembly JAEEGL01 (sample SAMN16246548, study PRJNA631951) | gut metagenome | biome: gut microbiome; feature: rumen; material: fiber-attached | host: Bos | place: Iran: Karaj | collected 2018-10
AAAGAAATTAGAATTAGAACATAGTTTAGAAATCTTTAATAAAGAAAAATTAGAGTTAAATAGTGAACTAACTAATTTAGAAACATCAATTAAAAAGATGAATAATGAATATAATATTAAGAATAATGAAATTAGTAGATTAGAAATAGAAATTACTAAATTGAATATTGGACTTGATAATTTACTTAATAGATTATCTGAAGATTATAGTTTAGGATATGAAAAAGCTAAGAATGATTATGTTTTAGAAATGGATGAATCATTAGCTCGTGAAAAAGTATCTACTTTAAGACGTAAGATAAAGTCTTTAGGAGAAGTAAATCTTGGTTCTATTGAAGAGTATGAAAGAATTTCTACTAGAGTTAACTTCTTAAATAAACAAAAAGAAGATTTAGAGAAGAGTGAACAAGATCTGTTAAATATTATTGATGATATGGATAATGTTATGAAAGATAAATTTGAAGAATCATTTAATAATATAAATATTGAGTTTGGTAAGGTATTTAAAGAATTATTTAAAGGTGGCAAAGCATATTTAGAATTAACTGATCCTGATAATTTATTAGAAACTGGTATAGATATTATTGCTATTCCTCCAGGAAAGAATGAAAAGCCATTAAGCTTATTATCTGGTGGAGAAAGAACTATGACAGCAATCAGTTTATTATTCTCAATAATGAATTTAGAAAATGTACCTTTTGTTATACTTGATGAAGTTGAAAGTGCTTTAGATGAAAATAATGCCACTATATTTGGACAATATTTATCTAATTATAAGAATAAAACTCAATTATTAGTTATTACACACAAGAAAAAAACAATGGAATTTTTAGATAAATTATATGGTATAACAATGCAAGAGAGTGGAGTATCTAAAATAGTAAGTGTTAAGTTAGATAATTAAAAAAGAACTATATATTAGTTCTTTTTAATTTCTATTTTAACTACTTTATCTTTTGATTTAAATTCTTGTATTAAACTAGCATCAGCATCAAGGGTTACTTTATAGTTTCCAAATGATTTAGAAGTACTTAATAATGGATAACTTATTTCAAATTCATCTTTAACAACATTATTTAAATCCAAACCTTTAATAACCGCCAATATTGATTTATATAGATCATTATTATATGTGCCATTTTGAATATACAATACATATTTATCACCATCATCTTGTACAAATAATACAGTATCACTTTTTGTATATGTAAATATACTATTATTTAATAAAGTATATTGCATATTAGATATATCACTATCAACTAAATAATCCTTAGTTAAATCATTAATATCTACATAATTGATAGGTGATTTGTCTACATTAATTAATACTTCTATAGTAGATTTGTCCATAACTAGTTGTACGCCATCTTTAACATTAGTTCTATAGAAGTCATCTACTTTAAAATCATCATAAACGTCGCCTTCACTAAATCCTACTGCTACTGAAGTAGCATCAATCATTGAATAAATGATTACATTAGCAGCAGTTTCATCAGCTTGATTAAATACTGCTTTAATAACATTTTCTCCATCCATATTTACATATTGAAAATCGTAACTATGATTTATTTTAACTGTGCTATATGTTACAACTATTTTATCTTCATCCAATTCAGCATTAATTTTAATGTCGGCATTTTTATATACGTTTAATCCTTCTAAATTATTAAAAGCATAAACAATGGGCTGTAATTTTTCTCTTAATTGTCCAGTTTTACCATATCCTTCATAATATAATACTATGCCATATAATGATGAAGATAGTAATAGGACCATTATAATACCCCATACAAAGAATCTTACTCTGTTTTCCTTTTTCATTCTAAATCTTCTCCTATGATAATTATATAAAATTATATTTAAAAAGTAAACAAAATAATTATTGTTTACTTTATATAGCTCGCATATTTTCTTGATTTTTAAATGGGTTCTTTTTATCTATTTTATCTGTAAATAATATACCATTTAAATGATCAATTTCGTGTTGGAAAGCTACAGCTATTTCCTCTCTAACTCTTTTAGTTTGTTTATTTCCAAATTCATCATAATATTCAACTGTTATTCTTGCATATCTTGGAACTATGCCTTCAACATATCTAGTAACACTTAAACATCCTTCTCCTTCTTCAACATATATTTGTTCTTCTGAGTGAGAAATTATTTTAGGATTGACAACTTTATATTCTTCAAAAGTACCATCTTCTTTTTTATATGAAATAACAAAAAATCTTTTTCTAATTCCTAATTGTATAGCAGCTAAACCCATACCAGCTCTTATATTATTTTTTTCAGCATATTCTTCATCTTGACTTAATCTTAAATACATTATCATATCATTTATTTTTAATATATCATCTTCACTTAGAGGAAATTTAACTTCTTTACTAACTTCTCTTAATGTTTTGGCATCTTTTTCAGTTAATATATCACATTCTTTAATCATTTTATTCCTCCTTCGGACATATTTTATCAAAAAAAGAGTATTATTTCAAATATTATTGAAAAAAAACTACAATAATTATATAATTATTATTGAAATAGGAGAATGTAATGAATAAATATAATTTTAGAATATTAGTATGTAGTATATTATGTGTTCTTGTTATATCTTTTATGGTATTATCTACTTTTGCATATCTTAATAATAAGCAAAAAGATAATCCTGATATAAATAAACTTAATGAAAATATCAGTGTTACTTATAATGGATCTAGTAATATTACATTGGTAAATGCTAAAAGTGAAGATACTTTAACTAAAACATGGACAATTAAAAATTTAACTGATAATACAATATATTTAAATATTTCTCTTAAGAATTTAATTAATAATTTTAATGACAATAGCATTATATATTCACTTTATAGTGAGAATAAAGTTGATATTAAAGATGCTAATATATTGAATGATAATCCTTTAATTGCATCTAATATTAAACTTGATTCAGAGGAAAATATTTCTTTTGAATTAACTCTTCAAGTGCTTGATAATGTTCAATATAATAATACATTTTCATCATCTATTGATGTTAATGTGATTTCAGTTGGCAATGAAATAGATAAAGATACTTTAATAGATAAAATTCTAAAAGATAATGAATTAATCAGTGATAATACTTTAAATACTAATGGGCTTTATTGGACTAACAATTCTAATGATGGTATTAGGATATACTATTTTAAGGGAGATAGTTCATTAAATAATAATGTTAAAATGGGTGATATGTGTTTTAGAATTATTAGAAGTACAGAAGATAGTGGTATAAAATTAATATATAATGGAGATTTTATTTCTGGTAAATGTAGCGGAGGAAATAGTATTATTAATATAAGTGCTTTTAATACTAATTATAATTATAATGCTTATGTTGGATATATGTATGGTAGCCCTAATAGCAATACATATGAAAAAGAGCATAATAATACTAATTCATCTACTATCAAAAATTTAGTTAATAATTTTTATGGTGAAAAATTAATTAAATATGCATCTATAATACAAGATTCATATTATTGTAGTAATAGAAAAGTTGCTGATTTTACTTATAATAGTGTTAAATATAGTTCTGTAGGATATAAAAATTATAATTCTGGATATGAATCTATGTATAATTTATTGCAAAACAATCCTAGTTTTAAATGTTTACTTGAAAATGATAAATTAACAAGTAAAGATACGTCATATCCTATTGGATTATTAATTGTAGATGAAGCTGTTTTTGCTGGATTAGATAATAAAAATAATAACAAAGATAATTATTTATATGTAGATGGTGCATATTGGACAATGACTCCTGCATATTATGATGGTATTAAAGCATATAATTTTATGGTTGAAAATGGTAAAATCATAGATTCTCCAGTAAATAAAGAAGCTGGTGTAAGGCCTGTAATTACCATTAAAAAAGATGCACTAGTAATATCTGGAGTAGGTAGTATGGATGATCCATATATTCTAGATTAGGAGGTATATATGTTTACTATTATTGATGCTTTAATTGTAATAGCTTTAATTCTAGGAATTATGGCTGGTATGAGACGTGGTGTTATTAAAGAAATAGTATTGCTTGTTGGATTAATAATAGCTTTAGTAATTTCTTTTACTTTGAGAACACCTATTGCAACATTTATGTATAAAACATTACCATTTTTCTCATTTAATGGAGATTATAGTGGTGTTACTATATTAAATATATTATTATATGAAGCTATTGCATTCTTTATTATATTTTCAATTATATATTTAATATTAAGAATTTTATTAAAGATAACTGGTATTATAGAAGCAATTTTAAAAGCAACTATTATATTAGGAATTGTTTCTAAAATTGGAGGCGCTATCTTAGGTTTTATAGAGACATATGTAATAGTATTTATTATTTTATTTGTTATGAGTCAACCATTTATAAATATACCTATGGTTAATGATTCTATATTAGTTCAAAAAATATTAGATTCGACACCTGTCATGAGTAATTCTATTAAAGATACTAGACAAGCCGTATCTGAAGTATATGCTCTTACAGAAGAATATAGAGCTGATAAGAAAAAATTTAATGAAGAAACAATTAAACTATTCTTAAAATATAATGTTATTACAGAAGAAAATGTTGAAATACTAAGACAGAAAGGAAAAATAGATTGATGATACATTTAGATAAGGAAAATTTTAATGATTTAATTAAAGATGGTACCCATTTAGTTGATTTTTATGCTGAATGGTGTGGCCCATGTAGAATGCTTGGACCTATTCTTGAAGAAATAGAGAACATAGATATTATTAAAGTTGATGTAGATAAGCATCCTGATTTGGCACGTGAATATGGTGTTATGAGTATTCCAATGTTAATTTTCTTTAAAGATGGAAAAGTTATTTCTCAAACTCTTGGATTTCATACTAAAGAAGAATTAGAAGAAATGATAAGTGAATTAAATAAATAGATTTTAAATCTATTTTTTAATTGACTAAAAATTTCTATCATAATATAATATATTTTATATATGGGGGTGTTTATATGCTTTTAAAAATCTATTTGGGGATTTCAATTGTTTCTTTATTACCTAAAGCAGTAATTATGACATTAAATGATATTAATTTAAAAAAAGATGGACTGGTACTTAGAGATACAAAAGAAAATAATAGTGAGATTGCTATTCATGGAGTAGCAGTTGTATTAGCATCTACTATTCCAGTTATAAATATTTTATCTGCATATAAAGCATGGAATGATTTATTTCATTATAAATATCAGTACTTAAGATATAAGAATGATCTAATTTTATTTAATAAAGTGAAATATAAAGATAGAGAATTTACTAGTAAAGATGCATATGCTGAATTTAAAAAAGTGCAAGATTCTTTATTTGAAGATTTAGATATAAATAAATTTAGTAATAAAGAAGAAATTAATACTTTGATTAAAATAAATAATTTAATTTATTACTTACAAGAGCGTGATGTAGATTTACCTGATGATTTAACTGCTTTGGAAGATGATGAGGTTTTAGCATATTTGCAAGAATTAGTGGCAAAAGTAAAAGATGCTGAAGATAAAGTTATTGAATCACTACCTAACGATAATAAAGAAGAACAATCATTAAAAGATGAAGAAATAAATAATGAGCCTCAATTAACTAGAAGATTAAAATAAAGAGTTTTAAAAACTCTTTTAATATGTTATAATCTTAACGAAAAAGAGGTGAATCGCTAGGCTGTTTTCCTAGTGGATGATATGGATTATAAGGATATAGAGACATATAATTATGAATTAGATGAATCTTTAATAGCTCAAACTCCTATAAAAGATAGAGATCATTCTAAATTACTTATAGTTGATAAAAATGATGGGACTATGATAGATGAAAAATTCTATAATATTATTAATTATTTAAATAAAGGTGATGTTTTAGTATTAAATAATACTAAAGTTATGCCTTCAAGAATATATGGGTATAAAGAAGATACCAATGCTAAAATTGAAGTATTACTATTAAAAGATCTTGGAAATGATATTTGGGAATGTTTGGTAAGACCTCAAAAGAGGGTACATATAGGTACTATCATTAATTTTGATGATAGTTTTAAGTGTAAAACGATTAATGTATTAGATAATGGTATAACTCACATAAAACTTATATATGATGGTGTATTACTTGAACATTTGGATAAAATAGGAGCTATGCCATTGCCCCCATATATACATGAAAAATTAAATGATAAAAATAGATATAATACTGTTTATGCATTAAAATATGGAAGTGCTGCAGCTCCTACTGCTGGTCTTCATTGGACAAAAGAATTACTTGATAAAGTTAAAGAAAAAGGTATAGATGTTCTTTATGTAACATTAAATGTAGGTCTTGGAACATTTAGACCTGTGTCAGAAAATGATATTACAAAACATGATATGCATAAAGAATTATATGAAATTACTGAAGAGGTTGCATCTAAATTAAATAATGCTAAACAAAATAACAGAAGAATAATATGTGTAGGTACTACGTCACTAAGATCATTAGAAGCAAATATTCAAAAATATGGTGAATTTAAGAGTACAATTGAAGAAACTGGCATATTCATATATCCACCATATATATTTAAAAGTGCAGATGCTCTAATTACTAATTTTCATTTACCTAAGAGTACTTTAGTTATGTTAGTAAGTGCATTTAGTAATATAGATATAATTAAAAAAGCATATAAACATGCTCAAGATGAGAAATATAAGTTCTTCTCATTTGGTGATGCTATGTTTCTAACTAATTTAAAGGAGGATAAATAATGGATTTAAAATTTAAATTATTAAAAACTGCTTCATGTGGTGCTAGACTAGGAGAATTTCATACTAAATATGGGACTCATAAAACACCTATGTTTATGCCAGTTGGTACTCAAGCTACTGTTAAAACTCTTAGTCCTGAAGAATTAAAAGATGCTCATGCTGATATCATACTTTCAAATACATATCATTTATGGTTAAGACCAGGGGAAGATGTAGTTGATAATGCTGGTGGCCTTCATGAATTTATGAATTATAAGACTGGGCCAATTCTTACTGATTGTGGTGGTTTCCAAGTGTTTTCTCTTGCTAAACCTAAAGATATTTCTGAAGAAGGAGTTAAATTTAAAAGTCATTTAGATGGATCTAATTTATTTCTAACACCTGAAAAAAGTATTGATATTCAAAATAAATTACATTCAGATATAATTATGAGTTTAGATGAATGTCCTCCTTATCCAGTGACACATGAATATATGAAAAATAGTGTAGAAAGAACACTTAGATGGATGCAACGAAGCAAAGATGCTCATAAAGATAGGGAGCATCAAGCAATATTTGGTATAGTTCAAGGTGGAGAATTTGAGGATTTAAGACGTTATTCTGCTGAAGAAACCGTTAAAATGAATTTTGACGGTTATAGTGTTGGTGGAGTTTCAGTAGGAGAAGATCCAGACACTAAGTTAAAAATGATAGAATATGCTACACCATACTTGCCTAAAGATAAAATTAGATATTTAATGGGAGTAGGTGAACCACTTGATTTAATAGATGGTGTTATAAGAGGTATTGATATATTTGATTGCGTTTTACCAACCAGATTAGCTCGACATGGAAATGCATTAACTAGAAATGGTAGAACTAATTTAAGAAATGCTAAGTATATTAAAGATTTATCTCCAATAGAATCTGATTGTGATTGTTACACATGTAAACATTATACCAAGTCTTATATTAGACATTTAATAGTGTCAGATGAATCATTTGGACAAAGATTAATATCTATTCATAATATAAGATTTTTAACTAAATTAATGGAAGATATTAGGTTACATATTGAGCAAGATGATTTGCTTGAATTTAGAGAAGAATTTGTTAAAAAATATATAAACAAATAAATTGACTACTTATATATTTTATGTTAATATTTTTATGATAGGAAGTGTTGTTATGGATAATAAGAGAAATGTGATTTTACTCGTTATAGCATTCGTTTTTATAGCGATTGGTGCATTCACATTATATAAAAAAAGAGCGACAACTGGTAATGATGGTAACAATATTTTGCAAGATGTATCAACTGTAAAGCAATTTTTAAATAATGTTGATCAAGTATATAAAAGTGCTCAAAGAAATGTAACTAATTATAGTTTTAATGATTATAAGATAATTGCTACTGATGAAAATTCACTTCCTGATATAGATTCTAATTTAAATTATTGTGTTAGATTTGATTCATCAGATAAACCAGTTTTTATCAATGTATCTGATGGTAAATATTATATTTCAGTAGACAATTTAACATCTAATTATACTTTTAATTCATCTGATGTTAAAACTGGTAATATAAGTTATACTAAGTCTGACTGTTATTATTTAGAAGAGATTCCTTCAGTTGACAAATCTAATTTATTAAATAAAGTTAATTCAATATATAATATTGCTTTACAACAATATTTATTAAATGGCGGACGAGCTATTAAATTCGGTAGTGATAGTTCATGTAATTATAAAATAGATATACCTGAAGCTAGTTCTATAGATTATTATGTAGAAATGAACAATCTTGGAAATGTTGTTGTACTTGAAGTTAATGATGGAACATATTATTATAAAGGCAATGATATTAAAAGTATTGATGACATAATGATTGATTATGATATGTCTGCATTTGAAATTAGTAAATGTAATTAAGGATACGTTATGTATTCTTTTTTTGTACACCTATAATTCCACCTGTAATTGATGATGCTACTAGAGTTAAAAAATATACTAATTTAGAAAAATCCATTTTATCAATTATAAGAGTAATTATTATAAATACAGTAATTAATACTAATGATATCAAAAATCCGTTTAAATAGCCTCTATTTTGCTCTAAAATTGATATTTTAATTCCTAGTAAAAAGAATAATAATAAAATAAATATATAACATAGTATACTAAGCACTTTATATGATAATAGTTCATAATAATTTATTATTGAATATAAAAGTAAAAATATTATCAAAGATATAAAGAAAACAAGATAGCATTTTAAATAATTAATTAATTTATTCATTATATTCACCTAATTAATTATATTTATGTTTTAAATTAATATGAATTATACATAATAATACTAGGTGATGATATGGATTTAGTATATGTAATAATTAGAACAATATTTTTCTATCTATTTGTACTTGTTATTTTTAGAATAATGGGTAAAAGAGAAGTTGGAAAATTGTCTATACAAGATTTAGTAGTTAGTCTTTTAATAGCAGAATTAGTCGCTATAAGTATTGAAAATTATAAGGATTCAATATTACTTACTGTAGTTCCAATATTAATACTATTATTTTTTGAATTAACTGCTGGTTATTTATCATTAAAATTTAATAAATTTAGAAATATTTTAGATGGTAGACCATCATTAATTATTAATAGAGGAATTATAAATTATAAAGAAATGATCAAGCAAAGATATAATTTGGATGACCTTTTATTAGAACTTAGAAGTAATGGTATTAGAAATCTAAAAGATATTGAATATGCAATATTAGAAAATAATGGAAAACTAAATGTTTTTAAATATAATTTTTTAAATACTGAAAGTCCTAATCCTTTTCCATTAATATTAGATGGAGTTATTCAAAAAGATACACTAGTATATTTAGAAAAAAATGAAAAATGGTTAAATAAATATTTAAAGGATAATAATTTAGATATTAATGAAATATTTTATTCGTTTTATAAGAATAATAAAATATATGTAATTAAGAGAAATGAATTAATAAGATAATGTTTTTTTAATTTCTCTATAATATAAATATGTAGATAATATTAAATTAATTATAATTGAAATAACTAAACTATACATACCAAATTTTAATAATGAAAATATAAATATTGATATTAGTCTAATTATAGATGTAATAATAGTACACTTCATTGCTGATTTACTTTTTCCAAGTGCCTGTAATGCATTTATTAATGGATATTCTACATAAAATAATATTGTAAATGGACTTAATAATCTTATATAGTCTATTCCTTCATTAGTATGATATAAAATATTTAGAAAAAAATTAGGAAATATTGTAATAATAATAGTTGATAGTCCTCCGATTAAACATGATATTAATAATATTTGCTTTATTCTTTTTAAACACATTTTATTATTATGCATACTATAATATTTAGATAATTCAGGTACTAAAGATGTAGCCATATTTTGAGTAAAAAATTGAGGCATTAATAGTAAAGATAATGCATATGCATTAATTATTCCATATTCATAAATTATATATTCTTTAGAATATCCTACATATAATAATATATTTGTTAAAATAATTGGTTCTAAGAAATATGATATAGAACCAATTATTTTACTTGTAGTTGCTGGTATACTTATATCTAATACATTTTTAATTTCTTTAAAACTAAATTTGAAATTTTTAAAGTATATACTTTTTTTAGGAAAAAATAATATCATTACTATTTGAGAAATAACTTCACATGAAGCATTAACTAATATAATAAAACATATCGTTTGGATAATACCTATATTAATGAATTTATCTATAAATAGAATAATAAGTATTAATCTCGATAATTGCTCAATAAAATTAGAAAGCATATATGGAAACATATTTTGTTTTCCCCAGAAATATCCTTTTATAATTGATGAAACACTTATAAAAGGTACTGTTATTGATAAACATATTATAGGATATATAAGATCATTATTTTTAAGTAAATAATTTGCTAAAAAAGGAGACATTATAATTGTAATTACAATCAATATAATTCCACATAATATTGATATAGGTATTAAAGATAATAATAAGTTTCTCGAATTACTACTTTTATCAGATATTACTTTTGATATAGCAGTTGGTAATGAAAACGTTGCAATTACAGTTAATAAAGCTGAAGTTGGGGATAATAAGCTAAAAAGGCCCATTCCTTCAGTTTTTAAATATCTAGTTATAATTATTTTTAATATAAAACCAACTAGTTTTCCAAGAATTCCTCCAAATAATAGAACTAGTGTTGATTTTATAAATAAATTATTTTTAATTTTATTTAACATAATAAATTATATGATATATTAATTTAAATTTATGTTATAATATATATGTAAACAATTATAATTACCTTATAAAGAGTGACTTAGAGACTGGCTCGTAGGTCACACCAACCTATTAAATTAGGTGGTAAACCCAGACGGATAAGGATAACTTATATACCTAAGTTATCTTAGGTATTTTTTCTTTCTAAGGTAATTGTTACTGAAAGGAGGAAAAATGAAATTATACAGTAATGAAATTGTTTTTAGAGGTCATCCAGATAAAGTATGTGATCAAATAAGTGATGCTTTATTAGATGAATATTTAAAGGGGGACAAAAACTCTAGATGTGGTATTGAAGTAATGGGAGGTAAAGGTAAAATATTTATTACAGGTGAGGTAACATCAAACTCGATTTTCAATATTAATGATGTTGTAAAAAAGGTATTATTAGATGTTGGATATTCAGATAATTATGAAATAATAAATAATATAGGTATACAAAGTAAAGATATTGCTCTTGGAACAAATAATAAAGTTATGGGAGCAGGAGACCAAGGAATGATGTTTGGATATGCAGTTAATGACACTGCCAATTATTTGCCAGTATCTATGGTTATATTACAAGAGTTATCTATGCAATATGATGAACTTAGAAAAATCGATTTAAGATTTAAAAGTGATGGTAAAGCACAAATAACTGGATTATACGATGATGATATGAATTTAAAGAGTATAGAGATTTTTACTATTTCATATCAAAATACTGAAATAAATAGGAAAGAAACTGATAAAATAATTATCAAAATGGCAAATAATATATGTAAGAAATATAATATTCAAATAAAAAAGTTCTTAATTAATCCGACAGGTAGATTTGAAATAGGGGGATTTGATGGAGATTCTGGATTAACTGGAAGAAAAATATTAGTAGATAACTATCATTCTTTTTCTAAAGTTGGTGGTGGAGCATTCTCAGGTAAAGATCCTACTAAAGTAGATAGATCTGCCGCATATAAAGCAAGATTAATTGCAGTAGATTATTTAAAAAAATATAATTTAAGATGGTGTGAAGTTCAGATTAGTTATGCTATAGGTATTAAAAAGCCATTATCAATATCTATAAATTCAAACATTGGTAATATTATTCCAAATAGAAAAATATATAAAGAATGTGAAGTACAAAATATGATTAATAATTTACATTTACTAGATACCTGTTATTATGAAAAAGCAAAATATGGTCATTTTATAAAATAAAATAACTGCTAAGCAGTTATTTTATTTTGAAATTCTTTAAAATCAATTTATTATTTTCCAATTTAAATGTATATTCTGTAATAGGGAGTGCACTTAAATACTGATCAATTTCACTTTCAGTTAATTGTGGACTATCATAACCTTCGGCCACTTTATCAAATAATGGGTCACCATTAATAGTTACATATGAAATGATTTCTCTATCATTTTCATCAAAATCATATTTATAAAAGATTTGCTTATAAGATAAAATATATTCATTATCTATTACCTTATAGTCAATAAGTTTGCTATTAGATAAATACTTCATAAATTCAAGTCCAAATCCATTTTCATTGTCAATAAATCTTTTAGTACTGGAATCATATGTATATAAAGCATTATCTGGATCACTTGGATCTAAATTTGTATTGAAAAGTGGTTCAATATCTTCAAATTTAATTTTAAAATTCTTTCCAAATATGTCTTGTAATTTACTTTCAATTTCTGTACTAGTGTAACTATCAATATATTTTCCATTTTCATTATCCATTAAATAGAATAGGGCAATATCTAATTTAAGTTGATTTGGATAATTTACAATATCAGTATCGTTCATTAAGAAAATATATGTATTAGATAATTTATTTAATATAGTATCAGCTTGATCAATTATTTCTTCTTTTTCAATAACGGTTGTTGTAGTTTCTTTAGGAACTCTTGTGCATGCTATATAAACACCACATCCGAGTAACATTAAAGTTAAAATAATTACCAGAGCAGTTAAATTTTTAATTCTTTTATCATATTCCATTTTTATTCATCTCCCTATGTTAATTATAATTTTTAATATATTTAAAGTCAATATTTATACTTTACAATGTAAGTGTATAATTTTTTTAAAAATATTGTTTATTAACAAATAGTATGATAATATATAATTAACCTAGATGATAAATATAGACATAATCTCGGCTATGTAATATTTTAGGGGGACTAATTAATATAAGGAGTTGAATATTGCCATTGCGCAAGATCCCGAATATATTATGTGTCCTACCACTTGCGGGTACGCGAGCTTTATTACACTGTATTTACACTAGGCTTTTTTTATGGTAAAATATTTGAGCCTTGGGGAGGTAATATATGAATTTAACTAGATTAGAAGGTATTGTTGGTAACGATAATATTGAAAAAATTAAGAAATTAAACATTCTAATTATTGGACTTGGTGGTGTAGGCGGATACGCCATAGAATCACTAGTAAGATGTGGTGTTGAGAGAATTACTTTAGTAGATGGTGATACAATTAAACCAAGTAATATTAATAGGCAGATTATTGCTACTTCAAAAAATAATAATAGATATAAAACTAGGGAATGGAAAAAAAGAATTAAGAAAATAAATAGACAAGCTGCTGTAAATATTATTAATACGTATATAACAGAAGAAAATATAGAGTTATTATTTGGTGAACAATATGATTATATTATAGATGCTTGCGATACCACTAAAATAAAAGTAAGATTAGTAAAAGAATGTCATGATAGAAATATTAAATTAGTGTCTTCTATGGGAACAGCAAATAAATTAGATGCAACTAAATTAATTATTACTACACTTGATAAAACTGAAACTGATCCTTTAGCTAAAAAGGTTAGAAAAGAACTGGGATCATATAAAGAATATATGAAAGATGTAGTTGTTGTAACGTCTACTGAAAAAGCTATTAATAATAATATGCTAGGTTCAACCGCTTTTGTACCTGGAGTAGCAGGATTATTAATTACAAATTATATTATAAAAGATGTAACTAAAATGTAGTTACATCTTTTTTACTAATTGCTTTTTAGGCTCTAATAATAAACCTTTTTCTTCTAATTCTAATTTAGACATTAAGAAGTGTTTACATCCATTAATAATATCATCATATGCTTCATTAACTGTTAGAAAATCAGATTCTTTTTCTTTTATATGGGTTCTAGTTCCCATAAATGAATTAGCATAAATATTAGCAAATTCTAAATCTAAAAACGCATATCCATTTAATAAAAAATATGCTATCTCATAAGTATCTTCAGGATGAATAAAATATCCTGGATCAGGTGTTTTTTGTATTACATGATGTTCAATATACAATTTATCTTTACTGCATTTGTCAGTTAAAAAGAATTGTCTATATGTTGGATCTATTAAATAAGTTAATATAATACTATTTCCATACAAATCTGTATTTATATTGGCAACTATAAAGTTATTTTCTACAACATTTTTATTAAATATGTATTTTGTATTGCATACCTTATAATCAACACCCAATTCTTTTAAATAATTAGCTATTATAGATGCTGCTAATAAGTCTTTATGTTCAAGTGTATCATCATCAATATTATCAGATATTCTCATTCTTGTAGAATAAACTATATAATCTAATAATATTTCTGTTTCATCATCAGTAATTGGATAATTGTTTTTTAATTTATCTTCAATTTGTATAATTACATTATCATCTATATTTGGCTTTTTAGTAGATGTACCTATGATGTATTTCATTTTTCCCCCTTGATTTGTTTATTAAATTTTGTCATTTCAATTTCATATTTATTTTTTCTTGGTGAATAATATTTTTTATCTTTAATTTCATTTGGTAAATATTGTTGTTTAACCCAATAATTAGGATAATTATGAGGATATTTATAGTCAGGAGATGTAGTTCTAATATGTGCTGGTATTCTTCCAACATTGCCATTATTTATATCATTAATTGCTAAATTAATTGCTGTATCTGCTGAATTACTCTTAGGACTTAAAGCCATATCAATTACCGCTACTGAAAGAGGTTTTACAAGTTCAGGATATCCAATTCTTTCACATGCCTCAATAGCCGCTACTACTTTAGGGCCAATAGACGGATTAGCAAGCCCTATATCTTCATAGGCAATAACTAGCATTCTTCTATATATTGAATCATAATCTCCACTAATTATTAATCTAGCTAAATAATGTAATGCAGCATCTACATCACTACCTCTAATACTTTTTTGAAAAGCTGATAACATATCATAATGACCATCATCTCCTTTATCTGTAAAGAATGATGGAGCATTTCCAATTAATTTAATATTTTCTATAGTAACTTTTTTATTATATCCATAATATAAGAATTCAATTAAATTGTAAGCATATCTAATATCACCACTAGAGATTTTAGCAATATATTTAATTGTTTTATTATCTAGTTCAATATCTTTTAATACATTTTTAACTTTTTTAATGCCTTTTTCAATATCAGCTTCAGTTAGTGAATGTAATTCTATTAATTGACATCTACTTCTAATCGCAGGGTTAATAGAATGATAAGGATTAGAATTAGTAAGTCCAATTAAAATAATAAGACCACTTTCAATATATGATAATAATAAATCTTGTTTATCTTTATTCATTCTATGTATTTCATCTATGATAAGTATCATATTTCCATACATCTTTGCTTCTTCTACAACAACTTCAAAATCCTTTTTAGAATTAATTGTTGCATTTAACATTCTATATCTCATTTTAAGTTCATTAACAAGTGCTAGTGCTATAGTGGTTTTGCCACATCCAGAAGAACCATATAGAATCATATTAAATAAAATTTTATTTTTAACTAAGTTAGTTAAAATCTTATCTTTACCAATAAGATGATCTTGTCCTAGAACATCTTTTAATAAATTTGGTCGTAATTGATTTTGTAACAATTCCATAATTAGTCACCAATACTTATTTTATCAAAAAATAATAATAAAATAAATTAAAAATAATAATATAATATGATATAATGTTTTTATGCGATAAAAAATAAATAGAAAAGGTGTAATATGAAAAAGATAATTCTTAGAAGTACATTTATGATATTGATTACTATAGTATTATTTTATTATATATTAAAAGATAATTTTACTGAATCAATGCATTTATTATATAAATCAAATTTTATATATATAACTTCAGCTATAATTTGTTATATATTCTTTATATTATTAGAATCATATTTAGTTAAGATACTTATAAATAAAATAGATAAAAAATATTCTATGAAAAAAGCAACAATATTAATGGTAATGACAAGATTTTTTAATGGTATAACTCCATTTTCAGTAGGAGGAGAGCCTCTTCAAGTATATGAACTTAGCAAAGAAAACATTAAAGTATCTGATAGTATTTTAGTTATTACTGAAGCATTTATAATTCATGAAATAGCTGTATGCCTTTTAGCATTAATTTCTATAATAGGAAAAATATTATTACATATAAATCCTAGTGATTTTGTATGGACTATTACATTAATTGGATTCTTTATAAATTTTATTATAATATTTGTAGTATCTTTTATAAGTATAAAAATAAATGTTGCTACAAAGATAGGAGATTTCTTCATCAAAATATTTAATAAGCTTAAGATAATTAAAGATAAAGAAAAAGCAACTAATGAATGGCATGATAAATGTATTGAATATTCTATGGGATATAAAGAGTTATTAAATAATAAAAGATTTTTAATTAAAGGTGTTTTAATTATAGCAGCTTCTATGATATTATATTTTTTAATAGCATATTTTTCAATTTTAGCAATAGATGCTACTGTAGATATTAATGTAATATATTCAGTATTATTAAGTTCATTAATATATATTTCTGCTACATTTATTCCTATTCCAGGAGGTAGTGTAGGTATAGAATATTGTTATTTAAATTATTATGCATTATTAATACCTGAAAACATTGTTATAGCAAGTTTAGTCGTATGGAGATTTATATCATTCTATTTACCAATGATAATAGGTGGTATATTATTTAATATAATTGACAATAAAAGAGCTTTAAAGTGTAAAGAAAATGATAAAAACTTATAATTATATATAAATATATAGTATAATTATTATGTGATAATATGATAGAAATTAATAATAAAGAATTTATTAATGATTATAGTAATTATCTAAAAATTGATAAAAATTACTCAGAAAATACAATTGAATCATATATAAGAGATATACGATTCTTTTTGGACTATGTAAATAAAGATATAATAGATATTTCTAAAAAAGATATTGATGATTATATAGTATTTAATTTACCAAATTATAATGAGAATAGTATTAATAGAATAATTGCTAGTATTAAGGGCTTTTTTAAATATTTATCTGCTTATAAAGGATTTATTAATGTAAGTGAAGATATATCATGTTTAAAAAGAAAGAAAGTTTTACCTAAATATTTATCTATAGAAGAGGTAGATAGATTACTTGATATTAAACTTGAGACATCATTTGATTTTAGAAATAAAGCTATACTTGAATTATTATATTCTACCGGTCTTAGAGCAAGTGAACTCATAAATTTAGAACTTAATAATATAGATACGGTTAATATGATAGTTAATGTATATGGAAAAGGAAGCAAAGAAAGAATAGTTCCATTATCTAAAATAGCAATTAATTATTTAGAATTATATATAAATAATTATAGAGATCAATTATTTGTAAAAGGAAAGAAACCAACTGATATATTATTTTTAAATAATCATGGTGAAAAGATGACTAGACAAGGATTATATAAAATAATTGGTAAGATTGCTAAAGAAAAGAATATAAATAAAGAAATAACTCCTCATGTGCTGCGACATAGTTTTGCAACTCATATGATTGAATGTGGAGCTGATATAAGAAGTGTTCAAGAATTACTTGGACATGAAAATGTAATTACTACTGAAGTATATACTCATTTAGCTAATAATTTTATTAAAGATAGTTATAATGAATATTTTAATAGAAGTACAAAAGAAGGTGAAAATAATGTTTAAAAGAATATTTTTAGTTGTTATGGATAGTGTTGGGGTTGGAGAAGCACCAGATGCAGAAAAATATGATGATGTAGGTGCTAATACATTACTTCATACTATTGGTGATGCATATAATCTTGATGTATTAGAAAAACTTGGATTAACAACTTTAGTAGGAAAAGAAGTTGAAAATACAAGAGGGATTTATATGAGAGCTAAACCAATGAATTTAGCTAAAGATACACTAAATGGTCATTATGAAATGATGGGAATTGTTCAAAAGACTCCATATAAAACTTATCCAGATGGATTTCCTTTAGAATTAATATCTAAAATACAACAAGCAACCGGAAGAGAAGTAATTGGTAATATTGCTGCTTCTGGTACTCAAATAATTGAAGATTTAGGCGAAATGCATATGAAAACAGGTGCTATAATAGTTTATACATCAGCTGATTCAGTACTTCAAATAGCTGCTCATGAAGATATTATTCCAGTTGAAGAATTATATAAGATATGTGAAACAGTTAGAGAATTAACTAAGAGTGATGAATATAAAATTGCAAGAATAATAGCTAGACCATTTATTGGTAAACCTGGTGCATTTACAAGAACACCTAAAAGACATGATTATGCTTTAGATCCACCTTTAAATGTATTAGATTTATTAGATAGAAGAGGTATTCAAACTATTGCTATTGGTAAAATATCAGATATATTTAATAATAAAAGTATTGCTGTTAAAATTAAGACTAAAGATAACATAGATGGTATGATGAAACTTATAGATTTTGCTAAAGGTGAATTTAGTGGTCTGTTATTTGCAAATTTAAATGATTTTGATATGTTATATGGTCATAGAAGAGATAGAGAAGGTTATTTAAAAGCTTTAGAAGAATTTAATTATTACTTACCAATATTACTTAAAAACTTACATAAAGATGATTTGTTAATTATAACAGCTGATCATGGAAATGATCCAACTTATAAAGGAACAGATCATACACGTGAATATATCCCTATATTAATGTATAATCCTTTATTTAAAAAAGGAAGAAGACTTGAAGATAGAGATACTTTCGCTGATATAGGTGCTACAATATTAGATAATTTCAATATTAAAAATGAACTTGGACTTGGTAAATCAATATTTAATGAATTTAAAAAATAAGTAGATAGAAATATCTACTTTTTATTGATATAATATTTATGAGGCATTATGAAAATAGGTAATAAATATATAGTTAATATTATTGATAATGATTCAAATGGAAATGGTATAGCAAGAATAGATAATTTTGTTATATTTGTTTCTTATGCATTAAAAGATGAAGAATTAGAAATTGAAATAACTAATATTAATAAAAGATTTGCTAATGCTAAAATAACTAAAATAATTAAAAAGAGTAAATATAGATGTAATGTAAAATGTAATTCATATGATAAATGTGGAGGTTGTACTTTTTTACATACTAAATCGTCTATTGAAAATGAATTAAAATTAAAAAATATTAATAAATTATTTAATACTAATATAGATAAAATATTATCAAATAATGAATATAATTATAGAAATAAGGCTACTTTTCATATTAAAAATAATATTATTGGTTATTATAGTGAAAAAACTAATGATATAGTAGAATTTGATAATTGCTTATTATTAGATGAAAGAATTAATAAAATATATAATAATTTTAAAAATAGTAATTTAAATAATATAAATGAAATTATTGTAAGAGTTACTAATAAAGAAATTATGGTTATTATTAATGGAAATGTAGATAATTATGATACTAATGAATTGGTTTCTAAATTTAAAGTAAATTCAGTTTATTTAAATGATAAGCTTATATATGGTAATGCTTATATTTTAGAAGAATTAAATGATATTAAATATACTATATATCCAAATGCATTCTTTCAAGTTAATTATGATAATATGAAATTATTATATGATAAAGTATTAGAATATGCTGGTAATGGAAATAAATTATTAGATTTATATTGTGGTACTGGTACTATTGGAATATATTTAAGTAAAAATTTTAATAAAATATTTGGTATAGAAATAAATAAAGAAGCTATATTAAATGCAAATATTAATAAAAAACTAAATAATATTAATAATATTGAGTTTAAATGTGGTGATGCTAGTACTTTTAAAATAGATGATTATGATGTAATAGTGGTTGATCCTCCTAGAAGTGGATTAAATAAAAAAACTATTAATTTATTAAATCAAACAAAATCTAAAAAGATTATTTATATATCATGTAATTATAAAACATTAAAAAGAGATATTGATTTATTAAATGATTATAAACTATCTAAATTAGAAATAATTAATATGTTTAATAAAACTAAGCATGTTGAATCTATTTGTGTTTTAGAAAGGAAATAATAATATAATGATTGATTTACACGTACATACAAGTAATTCAGATGGTAATTTTACTACTGAAGAAACAATTATTGAGGCCGGAAAGCAAGGCGTAGATATTTTATCTATAACGGATCACAACAATGTAAGTGCATACAATGATATAAAAAGAATTCCAGTTGAAAAATATTTTAGTGGAATAATAATAACAGGAACAGAATTGGAATTTGTTAAAGAAGGTAGACTATTTGATATGTTGGGGTATGGATTTAATCTCGATTTGATTAAAAATGCAGAAATAATACAAAAAGGGATGATTCATTCAACTATTGAAGGAGAAACTAAAATATTAAATCAATTAAAGAGTATATGCGATAGGTTAGGAATTATTTATTCTAAAGATTTGCATATAGAATCAGCAAATAATATGGCTAACGATGTCCTATTGGACGATATAATAATACATGAAGAAAATACAGAAACTTTAATAAAATTAGGTATATATGATAGAAGTACTTTTTATCGTCAACACTTTTGTGAACCTAGCAGCCCTTTCTATATTGAGCAAACTGAAGGGAAATATGATGTATTCTATGTTGTTAAAATAATTCGTGAAGCAGGAGGGAAAACGTTTTTAGCACATCCATTTGTTTATAAATTAACCAATTTAAAAGAATTTCTTGATGATTTGGTTTCTAATAATTTACTGGATGGAATAGAATGCGAGCATAGAAAACATACTCCTGAGCAAATAGAATGGTTGAAAAAATACTGTGATGAGCATGGATTATTAAAAAGCGGAGGCAGTGATCGTCATACGGTGAATCATTTAATGGGACACAGCAATAACAATAAAAAAGCAATTGAAGAAGAATTAATACATGATTGGATATATAGCATAGAATCAATTTACTCTCCAAGTAATAATAGGTATTTTAATAATTCTAAATAATTATTACTTAGAAATGATACTAATGAGGCTATGTTGAATCTATTTGTATTTTAGAAGGAAAATAATTTATGAAAATAGTTAACGAAGAATTAAAGAGATACATTGAAAAAAATATATTTCCTAAATATAAAAAATATTATGCTCATGGAATGTTACATATAAATAGCGTAATTGATAATATGATGATGCTTGCTGATTATTATGATTTGAATGCAAATATGGCATATGTTATTGCATGTTATCATGATTCTGGATTAGGAATAGATAGAGATAATCACGAAAAAGAATCAGGAAAATTATTGGCTAATGATAAAGAACTAAAAAAATATTTTACGGATGAAGAAATAACTATTATGAAAGAAGCAGTTGAAGACCATAGGGGTTCTAGAAAAACAAGGCCTAGAAACTTTTATGGTGAATGTATATCAGATTCCGATAGAGATTTTGATATATCAATACTTGCTAGAAGACAGATAAATACCACTTTAAAATGTTATCCGGATATTAAAAATTTTGATCAACATTTTGAAAGATGCTATAAATATATTTGTGGAAGAATAAATTCATTAGGTGTTTTTAATCTTTGGACAAATAATCCAATTTTGATTGAAAGAAGAGATAAATTTCAAAAAGATTATTTAAATAAGGAATATGCTAGAAAAATATATAAAAAAGAATGGGATAAAGCAAAAAAAGATGGAACGATGAATAAAATATTGAACTACTATGAAGATTACTAATATGTTTTTTCATTGAATATTAGTCACTGGGAGGGTATCTGCATATTAGAAATAATAACTTTTAATATAAATAATTATGATAATATTTTATCTTTTACTTGCAATAATAAATAAATCGTATTACAATAAGTAACTCGTAAAGGATTCATTTATAGAAATGAAAAAATGACTAGTTAGCGGGGAAGAAAATATGAATTTTTATGATGATGAAATATTAGAATTCGTAGAGTGGCAAATTAAGAGCATAGACGATGATGATTTTTATGAGACTAATAATAAAATCAAATGTTCTATTATTAGTTTTGATGAATTCAGCGATATTCCAGTATATGAAAATGATATGAATTTATTAAAGTTAATATTAGATTGCGATAGTGAGAAAGAAATTATTGGAAGAAGAATTATAGCAGTATGTAAAGATGACGTTATTATGGCAATAGGAAATCAAGGTTTGTATATACCACTTTATTATAGAGATAATTCTTCAATAATCTTGTCAGAAGATGAATTGTGTGAATTATTAGGTCGTTATAAAGTTGTTAGATATAATATAAACCATAAAGTAATAACTTGTTATGAAGTACCTCGAAAAAATACAATTACATATGGGTCTTATCAAAGAATAAAAAAGTAAATTAAAACGTTTGTATATATAATTTTTGAGGTGTATCTATAAATTATGATGAATTAAGTGGATATCGTTAATATAATTGTTTGTATGACTTATGTATGGATATATTTGAAGCACTTAATAAAGAAAGCACAGATTATTGTATAAAAACATTCCCATCATTAGTTGCTTTTACTTTAAATGGTTATGAAGAATATAAAACAAGATAGTAGAAACTATTTTGTTTTTGTTTGCTAGAAAAACGTAATACTTATGATATAATTATTATATGGTGATAGTTATGAATAATAATTTATATAATATGATATTTAAGAGAAAATCATTTCATTTATTTAGAAATATTGGAAATGAACATATTTCAGAAGATGAACTTAAAGATATTGAAAAAGAATTTGCAAAACTAGAGCCTTTAGTTAAAGATATTAAAGTAAAGATTAAAATAATTAAAAAAGAATCTATACTAAGAGGACAAGAATATTGCATTTTATTCTATTCTGAAAAGAAAGATAATTATCTTCAAAATAATGGATATTTAGGAGAACAATTGGATTTATATTTAGTGTCTAAAAATATAGGTACATTATGGTTTGGAATAGGTAAACCTGATGAAAAAGAGTTAGATGATTTAGACTTTGTTATTATGATTGCTATTGCAAAAGTAGATTCTCCTGATAAATTTAGGAAAGATATGTTTAAGAGTAAAAGAAAAGAAATAAAAGAAATATGGTCTGGGGATAGTTATTTAGATATTGCAAATATAGTTAGATTTGCTCCTAGTGCATGTAATACTCAACCATGGAGAGTTGAAGCAACTACTAATGAATTAAAAGTATATAGATACCGAAAGGAAGGCAAAAGAGGAATAATGCCAAAGAATATGGTTATATATTATAATCAAATAGATATTGGTATATTTCTATGTTTTTTAGAATTATGTATGAACAAAAATAGTATTTCTTATAATAGAGAACTATATGTAGAAGAAAATCATGAAAATGAGAATAACTTAGTTGCAATTTATAAAATAAATGCTTCATAATATTTTATATTTATAATAGAGAGAAGGTTAATTATGAAAAAATTATTTATATATTATAGTTTAAGTGGTAATGGAGATTTAGTAGCAGATTATTTAAAGAATAATAATATTGATATAAGAAAAGTAAATACAACTGAGACATTGCCTAAAAGTATGGTTCTAAGAATATTATCTGGTGGATTTAAGGCAATGATAAATTATAAAGATAAATTATCTAACTTTGATAATGATATTTCTAAATATGATGAAATAATAATTGGTTCTCCTATATGGAATTCTAGATTATCATCTCCAATTAATAGTGTTTTAGACATATTAGATTTTAATAATAAAAAGATTACCTTTGTATTATATAGTGGTAGTGGCAAAGCTTTAAAAGCACATGAATTAATTAATAAAAAGTATAAAGCTAAAATAATAGATTTAAAAGAACCTTTACGTAATCATGATGAATTGGATAAATTAAGTAATATTTAGTGTAAGTATAATATCGATTTTAAATTAAATGCATATAATATCTTTAGTGATTTGTATGCATTTTTTAATACTTTTCCAAGAAAATATTAGTAAGAGGGATATAATATGACTAGATATAAAAAAACTAAAATTGCTAGTATAATAGGTATCTTAGTTAATATATTTTTATTAATTATTAAATCTATTATAGGTTTTATTACAAAAAGTCAATCTATGATAGCAGATTCATTTGTAAGTGCAGGTGATTGTTTTTCTTCATTAATGACTTTTATTGGTAATAAAATAGCAAGTAAACCATCGGATAATAATCATAATTTTGGTTATGGTAAAGCTGAATATATCTTTTCTATGATGATAAGTATATCAATGATAATTACTTCATTATTTATATTAAAAGATTCAATATTAGTAATTATTAATAAAGAAAAATATATATTTTCTATATGGTTAATAATAGTATGTATTACAGCTATAATTTTTAAATTAATTTTATATATTTATACAAATTATTTATACAAGAAATATCATAGTTTATTAATCAAAGCTAATTCAAAAGATCATTTAAGTGATGCTATTATTACAAATACAAATTTAATATCATGCATACTTTCAATATATGGCTATTATTATTTAGATGGTGTAGTAGGGGTACTTATATCAATTTGGATACTATATATTTCTATTAAAATATTTATTGAAAGCTATAATATATTAATAGATAAGGCAATTCCTAATAAAGTTAAAAATAGAGTATTAAAAATTATTAAAAGAGATCCAAATATTATTAAAGTAATTAATTTTAATTCTTTACCACTTGGATATAAATATCAAATTACGTTTACAGTATTAGTTGATGGTAATTTATCTACATTTGATAGTTATCATATAATTAGTAGGTTAGAAGAGGAAATAACAAATACTATTGATGAAATATATATAACTATTGTACGTATTAATCCAAAATAAAAGATCCTTTTATAAAGGACCTATTTTAATACCACATATTAGTTAGATTTCCATCGCTTTCATAATAAGAATCCATTAATACTATATGAGGAAATTCGGTTAAAAATGTTTCTTTTGTCTCTTTAGTAATAACAACTCCGCGTTCATCATACCAAATTGCTTGTGCTACATAGTAATAATCATCATCAATACCAATAAGTATACCAATATGACCACCTAATTTATTACTATGAAGTAAATCGCCAACTTTAATTTTGCCAGATTCCATTAGTTGCTTAGAGTTAGCAGTTAATTTAGCAATATCAGTAAGATCTCTATTTTCTGAGTAACCTGAACCTATATCTCCAACATCAAATCCAGCATTATATAGTGCCCAAGTAACAAATCCACTACAATCAAGACCATTATCCATAGTTTTATCTACATATATACTATATAATGGACACCCCCAAACTTTAGGCTCTTTACTTGATTTAGCAATAGATTCATATCTACTTGAATTTAAATATAATCCTATATGATAATATCTTCCTTCACCATCAATTTTATTGATTTCAGTTTCAGACATACTACCATTTTCGTTGAAATAATTTATTCTATAAGGAAATTCTAAAGTTAAGAATCTTGCTGCTTCTACAGCTGCAGCTCTTGTTTTAAATCCAACTTCATGAACTCTTGTATATAATATTTCATCTAATAAATCATTTTCATCAGAAGTATATTTCTCACAAGGTAAGAATTTCTTTTTAAAATCATATTCTTTTGGTCTATTTACAATCAATGATGTAGATACTATTTCCATATCAGTTGATTCATTATTATATTTAGCACTTACTATAGCTTTAC
>JAEEGL016486391.1_pt1 | contig 26152 bp, 15 predicted proteins | sample 9134231 | NCBI WGS metagenome assembly JAEEGL01 (sample SAMN16246548, study PRJNA631951) | gut metagenome | biome: gut microbiome; feature: rumen; material: fiber-attached | host: Bos | place: Iran: Karaj | collected 2018-10
ATAACGCTCAGCCCAGTGTTGAGAATCTCATAGATATTGCAAGATGTCTAGATGTTAATGTGAATGAGCTATTAAGAGTATAGCAGTGTGAACGAAAAATAATAGTATGCCAGTAGATAAACAAGTATTGTTGCGGTATCAGGTTCTGAACAAGTGCTTCAGGAACAGATATAGGGAATACACCATTGATGACCTTGTTGATGAGTGTAACATGGCTTTGCGTCGTATGGACAAGCCGGATGTATCTAAGCGAACCATTCAGAATGATATCAATATCTTGGAAGCAGACTATGGCATTATGCTTGATGAGAAGCTAAAACAAGGCAAAAAGCGCCTCTATCGGTACGTTGATACCAATTATTCGATTCAATTGTTCCGCATCAACGATGAAGAGCGCCATAAGCTTCACGATGCCATCCGTGTATTGGAGAATTTCGAGGGTGAGCCCATGTATGACTGGACTAGGACGCTCTTGATGCAGATTGAGGGAGGTTTGTTTACCGATGAGTCTACTTCTTTTGTATCTTTCCAGTCTAATCCAGATCTGAAAGGCCTTAATCTTTTTGGGCAGTTGTTGCAAGCCATCATAAAGAAACGGGTGCTGAGGATTGAATACGCTCCCTTTGGCAAAGATAGTTATAGCGAAAAGATATATCCCTACCATCTGAAGCAGTTCAATGACCGCTGGTATCTCATTGCCCAAGCCGTTGGCTATGATTCCTTAGGTCATTATGCCTTAGACCGAATTGAAGGCTTCGAAGAAATATCCGTGCCCTACAAAGAGTCTGATGTGGATTTCGAGGAGTATTTTGATGATGTGATAGGTGTTACCGTTCCTGAGCATCTTGAACCAGTAGATGTGGTGATGCGTGTCAGCAACAACCGTTTTAACTACATCAAGACTAAACCCCTACACCTCTCACAGCGAGTTATCTCTGAAGATAAGAATCATACCACGATATCTATCAATGTCAAGATTACCAAGGAACTGATAGCACTCGTTCATTCCTTTGGTCCCGACATCGAAATTGTTTCTCCGGCATCTCTCAGAGCCGAGATTACCAAGAATATTCGTGCTTTGAATTACCTTTATCGCATCGATGAAGAAAACCTGCATACTTAAATAGTAATTTTGCAGTCGATAAAAGAAAGTGTTTTTAATCTATTCTATATGGTTGATATGGTAAAGGCTACACAGCATGTATTTCATGTATTAAACGATCTTCGTGATAATTTATATGCAAATTGCGGAATTTCACAAGGTGACATTATTGCTGCTATATTGCTGTATACACTAATTAATGCTCATTCAAATTGTTCGAAAACAGAAAAGAAATGGGTAGAGGAACTAATCCACAAGAAGGGAGTTAGGCACCTTTATTTTGATGAAAGAGAAAATAATTTCATTAATAAATCTATAGAAGCTTTAAAGGTAATTGACAAGGATATATTTGCCAATATTTATGCAGATGCTATAGATTGGGTGATAGAAGAAGTGTTTGCCAGTCAGCAGTATGGACAGTTTTCTCAGCCGGTCGACATTACGATGCTGGTTGGAGAACTTGTTAGAAGATATACAATATCTTCTATTTATAATCCATTTGCAGGTTTGGGATCATATGCAGAAATATCAGACTCAATTCATTACTATGGTCAAGAAATAGACGAGTTGGTACATCTGTTCGGAAAAATTAGGCTGAAAGCTCTTGGGTATAAAGTATCCGATTACAAATTGGAGGATTCTTTTGAGAGTTGGAATGATCATCAAGTAGATTGTATTGTATCAACTCCTCCATTTTCTATTAGATTATCCTCTAATACTAATTTCGCTAAAAATGTAGAAACGGGATTTTACCTCATTGACAAATTTATCAGCAGTAATGTTCCATATGCTGTATTTGTTCTTCCTACAGGGTTATGCTCTCGGCAGAGTAAAGATGCACTTGATATAAGGAAAGGTATTATAAGCCGTTCTGCTTTGGAAATGGTGATAGAACTTCCTAAAGGTGAATTTTACCCAGCTTCAGGTATTTCCACTTCAATAATTGTTCTCAATAAAATGAGAGCAAAAGGTGAACCTGTGCTATTCGTCGACGCGTCTAATTTGTGCAAGAAGGACTCTATACCAAATGCAAAAGTATTAGATGTAGATTCTGTCATTGAGACTATTAAGAAAAGAGAAAATGGCAAGTGTTCTGTATTAGTCAGCAATGATGAAATATGTGATCTTGACTTCAACTGGCAAGCCTCTTATTATATTGATTATAAAAATGAAGTGTTCCCTGACGGGTATACAGTTCTACAACTTATTGATGTTTTAGAACCAATTAAAAGAGAAAAATCATTTAAGGAAAAGAATGGTCATCTTGTCAAAATTGCCGATTTGCCATCGGAAATAGGAGATTATACTCGTAATCCAAAGGATTTCAAAAAGGTAGATTTGTTGCCACAATGTTATAAGGTTGAGGAACCTGCAGTATTGCTATCTACTATTGGTGTCCTAAAACCAACTTATTGTATAGCATCGCCAAAGAATCCCATATTTTTGCATCCTCATGTTGTCGCATATAGGATACGCCAAGAATGGGTGAATCCTATTTACCTCTGTATGGAGATATCCAGGAGAAAAGCCCCTGTTAGTGGAATGGTAATTCCATCCATTAACAGAAACCAAATTAATCATTTGAGAGTAGCTTTCCCATCGATTGATTCTCAAAATAGCTTTAATGAGCAAGAAATCCTTTATAAGGAATATATAGAGGGCAATAGAATTGCGAGGGCAAAAGAATCTGGCCTTTTGGACATAATTGACAAGATGAAGTCTGAGTATATAATGGAGGTTCGTAATCGTAAGCACGACATGAAAACTCCAATGACACAACTTCGCAATACGTTGACGTTGTTAGAAGCGTTCGCCAACAAACTTCCAGAAGAATTTGCATCTCAGCTTCATAATTATATTAGTCGCCAGAAGGTAGCTCTTGACACTCTATCAGAAATTGTAAGGCATCTAGCGGATGAAGATGTCTTTTCTGAGCCTGAAGTCTTGGAGCTTGAAACTGTTTTGTCGTCATTTGCATGCAAAAATGAAAAGTATTCAATTGTATATGTACCAGATAGTTTAGCTATTAATGAAGCTGTTGGAAAAGGAAAAGCAAAAGTGTATATAGGGAAATCAGATCTTTTAAGGCTCATTAATAATATTATTGGGAATGCTGTTGATCATGGTTTTGTTGAAAATAAGACAAATTATGAGTTGTTGATAACCTTATCGACAGAAGGTGATTCATACTTGATTGATTTTACAAATAACGGTAAACCTCTTCCTGACGGCATGGATAAGGCTCGATATGGCATGAAAGGCGTGAAAGGAAAAGACTCTGAAGGTCAAGGAACAGGTGGATATGTTGTAAAAAGCATCGTTGAGCACTATGGTGGCGATTATGATGTTTTAAAAAGGAAATGGGCAGGAAGAACTCTGACAGATGTAATTATTAAACTACCAATATATCGCGGAGATGAGTAAATATAAAATTCTGTGGATAGATGACAAATGGGAAGATATGATCTCTTTCAAAGAGGTTTGTGAACTTCCTGAGAACGGCTTTGAAGTCGTTGCATGCACAAATGCGGTAGAAGGCATGAAAATCTTTGAGAAATTTCTAGAAGAATGGTCTGGAGTAATCTTAGATGCAAAAGTGCTGATGGATAAAGACTCTCAGGTAGACAAGTTGGATGGCCTTACCTATAGCACAAGAAAAATATTGGAGCTTTCTCACAAAAGATATGTTCCTGACTATATTTTTACAGGTCAACCAGACACTGCATCTGGGACGGCATTTGCAGAAGAGCATAAACATAATTATTATGAAAAAGATAAGGATGAAGATAGGCTAATCTCTGATATTAAAAAGAATGCGGAGTTATTGTTAGAGACTCAGATTGTCCATCGGCACCAAGTTGTATTTGACACATGGCCAGAGTCTAGACACGATCTTATAAGAATATTGAAAATCTTGGATGATGAAGAGTGGCAAAACAATTCTGTCCTCAACGATGTCCGCAAGATTATGAATGATGTTATGACAAGATTACATGAGCGAGGGTTTTGTTCTATACAACACGATGGTTCAAATCTGGCAGAATGTAGTAGATTATTGGGGCAGCGTTATATGGAAGAAATTATACCCGTATATATTCAAAGAGCCATTCATTCTTGTGTTGAAATCACGAATCCAGGCTCGCATCGCTCAAAAACAGATTCTGATGTAAGAGACAATAAAGCCCCGTATTTAGTAAGAAGCTTAATATACAATATGCTGGATATTCTTTATTGGTGTAAGAATTTACCTACCATAGAAATGCGGGACATGGTTGTCAAAGCAGTGAATGGGGCAAAACTCAAATTTGAAATTGAACAGCAAGAAAGAGAAAAAAAACGAAAAGACAAAAAATGTTCCGCACTATGAAGGAAACTTGCATGGTTAGAAGCTAATTTTGCAGTCGAAAACAAATAGTTCAAATATATGGTTAGAACATACAAATATAGAAACATTAAAAGTGGTGTTCGTAAGGAGAACACAGAAACCCTGATTGCTGACTTCAATTCTTTGGTTGGTAAAATATATTGGGGATCTGCACGCGCAGTTCACGATACAGCTCTTATAGATGAGCTTATCAATAGAGATATTGATGTTTCTGCTATCTATGATGGTATTTCTATTTCGTTTAAGCATAAGATAGCCTTGAATGAGCAAAGAACGAAAGTTTGTCTAGTAGAATAGCTTAACCAGAAATGGACTAACATGGATGTGCATAATTAGTTAGAATGCTGAAATAAAATAGTATATTTGCAAATTTAAAACAAAATATATGAACACAGAAGACCAGATAAATCAAAACGAGATAGTTCTCGGCGAAAATGAGATAGTGTGTGCTCTCACCAATCGTGTGGTGAAAAGCACCGATAAAGAGCTTACGTTGCAGTCGATGATTGCAATGATGAGCGACGAGTATGGTTTTGCACCTGAAGACATGGAGCGTGATTTCAAAGTGAAGTACACTGATGCTGATTCTGGTAATACAAAGACGCAGAAGGTGGACTTGGCTATCTTTGAGGAAGGTCGCGCACATGATACCGCAAACCTTATTCGTATCGTCATTGTGGCGAAGGACAGTAAGGTGAAGCCAAATGACAAGAAGAGCGGTGTTTCTGCCACAATGGAGAACATTCTCTTCTGCACCGATTGCGACTTTGGCTGTTGGACGAATGGTGAAGACTTGCACTATCTTCATTCCTACGAAGACGAATGGGGGCAGCCGGATGTGGAAGACATTACCGATTTCCCAGCTTGTGGTCAGACACTTGAAGACTTAGAGGCTCAGGGTGAACGCGCCTTGCCTCGTAAGCCTGCCAACGAGTCGCTTGTTAAGACGTTCAAGCGCTGCCATGACTACATCTATGGCAACGAAGGAATGAAGAAAACCGCCTTCTGGGAATTGCTCAACCTTATCTTCACTAAACTTTATGATGAAAAGCGTCGTATCAGCGATGCGAAGGAAGGTATCAGTTACCGCCGTCGTTTCTGGGTCGGTGTGAAAGAGCAGAACACTGAGGAAGGCCGTAAGGCTGTAGCGGAACGCATCAAAGGTTTGTTTGAAGAGCTGAAGGAAAGTCAAATGTTCCGTGATGTGTTCGACGGAAACGAACAGATTATGCTTTCAGACCGTGGACTCGCTTTCGTGGCTGGTGAACTGGCAAAGTATTCGTTCCTCGATGCCACAGTAGATGTGAAAGGTACTGCTTACGAAACCATCGTCAGCAATACGCTGAAGCAGGAGGCTGGACAGTTCTTCACACCACGAAACATCATCAAGTGCATGGTAGAGATGCTTGACCCCGACAAGAATACCCGTGTGCTCGACCCGGCATGTGGTAGCGGTGGCTTCTTGGTGATGGTACTCGACCATGTGCGTCGTAAGATTGCGCGTGAACTTTATCCCGATCTCGACGAGTTACATTTGGAAGAAATGCTCAACGCCCCAGATGTGGACGATCAGGTGCGCGAATATGCCGAAAAGATGATTTTTGGCTTCGACTTCGACCCGGACTTGAAAAAAGCCGCCCGAATGAACATGGTGATGGCAGGTGATGGTCACTCCAACATCTATAACATTAATTCATTGGATTATCCGCAAGGCTCTAAGCCCGATGTTCCGCTTATCGCCCAAGCGGTAAATGAGAGTATTAGGAACAGTGCCGACCACGACTTCCCCTTTGGTGTATCAGACGACAACGCACAGGGTAAGTTCGATATGGTTTTCACCAACCCTCCATTTGGTGCAAAAGTTGAGGTGGATAAGGAAATTTCTGAGCGATATGAACTTAATAGCACAGCTCCTGAAGTACTCTTTATAGAGGCGTGTTACAATTATCTAAAGCCAGGCGGGAAAATGGCTATTGTGTTGCCCGATGGTATCCTAGGCAACCCTAACACCGAAAGTGTACGCCTTTGGATTCTAAAGCACTTCCGTCTGCTGGCCAGTGTTGATTTACCGGTAGAAACATTCCTTCCGCAGGTAGGCGTACAAGCTTCTTTGCTTTTCCTTCAGAAGAAAACCGAAGCCGAAATGCTGATTCCTATCGAGCAGGAGGATTACGATGTGTTTATGGCTATTGCAGAACAAGTGGGCAAAGACCGTCGCGGTGTACCCATCTATGAGAAGGATGACGATGGTGCAGAAATATTGTTCCCACATATCAAGCAAACGCTGGTACGTCTTGACAACGGACAAGAACAGGTTCGTAGCCGCAATGAGCGAATCAAGCATTTGGCAGATGATTTACCCAAAGTCTCTGCTGCCTATAAACGGTTTAAGGAGGAGCACAGATGAGAACGTCGGCTGTAAATAGTAAATATATCATTTCACAGGGAAATCGTTTTGAAGGGAAATATTATCTCAATGATAATTCCTTCCTAAGTATGGAAATTGAACGCCATATGGATAAAGCATGTCCGCTATCGGATATGGCCAATGTGTTTAACCCGCCTGTATTCAAACGACAATTTTGTAAGGTCACGACACGTTCTGTTCCCTATTTCCAAAGTTCTGATGTTCCTGTAGCTGAAGAAAGAAGTCAGACTTTTGTGTTCAAAGGTCAAGCAGAAGCGCTCAACCTACTTGTGAAAAAAGGTGATATTCTCGTAACTGGTTTTGGAACTATAGGAAATACAAGATTAGTATCAAAGTTCCAACATGAGACATGTTACGCAAATAATGTGTGCCGTATTAGGACAAACGATGGCGTTTATCGGGGTTTTGTTTACGCTTTTCTCACATCTAAATATGGAATGTCTCAGTTAAACAAGAATGCTTCAGGTTCTGTTGTTAGATATATAGAAGCTCCTGGAATTAAGAAAACGCTTATCCCTATTTTCCCTGAAGAGTTCCAAAAAGTGGTAAATAGCCTTGTCCAAGAGTCTTCTGTTTTGAGGGAGCAAGCCACAGAAGCATTGGATGAAGCAAAAAATCTTCTTACCATGTTTATTGATTCCAAGTTTGAGAGGCAATTTGGAGCTAGGGCTAATGCCGTTTCATCAAAAAAAATACTCGGCTCACTGAATTTGCGTTTTGATCCACCTGTTTTTATTAACGATGGAGTAAAGCTACTTGAATCACTGCCCTGTGAGAAACAAACTTTGGGTGATTGTGATATTGAAATGTGGTATCCAGGAATATTCAAACGGGCATATGTCGCCAATGGTTACCCCTACATAAAAGGATCAGACATGTTTCTAGTTAATCCTTTCCGTTCATGTACTCAGCTTTCCAAAACAAGGACTCCACAATTGGAGCAACTATGGTTAAAAGAGGGCATGTTGCTTATATCCTGCGCAGGAGTATGTGGGCAAGTAAAGATGATAACGAAAGAGTATGAAGATAAAAAAGCAATAGGTTCACCAGATATAATCCGCCTAGTTTCTTCAGACGAATTATTTACAACTGAATATATCTTTGCCTACTTACAATTGCCTGTAGTGTTCGACTTTATGCAATCTTTGAAATACGGTTCTGTTATTGAACGTTTTGACATTGATAATGTTAAGACGATTCCCATAGTAAAGCCAACGCCAAAACTGAGTAAGCAGATAACCGATATCATCCATCGGTATATGGATTGTACATACCGTGCATTCAAAGCTGAAGAAAAAGCTGTCACGATGGTTGAAGAAGAAATCGAAAAGTGGAATAGCTAAATCTAGAGGTATATGTCGAAGGTACATACAGAAGCAATTATTTGCCCCAAGTGCAAGGCCAAAGGCGAGTTCGAACTTTGGGAATCAATGAACGTTGACCTTGACCCAGAATTAAGGGAGAAGGTCTTCAGCGACGAGGCATTTATCTATACCTGCCCGGAGTGTGGTCATCGTACAGGTGTGCCATACGGAACGTTGTACCACGATATGAAGCATCGTTTCATGCTCTTCTTCAATTTCTTCAAGGAAGATGATTACAAATATGAGACGATGGACATACCTCAGTTGCCTGATCAGGACAACTATATCTACAGACAAGTTACTGGATTGTGGCGGCTAAAAGAGAAAATCCTCATATTGGAGAAAGGGCTTAAAGACGTTGCCATCGAGCGTATGAAGTATATGATGAAGTACATTCTTCATCCTGAGATAGCAGAAAAAGGCTATGATGTATATTTTGCAGGAGTGAATTACGAAGACAAGGAATTGTCCGAAGAAGGTTCTATTGGATTCTTCTATCACGACGAGAATGATGAGACGCTCTCTATTCGTTATCCTATGGACAACTATTATGAGCAGTGTCTGGCTTGTGAGCTCGACCCTCGAATGAAAGTGAATCGATGCGAGAACATTGATGAAGGATGGATTTCCATGAAACTTAAAAGCAATGAGGTATGAGTGAAGAGAAAAAACCAAATGGATGGATTCCATTCTACGATCGTGGATATGTTGGCATCAAAGATTATGACGACAACATTCTGATTACTCCTGAACAAGGTTTTACTGAGATAGGAGAGCTTAAAAAGGACGTTGCCATTGCCAAGAAAGGCAACAGATGTTACATTATTGACTCTGACGGCAATTATCTCTGTAACGCTTATGACCGATTATCAGATATCGGTGAGGGCTACTTCAAGGCTGGCATTATGCTCCGTCAGAACGACAGAATCGTCGTAGAATATGCCGACACAAGTTTTGTGTATGAGATATTGAACGCCAAGGGTGAAGTGCTTTGTGGTCGTGATAAAGGCTATAACTATATTTCAGAGGCTTGCGATGGTGAAGTTTCAGTAGCCATCAACGGTCAATGCGGCATAGCTGACATTCAGGGAAATGTCATTATGCCACTAAAATACAAGTACATCCAGCCTATGGCAGAAGGCTTGTATCTCGTCACTCGTCATGGTGAAGATAACTATTGGGCAACAATCATCAATCGCCATGAGGAAGTAATGATACCTGCAAGCTTACAATATCGTAGCATCTGCCGCTTCCGCAATGGCGTAGCTGTGGCCAACCAAGAGGGGAAATGGGGGTTGATAGACATCCATGGTAGCCGTATAAGTGACTTTGACTATAATTTTGCCGAGGAATGGGGAGTCGGCTACTATAAAGTGGAGAAAGGTTCCAAGAAGAACATCATGCGGCCAGACGGTTCTGTTGTACTGTCCGAATGGTATAATGATGTTTTCAAAGTCAATCAAGGTTTCTTTATCTTTGGAAATACATTACGTAAGTCAAAGGACAATCCCAATACGAGATATATCAGAGGTGTAGCCCATGTTAATGGTGACATCATCTTCCCGATGATATTTGAACGTGTTAAATGGTTGTCTGACAATAATGCTTTGTACGCAGAAATAGGTACAAAGCCATACGTGCTTACCCTACAAGGTGGAATTTATGACCCTGAACATAGCCATCTGCCCAAGAAGTTAAGCATTAACGAGAAGGAATTCTTCGAGAAAGTGGTAAATTGGACATTGCCAGGACTTCAGTTTTTCTACCGAGATACAGATGCACCCGTAGTCGTGGAAGATACTTATCATGTAGGCGACATCGTGCGTGCTGGTTTCTTCTTGGATGTAACTACCAAATTACTGAAACCCACAACACGCACTCGTTTCATTATAGCCAGCGCCCACGCTGCCATGCTTTGTGAAATAGACGGGATGAAGGATGATAATCCTAACATCGGGAAATGGAACCTCTGCATGTTTCATTTTAATAGCTATTTCAAAGTAATGGACGTTTATGAGCGAAACGGCGTTACGCAGGTATTCCTTCTACATATACCTCCTGCAGCAGCCTATTTCCTTGGTCGTACTGACCTTAACTTCATTGATGAAGCAACAGGGAAAGAGGCTTCACTCATAGATATGGCTCGAAAGAGTCTTGACGAGAAAATGACGATGGAAGTTCACCCTCGCTCTTTAGATAAAGAATGGTGCGAACGCACAGCACAGCCTATTGGCCTTGATGATGAGTTTTATCCGCTGCCATTGAATCCGATGGAAGAACCAACGGAAGGTCCAGCCATGCACATGAGTACACTCATTCATAAGTTAGCAAAGGATGAGGATATTGACGGTTTCCTGGAAGTAGAAGACAACTTCCCTTGGAATGGTGTTGATGGTCATGTTTGTGAAGGCTGCATCTATGCAAAAGGTATCCAGGGTAAGGGTGAAGGATGTGGTCGTCTGTTCCAAAAGTCGTTCCGCGAACGTTATGTCAAAGGCAGATGTGAGTATCGCAAAGAAAAACTTCAGGAGGAGTCAGAATTTGAACGCCGAAAGAGATGGGATGCCGAGAAAGCAAAAGATACTGCGGAAAAGCAATCGGATGTTTTCGCCCTCCGCCTGCTCAATGAGTTCGTTGATGAAATTTTGAATGGCGACATCGATAAGATAGTTGATTTTGATTTCTCCACTATCAGTGAAAACCGCAAGTATGGTGATATGATGTTGGCTCGTGCCCCAATTGTAAGAGCAATCATGGCACTTGCTTTTGCTGATGCATGGCCTGGGCTAAATGTAGATGCAATTAATCATTACACCTATTGGTGTGATGCCATCAATCATTATCAGCAGTTGTTCGGAGCAAATATTCTCGACCAGTATTTCAAGGGGATGCAGAAGTTTAATCCAACTCCAGAACAACATCGACGGGCTGTAAAGGTAGCCCACATGACATATTATATAGGAAATGTGTGGGTGCTTCCAAGTAAAGCATCCATTGGAAACCACAAGGATAAATTCAAAGGCTATGTGGATCGGCTATTGAAAGCTATGTATGCCTGTATGACCGAACAAGGCCGAGTGGATAAAGAGTTAAAAGGTATTCTCTACACCAACCGCAAACTGATGGTTGACTATCAGGGTGAAGATGGATTCCACAAATTCATCGAAAACATGATGCTCGATGACTATGTAGATGAAACAGGTAAGCCTAAGGAGGTCTTTGCCTGGGTGTGGAGTATGATGAAAGACTTGGATAAAGAAACCTATTTCAATGCGGTTGATGAATACTGCTCATTTATGGAGTCGTTTGTCATCAAGCGCGGAAAGAAGATTGTTGAGCGTCTTAAAAACATCTTGAATAATCATTAATTAAAGTATATGGCACAGATTAAGAATCCTATTCATGATGAAGGACCAGTGAACGCCGGTGAAAAGCGGATGCTGGACTTCCTTAGTGTAAAGTTGCCAGATGATTACATCATTGTACCCAATATCAATCTTGCCATCACAGGCCCCAACCGTGTGATGAAGTATTGGGAATATGATTGTATTGTAGTGGCACCACATGCAGTATTTCACATTGAGAACAAAGATTGGGCAGGAAATCTTGAAGGAGATGACTTTGCTTGGTTTCGAAGTGGACAGGAGGTTGCTAATCCACACAAGACCGCTGGCTATAAGAGCCGCATTCTTGCGTCAAAATTGAAGAACGGCCATCCCGACTGGCGTTTTGGAGACATCTTTACTTTGGTGACTCTGAGTCATCCACAGCAGTCAAAGTTTGGACTCGACCCTCAATGTGACTGCTACAAGCAAACCTTTATGCTCAATCAGGAGCTAATAGACTTCCTAACGAATCCAGAGCTTGTTGGAAGAAGCGAACATCAGATTAAGGATATCCAGGAAAAAATTGCCGACTTCCTTACTGGTCAGTCTGTTGAGCATATTAGATCTGAAAGAAAAGAAATCTTTAACTACCGCATAGAAGAAAAGCTTCAGGAGACAGAAGACTTCACAGAGTATCTTTGTGTTCCTAAACTAATCGCAACTGCTCATTATCGCATTCGCGAATATCCGCTTGACGTGGTGGGAAAAAGTCCTGCAGATTTGGATAAATTGCGTTTGAAGGTGCAGAATGCTTCGTTGGCTCAGCAAAAGATAGGTCTATCGCCATATATCGTGCCTGCTGAATGCAGAATGAATGAAGAACAGACCTATTATTATGAGATAAGCCGTTACCAAGACGAAAGTTCTCTTCGTTCCAAGTTGCGATTAAAGACCTTCAAGCAAATTGATAAAATCAATATTCTACTCGATGTTGCAAAAGCTCTGAAGGCAGCACATAAAGAAGATGTGTACCACCGAGACGTATGCCCAGAGAACATATTTGTTTACGAAGGCGGCAAAGCTGCTTTGGCGAACTTTGGCAGGTCCTGGTTCGAGGAACACATGGACTTAAGCTTCTCCGTGAGCAATGGAGCGAATTTGAATTCTCCTTATACACCACCAGAGTTTGTTGAAAATGATGTATGCTCAGGTAGCGACATCTATTCATTAGGAGTTATCTTCTATGAGTTGATGGTTGGCCGTGCTCCTTTCGACAGTTTGCTTACATTTACGACTGCCCACGGTGGCGTTCTGAGTGAGGATATGCTTCCAAGTCATGTGGTTAAGGACCTTCCCAAATGGATGGATGAAGTTGCAAAGAATACAATTGTTGCAGAACCCACCAATCGTTGGCAGACTGCAGATGAGTTCATTGATTTCATCTCAGAGGCGATGGAAGAAGAACTGAAGACCGCATCTCAAAATGGGAAGCAAACTACACCTCCTGATCCTGGACAAAAGTTGTATCTTAAAGACATGAAGCCAGGCATGAAGGTGTCTCCAAGTATGACCCTTCACGATATTCTGGGTCGCGGTGGTTTTGGCCGTGTATTCAAAGTGTGGCACGACATGCAAAAGCAATATCTCGCCATCAAAATTTTTGAGCGCGATGCCAGCATCGATAATGCACTGAATGAGTTCAATGCTTTGAAGGAGCTTCATCATCCTAACATTGTAGAGTTTAAACATAATGACCGCACAGTTCCTGGTGACCTTTTCTACACATTGATGGAGCTATTGGAAGGTGAAAACTTGCAAGACTACACACGTGGCGATCTTCGCTTGCCAGTTGACGAAGTGTATAAGATGGCGTCGCAGGTGTTGTCTGCATTGGTCTATATGCAGGACAAGAAGCCTGTACCTATTTACCATCGTGACATCAAACCAAGCAACATTATGTGGCATAAACGCCAGCTGTACAAGTTGATAGACTTCAATATATCAACAACAACAGATGACAAGTCTTTCGGTGGAACTTTTCCATATATGGCTCCAGACTTGGTTGTAAATGGAAATAAGATAGACTGGGATTGCTCAGCAGACACGTTCTCGCTAGGAATCACCATTTATGAGTTGTTGGCTCATGCATACCCCTGGCCAGGTAGTAATATGCGTCCAAACATCCACATGCTACCTACTGACATCCGCAAGTATAACAATAAACTGACGGATGAAATGTCGGAGTTTGTGATGAAGAGTATTATTACAAATCGTCATAAGAGATTTACAACAGCAAAGGAGATGCTCGCCGCTCTTGAAGCTATTGGACCAGACGGCATTTTGAAAGACACATCAATGATTTTTTATTCTGTTGGGAATAGTGAATCATTTGAGAATCTTGACCCCGTTGATTATATCAATTCCTTATATAGTCAAAGCCGTCATGGTAATGGCGGTACTCGTGCTGGCATGAAGAGCCATACCTTCGACACGCTTACCTACACAGAAACCCGTCTTGATCGAGAGTTGCTGAAAGATATTATCGATTTGAAATATAAACTCATCATTATAACGGGTAACGCAGGTGATGGAAAGACGGCTTTTATTCATCAGATTGAAAGCAAAGGTACTGATAAGATTCCTTATCAATCAAATAATGGCTCTCAGTTCTTTATCAATGGTGTTCGTTTTGAATCAAACTACGACGGTTCACAAGATGAAGCAGAGAAAGCCAATGATGATGTTTTGGCAGAGTTCTTACATCCTTTCTTTGGTTTAGAGGACTATAGTCAAGCATCAGAGGGGCGTGTCATTGCTATCAATGAAGGCCGCCTCGTTGATTTCCTCTCTACACGTCCTGAATTACAGCGTCTGCAAGAGAATATTGAAGACTATTTCTATAAGGAAGGGCATGCGGAATTGATTCCAGGTTTAATGGTTATCAATCTGAACCTTCGTTCGGTAACAGCAAGAGATGGAGAAACGCCAAGCTTGTTGTCACAACAAGTAAAGAAACTAACCCGTCCTGAGCTATGGACAAAGTGTGAAGGGTGTCCGATCGCTGACCGTTGTTTTATTAAGTATAACGTAGAAACATTCCAAGATAGCAGCGCAGGCGATGAAGTCATCAGCCGTCTTGAATGGCTTGTGCGTACTATCGTTTATAAACGTGAGCTTCACATTACCATGCGCGACCTTCGATCGATGATTGCATGGATGTTAACCCGCGATTACTCATGTGAAGAGGTGAAGCAGTTGGTAACATACGTTCAGGCTGAGAATATTCCAGAATATTACTGGCAATACTATTATTTCAATCTTACGGCTCCTGTGGCATGGCCAAGCGGTAACTTTGATTTGCCAGGCTTGGATTCTAACGACCGTTTGGTTAGACTTCTTAGAGAAACGGACATCGCTCTTGTGTCACTTCCAGCTTATGACCGTGATCTATACTATACAAGCAAACATCCCAATGGTTATCTGATCTTCAGCGACCGTCATCGTTCGCTGTTGAAAGACTTCAATGCTGCAAGTGAGATAGTACCTGCATACGAAATTAAAAATGATATTATTAGAATGCAGGTTACTGGTCGCCATAAGTCTTTCATCCGTCATCAGTACTTCGAAGGCAAGTTTGACTTCCGACGCCGACTCCCCTACAGATTTGCAAGCAAATTTGAGGAGCAACTGCGACTGGAAAACCAGGAAGCTTTAAATGAGACTATGCAGGATCTGGCACGAGCTATTTCTGCGAGCGAAGGATGTGATAACGTGGAGCTGACACAGGGATACTTGCTCTTGGCTAGTACGAATGTGGCCGACCCAATATCAAAGAGTTATCGCCGTTTCCCTCTGGATGAATTCGAGTTGTTTGTAAATAAGACTGACCATCTGACAAAATATATCGAATACGAAAGCGATAGTTTAACATTCCGTCACAAGGAAGATAAGTTTATTCAACTTACTGTCAGCCTTGATCTCTATGAGATGTTACAGTATATCAGAGCAGGATTTTCACCCTCTGTGAATGACTTGCGAGGTCGCTTCATCGAGTTGCAGATTTTCAAAAATCTGTTGGAAGCTAAAACATATTCCGAGATCTTGGTCACAAAGAACAATCGAAAGTTCACTGTGATACGTCTTGATGCGAACAAACACATTATTGTTGAACCCCTTAATGCAAAATAATGTCTATGATACTCAAATTAAAAAAAGGAACAGGCGTTAAGGCGTTCCTAAACAAAGACATATTCTATGTTGATGTTAAGCAGGTAAAGCTTGACCGTGTGTTAACAAACCTGTTCATAAAGATGTATGCTGATGGAGCTCCTGTTACTTTGGCATATAGAAAGGAATATACGATTGAAACGCTGAAAGAAAACCTTTCTAAGCTGGAAGAAAGTGGTTTAATTCATGGTATTAGTGACAACCCCGATGGTGTTGAAGACTGGCTTCGTAGTTCACTCCTGGAATTGGTTAACCGAGGCAACGTTATCAAAGAGCATGTTTCTACTCTTAAGCCATTGCACCTTCTTAGTTTCCGTGTTCAAAACGCAAAGTTCTGTCGAGACTACCGAGCTTCTGACCAACTATATCTGATGTTGAAGAGCAACAGGGAAGTGATGGATGGTCTAGTGAAATATCTGAGTAAAGGCTGGGATAAGCAGACTGGGGAAATCGTGAGCAGAGAAGATCTGGATGTTGACACTACGGGTATTCTGTATATTACAAAGCCGCTTCGAGAAAGAAAGAATATGAACCGTGAGGCCGATATCATACCGCTTCCTTTCCTGAAAAAGCAAACAGCTCTTTTCAATGATGACATCCGGCGGCTTCTTATTTATAAAGACAAATTACCCCGTGCCGTATTTATAGACTATCTTCGAATATTATGTGGTTTACACCTTGCCTTGTACACAATGAAGGTAATTTACCTTCTCCCAAAGATGATTGATGCAGGTACACGTGAAGTTGAGGATGATTGGTCATTAATTGTAGATGTGACTGATAACTTGGATAGTATGGTGGCCCCTTATGCATGCAAAGATGTAGAACGCATGGAAAATTCCTATGGAAAGTATATACGTTCCACATACATGATGGACATCATACAAGAGAGAAGAGGATGTTCCGTAGATGAAGCATTACGTATATTGAAAGAAGAGAACAACAAATCTGGAGAGTATTATGAAGTGAAGGTTAATGAGATAAAGAACTCTCTCCCATTGAGTGAGGAAAAAGAATTTGACCAGAATGATTTCAAAGAAATGTTGGAATTCTTCCCAGACAATGACTATTTTGACATGCTGGTGCATATCTTGGAAAAATCCAATTTGGGTAGTTATCAATATCGATACCTCAGGGAATTTCTTGACTCCGTAACAATGAAAAATTCACCATCGATGCTGATGGCGGACAGTCGTTCTAAGCGCCATCCCAGACGAGGCGCACTCGGATCTAAACTCATTGAGACCTTGGTGCAACTACTCGTGCTACGTGAGAAGCCAAACGGAGGTTATGAATCTCGTTCACTCTCCATCGACGAATTAGCAGATGCTATACGTAAGAGATATGGTCTTATCATCAATGGCATTGATGAGCCACGCTTTGCTGATGCTGATGTGGAAATGAATGCTGCTTTTAGAGTCAATATGGATGCCTTCAAGGACAAACTCCGCCAGATAGGTTTCTATACTGATATGAGTGATGCCTGCATCTTACAGAAAATACGTCCACGTTATAAATTGGAAGACTAATGGAAAAGATTAAAACATTATATTACGAGCGTTTCATAAGCCATGTAGTTGAATGCTACTCTGCGAAACTGAAGGCAGCAAAGCCTGGTCATTGTATGAAGATAACGGGGCTGGCCATGAAAGAGTTACAGATATTGTTGCCATTGCTGAGAGGCATCAATGAAAACCTTAGTGTGTATATCCTTTCGGAGACAGAGAAAGGGGATGAATATATCCATGCAACCAAGTTGATTGAGTTGAGAAACAATCCAGAAAAGGCTGTATTGATTCTTGTACCCTCAAACAGCAGAACCTCTGCAGAGGATTCATATGGTGATGCAACATTCCAAAATCTCCCTGCCGTTGAGCTGCAAGATTCTTTCCTTGACAAGCTGCTTTTCGAGATGCCGGAGGAGAAACAATACATTTGGCAACAAATAGCAGAGCTTCTCAAAGAAATCAATGCGACGCGGACAACGGTCATCAATTATATTCTCTTCTTGGAATTGAACCAATTTGAGGATGAAGCTTGGGGCAATGGTCTTTTCCTTTTTGGCTTATTACCTGACAGTGATTTGATCAAGGATCAAGGTGCGATGCGTCGCCGCTTTATGCTCAACATGGAAAAAGTTTCAAATGTGTTGGGTGACTTCTCGTTAACAGCCGCTGACCGCATTGCCATGCTACCTTTGCAGAAAAATACTGTTCAAAAACAGCTGATGGCATTCTTAACCGAGGAACAGGGTATTGAAGACAATCTCTCACTTTTTGAAAACATATATGAACACCATCCTGAATACAACTATGCAGCTCTGCCTTGGCTTATTAGTGGAGATGGTGGTCCCGTGAAGATCGTTGCAGATATCGTTCCTGGTAAGGAGCCTTTCAAAGAACTGGTACGAGAGGATGACGGTAATTATGTTTTGAATATTTTGCCTGATAAAAAAAGTAAGATTTCGTTTACTATCTTTACAGACCCGTCACCCAAGGACAACCCTGATATTGTATCGTTTGAGATAGCAATTGTAAATATCGACGATTTTACAGAGATGGGAGTCATAAAAAAAGCCAAGGTTGGAACAAACAAACGCGCATCTAGAAAACTATCAGTGAATATCGCAAATGGGATGTTTGAAGATGGTGAGTATATGCTGCGTGTCAGGGCTCTGGATGAAAACGGAATTGTATTGGAAAACAAGAAAGAATTTAAGGAAGAGCGGGTACAGGCAGCGTGGCTAGACGCTCATAATCAGAATCCAAACTTGGCAATGGAGCAGTTCCGCTTGGAGAACCATGTAGCCTATTGCAACGAGACAGCTGTTTTCACTATTCAAAACGACCCTGATGACGTATATGTTGATACTAAAGTTGATAAACGTGCAAAAGTAAACAGTTTCACTCAAGCTCTTATTAATTATCGAGCTGTTCATCTTTCAAAAGATGAAGACCTTGATATTCCTACGGAAGGCGCAGAGCGAAACAAATGGGAAGAAGGTTCTTTGAATAGTACCTATCAGTTTGACTTTGGTGCAGCCTATGCCTATCAGATTCAGCTATCTAAAAAGTTGATCCAACTTGAAAGATGTTTCTTTGAGAACAGCGATAGCTTTGGTTCTGTTGATGCGTATCTGAGTGGCAATCCTACAGATGCATGGTTGCTTAACCCATATGATACGGCTCAGCGTTCGCCAATTTTTGTTCCTGCTGCCGATGTGCTCATTCCTGATGAATTGATTGCATTAAGAAATGACTTGTTGGCCATCATAAAGGAGTCTGCAGAAGACGAGAGTGGACTTACTTGTACACTTGATTTTACTGCAAATCTGGGCATAATCAAATCATATATTTCTGAATATGACCAGTGGCTTAGAAGCATCTTAGAAAATAATCTCGACGAGAAGGAGATTATTTCAATCCAAAATATGGATACCGTACATCTTACGGTAGAGATGCCAGACGGAAGTACGACAACAATGAAATTAATTTCACCGTTGCATCCACTCCGACTGGCATGGATTGTGAATCTATATGAGTTATATCAGGATTGGGAGAGTAAAACACTTGAAACTCCCAAATACCGTAAAGCATGGTATCGCAAACTGGATAAGTTGTTCCAAGGCCAACTCCCGATGGATATTGCGCCACTTGTTCTTTGCGAGAATTCATTAAAGGAGGCATATCAGTATATTGGCGAACTAACCTTTGGATGGGGCGCTTATGCACAACCTTCTTTCGGACAGGGTGAAGCATTTGCTTCTGGCTATCGTCAACTGAAGGCCTATGCTGCAATGCTACTGAATGTGGCTCGCGAAAAGAGAATTGATAGCGACGTAAGCCGTGATCTTGTAGGAAGACACCTTTTCAACTATGGTTTGTCTCATCCTTATACTGACAAGATTGTTATTAATCTCTTTAACGCTGGTGATGCAGCAGTATTTGCACAGGCATTAGTTGATATGGAAAGGTCTGGCCTTGGAGCAGAGCTTTCTTATGAAATTCGTCTCTTCTCTGATGACAATATGCTGCAAAGCGGAGAGGCTTTTAAGGAATTACTTGACCCAGAGTCGAATGTAGCTGCAGAAGCAGAAGTGTTCTCACAGGCTTCTTACAACAGGCTTTTCCCTAAACTTAGATTCTCTCTGAATAAGATTAGTGACTTCATAGATAACCACGACAAGTATCAAGCTCACATGTCGTTCTTGGTTAATCCATTCGCAGTTCACACTGAACTTGTTCGTCCAGATGAGTTAAGTCGTTCTTTCTATCTCAATGGCACAATATGTCGCAACGTAGTGGGAGCAACACCAGAAGGTAAGTCTTTCGTCTGGAATAGGTATTTCTCTAATAAGATTTTGCCGAACCCTGTTTCTGAATCTGCAAACCTAGAGGTTAGTCTGTTCGCCCGATTGCAAGAGGTTACAGGACATCTCCTTTCTTCGACCCTTGAAGAGTCAGTTCCTGCAACCACACTTCGTTTGAAAGAAAACGATATGATGTTGCTTTCATTCGTGCATGACATTAGCGACTGGGTTATCACATTCGACAAGAATATGGGGCCAGAGTTCTACGACCTTCCATGCGTAAATGACAATGATATTCCATATCTCCTTGACTACATTCCTGGTGAAGAGACAACAGGAGTGTCATCATATCTTACCACAAAACCGACAAGTGAGATTGGCGCATTGATGATTCCGCTGTTCAAGGAATATGGTGTTGATATTGCCGATATGAAAAACTTCAAACAGATTCTTGAAGATGTTAGATCTGTCAGCAGCTCTCTTATTATGCAGGTAAACACAACTTCAAGAAAGGGATTTGAGGTTATTGGGACAACCTTAGCAAAGCGCTTCTTGGAAAAGAAGCATATTATGAAAGAGTCTTTCCTGATTCCTGTGGATTTGCATCAAGACTTATTTGTAGACCTTGAAAACGATAACAAGGAAAGAGCAGATAACCTGGTTGTCAAAATTGACACGCAGAAAAAAGAATTGCTTTTCACTGTAGTTGAAATCAAATGCAGGAATGCCCATTATAACGAAGATGAGCTTCACGCAAAGATGGTGGAACAGATAGAGAACACCATTTTCGCACTTCGTTCTCACTTCGAGATTGCTGTAGATGGGCAGGATCGTCTTGACCGCGAACTAAAGATCCTCGAATTGAAGTCATTACTTGAATTCTATATCCGTCGTTCATTACGATATGGACAGCTTGACCCAGAAATAGCTCACAACTACATGCTGTTCCTTAGCAAGTTAGCTGATGGTTATACTATTAGATTCAAACAATTGGGTGTTATCTTCAACTTCATCCAGTCTGAGCGTCAGAAAAAGAATTTCTACGGTGATGCCGTAATCTATTCAATGGGACGTCCTGTTATTGAGGATATTCTTGATGACAAAGCAACTCTTGATACCGCAGTGTTGGAGCAGTTGGATAACGAAATCGTCAACTACTTTGAACCGACATTCGTTTTCCGTTCGAATGGTAATGAATCAAAAGAAGACGAGCAAGAAGCTAATGATGTCGTACCAGAGCCTTCTATGGATATTGTCGTACCACAGACTGACCCTGATTACGAAATCATTATTCCTAGGGAGCCAAAGGCTTCGACTGTCGTAAAATCAAATGCCCAACCAATCGATGCAACTCCTTCAAATGCGCATATAACAGATTCTGCGGGTTCTGTTCCTTCGGTCTCTTTTGATAAAAAGGAAGATAGTTCTTCTCCTGTTGAAGAAGAACAGTTGGCTAAACAAAATCCTGAAGCAGAAGATTCAGAGGATCGGAGTATTCAAGAACCTAATACTCCTGAGGTTCCTGTAACCGTTGTGGACACATACGTTCCTGAGCCTGAAGATTCGAATTATATAGCGCCAGCTTATGATGTAATTATTGGTAAGAATGGGGATTCACCACAGTTCGGAATCTTAGGTAAGATGATAAGCAATGGTCGTGTTATTGGTATTGACTTAAACGAGTGTAACACTATCAGTTTGTTTGGTGTGCAGGGGGCAGGTAAGAGCTATACTATTGGTTCTATCACAGAAATGGTATTACGACAGTTCTCAAAAGTTAATAAGCTTCCGGCTCCTATGGCAAGTGTAATATTCCATTATAGTGATAGCATGGATTACGCTCCAGAGTTTACATCAATGGTCTATCCCAATGATGAAGCAGGACAACTGGCAAAGCTTAAAGCCGAATATGGTGCCGAAGCAGGAAACGTGAAGGATGTTGTTCTTCTCGCACCTGAAAGTCAAGTTGAGACTCGTAAGGCTGAATATCCTGATATTGATGTTCATCCAATTGGCTTTGACTCTTCAGAACTCTCAGTGAAGGACTGGATGTTCTTGCTTGGAGCCATGGGTAACGATTCTACCTATATTAAGGAACTGAAGCAGATTATGAAATCATGTCGCTATGACATGTCTCTTCAGAATATCCGTGATGGAGTGGCTAACAGCAATCACATGTCCACATCTCAGCGTTCGCTCGCAGAGCAGAAGCTGGATTTTGCTGAAGAATATATTACAGATGGCAACAAGCTTCAAAAATATCTACGTCCAGGAAGATTAATCATTGTAGATTTACGTGATGAGTTTATTGAGAAGGACGAGGCATTGGGCCTTTTCGTAGTCATGCTAAATATATTCTCCAGCGTTCTCAATGTAAATGGCAGAGCCTTCAATAAGTTCATTGTATTTGATGAAGCACACAAATACATGAATAACCGTGAATTGGTTGGGTCTATCACAACTGCTATTCGTGAGATGAGACACAAAGGAGTTTCCATCATGATAGCCAGTCAAGATCCAATGAGTTTGCCAACGGAGATTATTGAATTGAGTTCCATCGTTGTCATGCATAGATTCAGTTCTCCAGCATGGGTAAAACATGTGCAAAAGGCAATAACACCTTTGCAGACGTTAACTCCTACGGAAATGGCTTCATTAGGTTCTGGAGAGGCATATCTTTGGGCTAATAAAGCGAGTGATAAGTCCATTACCCAGCGTCCCATAAAGATAAGTATACGTCCACGTGTATCTAAACACGGTGGCGACACCATTCAAGCTGTAAAATAATGGAGGTTATTACATATTCAAATAAAGGAAGCAGGTACGAGAATCAGGACTTTATTAGTTATAAGGTCCTTTCTCCTACCGCTGCCATTTTCGTTATTACAGATGGCATGGGTGGCTACTCCAATGGTGATATAGCTGCAAAGGTTGTGGCTGAATCTATTGTAGATTATGTGGACTCCAATATAGAGAAGATGCCACCATCGCTACTCTTAAAAGAAGCAGTAACTTTCTCAAACGATTCTTTAATGTTGAAACGTTTGGCTCTCGGTGCGCAAAAAATGGGCTGCGTTGTAGCTGTTCTTTTGCTTATTGACTCGGACGCATATATGACCTGGCTCGGCGACAGTCGTATATATTTGTACCGCAATAGACGTGAAGTATATCGAACAGAAGATCACTCTGTCATCAACGAGTTGGCAAAAATCAAGACGCTCAATGCTAATAGTTATCAGAAATATGCATCTATTGTAACACGCTCTGTCATGGGTGATGACAAACTGGGCGTTGTTCAAGTAAGCCACACAGCTACCGAATCTGGTGATATTTTTGTGCTGTGTACAGATGGATTCCATAAGGAAATAGGTATGGATTTTGCCATGTGTTATGAGAAAAGTCAAAAGGACTTTCTTGATAAAAGAGCAAAAAAAATTAGTGACAACTTTTCATTTATTAAAGTCCAGGTATGATACTAAGTAACCAAATTGTTAATTCTATCAAGGTAAAATCAGGCCTTCTTTTTGATAAAGCTGGTGATTTCGAAGTTCTGTCTTCGTTGATCTTTAAAGAAACGGGGCGTACAATAGGTATTTCTACGTTGAAACGCTTATTTAATTACATCAATGACGATCACCGCACAAGCGAATACACCATGAATACAATAGCCCTTTATTTGGGCTATGCTTCTTGGCGTGAATATATTATTGAGAATAAGATAGATAGTGATTGGAACTTTAAGGATAGTGCTGTCTATGTTAATGATTTGGAAATCGGAACTTCTATTAAGGTGAAGTATCTTGATAGAGTTCTTGTTTTTGAAGTTATACTATTTGAAGGAAATAAGGTGTTAAAAGTTAAAGAGTCCATAAATAGTAGTTTACGTATCTCAGATGTTCTTTTTGTTCACAAATTACAAAAGGGGCAGATCCTAGAAGCGGAAAAGATTATTAGAAACGGAGAGATCGGAAATTATAAAACCAATGGCGAGCTAAAAGAATTAGATGTCAATGGAGTATAGTGAAGAATACGCGAAATCACTTATTGCTAAAGTTCAATGGATTTGGGCGAAGACATATCCATCAATCCCTCATGAATATATTGTGCGGGGCAAGTGCCGCTTATCTGATGAAGATTTTCTTTATCTTGTTGTTGCACAGCGTACACATGGCATTCACGAGCAATGGCACAAGTATAATTTTCCATATTTGTATATTGACGGATATAAGTACTGGACAATGGGAGATGCCATAGAAGAAACTATCATCCTAAATAGGCAGAAGGTCTTCTCTGAGTTTGATATACTCGAATATAAAGATTGTTATGATGAAAACTTGATGAAAAGAGTATCAATCCTCTTTAATTCAGTTTTCTCGGGTGCTTCAATTTATGAAGCAGGATGTGGCAATGGAAGTACGATAAAGTATTTTGGTGTTCCAAGCTATAAGTATCGTGGTATTGATCCTAGTAAAAAAGCAGTTGAATTGCTAAAAGAGAATTATCCTGAATATGGGAAATGGGTCTTTAATATGTCATTTGAAGAATCCGTGAATTATTGGTCGAAAGGTGATGCTGTTGTTTTGGCTACTTTAGGTGCCGCATCCTATTTTATGCACCAATATCTTAAAATCTTGTCACAAAGCGGAGTAGATTATTTCCTAATGTTTTACAAAGAAGGATATTGTCCTAAACAATTCATTCAGATGCATCATTTCAACTATTCTGACAAGTTTCTACTATCACTATTTCCCAACGGTTTTATGAGTTTGATAGACAACTATAGAGTCTTAACATCTAAACAACTTCCATTGTAAAACAACTGATGTAAAGGAAAAAATACTGCCAGTGAATTGAGAGTTATTCACTGGCAGCTTTATTATTCGTTATTTTGCTTCATTGAGAAGTTTGTCTATGTTGAAAGTAAACGTGTAGTCGTTCTGAACATTCTCAATCATGATAGGCATCATCACTGTCATTGTCTTGCCAACGAGAGTTGGGGCTTCAGCATTGAATGCTTCAGGGGTTTTATAGACACAAGGAACAAGATAGCTTTCTCTCCATCCACCGTATTGCCCAGAAACATAGTACACGTTCTCAGTTGGCAACAAAAGATCGGAAATACTTGCATTCTTGGGAACAGTCGTTGCAGGCTGAGAACTGTTCCGATCTGTGTATTTTACGCCAGAGTGCATCACACGTCCTACTTGACCTTTGACATCAACATAGCTTACGTCATCCCAATTGATTTTCAGCGTATGCCCGGACTTATTCTTCAACGTAAAGTTAAACTGCTTCAGTCCGACATACCAAACAATATCAATGTAGTCATCCTCATAACGATACTTATTAATACCTCCTTCGTCGAAAGTAACAACTTTGGTTTCTCCAAATTGCTGTTTTGCATCGGCAGGACTTTCAACTGCGGTAAGCCCAACAGAATAGTTAGCTACATAGCTTTTAAGCATTCCACAAGATGTAAACAGGAATGTACATCCCATAAAGCATAAGATAGATATAAAATTCTTCATAATTAAATTGTATTAAGTGAATTATTTATGCAAAGATACGATATTTATTATTATTATGTATCTTAACTGCTCATTATGGACAAACTTGGACAAGGTGTCTTTTTTTTCATTTTTGAGGGCAATTTGTTATTAGATTCCATTTTTTTTTGTATATTCGCACCATAAAACAAATTATGAGGTGTTAAATAATGAGAATATGAATACAATTTCTTGTACAAAAGCTCGTTATGAAGAATTGAAGAAGAATCCTCTTCTTTTTCTTCGAATAGAAGAGAACTCTTATTATGACTATAATAGGAGGGACTGGGTAAAAGAAGTCAATTGGGTTCCAACAGATAACGATTTTCAGACCACTATAGATTATAAAGAGTTAGGAGATGGCAGACAATCTCACATATTGATAAGTGCAGGAAATGAGGTTATTGACGAAGACACCAATAATAACGAAACAGATTCTAACCAAGAAATCAATGAGAACAAGAT
>JAEEGL013538470.1_pt1 | contig 26148 bp, 21 predicted proteins | sample 9134231 | NCBI WGS metagenome assembly JAEEGL01 (sample SAMN16246548, study PRJNA631951) | gut metagenome | biome: gut microbiome; feature: rumen; material: fiber-attached | host: Bos | place: Iran: Karaj | collected 2018-10
ATACAATTTCGAATTCATCATTAATATTTGAGGAGCTGAGTCTAACAAACATAGATGGAAATGATTTTTGAGATAAAAAATCATGAGCGTCTGAATTTGTAATGCTCTCCATGACTTGAGAAACAGAGATAAAACCATTTTCACAAGAGCCTTTAGGAATCTGTAAAGAAAGTTCTCCAAAATTCTGATCAATTTCAGTCTCAGAAGAGATTTCTCTATTTTCAATAAGTGTTTTTGTTGATGTATTATCGGTAATTGTTGAATGACTATTATGATGAAAACAGCCTAATGTTTGTAAACAAGAGAGAAGAATTATTCCGAATAAAATAACTAATAAAAAATGATTATTTTTCATATTATTCTTCCTTATGTTTCATTTTATGTTCCTTTAAGTGCTCAGGACAAAATGCTACTCCATCTGGACCGCATTCTTCACAGATGCAGTATTTAAATATTATATCGGGATCAGTTACATCTGTCTTGCCGCAAACAGAACATTTATGACGGTATGGGTTCTGGGGAGTTACGGCTTTTTCGAAAGCTTCGCGTCTCTTAGTCTGTTGACGAGCATACTTAATCCCTTGAAGAGCAGGAATTGTAAAAAAGATTAGATAATTTGTAAATGATAGTATTATAACTATTTTTGTGGGCCAGGAAGCAATCAACAATGGTATTATTATTCCTATTGCTGAAAAATAAGCTAGATACTTTATTTTTACTGGAATAAAGAACATGAACAACAACTCTTCATCAGGATAAAGTGTTGCATACCCCCAAAAAAGGCTTAAATACATCAAATAACTGTCTAATTGAATTACGTAATTAAAAAAATAGGCTATAAAGCATGCTATAATCATTAAAACAGCGCCTAGGCAATAATAGACTGTCAGTTTAAAAGATCCCATCGCTGACTCTATTCCATTAGCACACATTATTATTATCATTAGTTCAAAGAAAAGGAAAAACGGGTTCGTGCTGATTGGAATTAATAAAAAAGTAAATAAACGCCATATTTCGCCATGTAAAATCGGAGGAATGATTAGACTTAACTTATGGTAAGGCAATAAGTTGGAAGAGTTAAGAAAATATACTGTTATCATTAAACCGGCTATATAATACATTAGCCCGTCTAATGCTAAATGTCCGAATTTTTCTTCTAATTTATCTAACCAATTTTTTTTCATAGAGTATTCTTAAATCTTAGAAATCTTAGTTCCATTAGATAGGATTATTCCATTTGGATTTTCTCTATATGGAATACAGGTTACAGATACTTTATCGCCTTTTTTGATTTCTTTGGCTTCTTTCCCTTTAAACTTAACCATTATTTCGCGTCCGCTATGATTTATAACAATACTTGATTCAGATATTATATTGGCAACATTTCCACTAATAGTACAAGGTTTGTTCATTCTAAATGTTGTAGGAATCTTGCTATTCTTATTTTTTGAATTGTTACGCTCTGAGGATCTTGTACTCTGCTTTTGCCTTGGTACTGGTGCAGGTTTATCTTCTCTTGATAAAGCAATTATTGACCCAAAAAATACTACTATAATGAGAAGGGCTACAGCTAAGTTGACTGGATTATTAACAATGCTTGCCAAAAAAGCTAGGGCTAAGGTAGAAAAAGACTCATTTTTTGTTTCTGTCTTTTTTAAGTTCTTTTCTTTTGCAATTTTTCTAACATTTTCTACAGAATAGGGTTTGCTTTCTTCTGATTCTGTTGAAATGTCATTGAGTTTTATTGGTTCTAATTTGCTTTTTCTTTGAGATTCTGGAAGAGTATTTAATATTTCTTCAAGTTCATTTCTAGTTTGAGAGATAATCATTTCAATACTAGGTTCTGTTATCTTTGAGCTTATCTTGTCTAGGGCTGCGAGAATGTTACTATCAGGATTACTAAGCAGAATAGCAGTGATTTGTTTTGCAACAAGCGGATGTTGCTCAACTCTTAAGGTTTTAATTAATATAAGATATACTGATTCAAAAGGACATAAAGCAAGACAGCTTACTGCATAGGAACGGTGGTTCTGGTCTTTTGAAGAAATCAATTTTTCTAGAGCTTGAATAGCCTGATTACTGTCAACTTTTAATCCGAATCTGATGGCTCGAACTCTTATGTTTGTGTCACTGGAAAGAAGTAAATCAGGTAGTTTTGCTTTTAGTTTTTCAGGAGCAACTCTCTCCAATATTTTAAAACCAACTGTTTGTAGTCGGCTGTCTGTTTCTTCAAGGGCATTAATACCTAAACTCTTGATTTTAACACTTGGAGCAAATTTTAATAATAGATTTAAAGCTTCTGCTCTAATTGCTGGTGAAATACTTGTGTCTTCCGCCATTTCTGCAATCTTATGTTTTTCTTCCATAAATTGTTGCATTTCAAGACGTTTTAGACGAAGGACCTGCTTCCGTTCTTCACTAATAACAGCTTTCCCTTTATTGGCATCTTGGGTCTCTACAAGTGAAGGAACAGTTTGTTCATTGGTTATTGCTTCTTGAGCATATGCTTCTTGGGATTGTGGTTGAACATTTAAGGCACTTTGTTGAGATTCATGTTGCACAGATTCCAGAGAAGGTAAAGATGAACTCTGATTATTATCTAGGATTTTTTGTTTGGAGATTGTATTATCTTGTGATTTCTGAATTTCAACTTTTTTTGGTGCTTTCGATGGAACTGAGGAAACTGTTTTGCTAGTGTTTTCAAATAACGTATCTATTGACGGTAAAACTATCTCATCGTTAGTTGAATTACCTGTTAAACGTTGATAAACATCTTCTGTTTGTGGATTCAAGGCAAGTTTGTCTAGGAACTCTGCAACTTCAGGAATTGATTTGTTTTTGTCTATCCAATTGATAATAGCTTCACGTTTTGGACCAGTAGTAGTGCAAAGCTGAATTTCCAAATCATTTAAGAATTTTTTTAATCTCTGCTGTTTCCATGTTGAAACTAATGCCTGTGGAGTTGCTTCTTGGGGCGGAAGAATTTTTGCAGATTTTATTGCTGCAGAAACAATATTGAATAAGGCTGTTATAGGTTTACGCTGTTCTGGTGAAGCAGATTCTAAAACATCCAAAATTCTTAGAGCAATTTCTAGGGATGGATTTGATGCTAGAACTGTAGCACAGGCTTTAAATACATCTGTATCTTTTTCTTCTTGTAGTAATGCTATAATATAGCTTTTGACTCTGTCGAAAGGAAATAAAAAGCTGATTTCAAGAGCAGCTAATCTGTCTTCTGCTTTGGTTGATGCCAAAAAATGCAAAAAGTGTCTTTCGGCTTCAGTCTGGTCTACTTTCCTTAAAGCCATTACTGCTCTGGAGCGAACTAATGATTCTTTACTTGCTAATAAGTATGGCAAAACAGGATAAAGAATCTTAGAGTCTATTTTTTCTGCAGCGCTTATATATGGTAGAGTAAGGTTATCTTGATGATTTATCAGGTAGTTCTGGATGAATTCACTATCAGAGACATCGCCATATTTCCCTAAGAAAACCCCGACAGATGGTAAAACATCTTCAGGTATTTGTTCTGGTTGGGTTCTAATTATATGGAGTAGCGCAGGAGCTTTATCTTTATCTACAGAAAGAAAATCATTTGAAATGAATCTATGATTTTCTTTATTAATTTGAGTGTCTTCAGAAACAGATTCGACTGGTGTTTCTACTGATTTTGGAGCGCGGGAAGAAAGTTTCTGAGAAATTTTGGCTATTGCTTGAGAGGCAAAAAAAGATTCTTCTCTGTCACCTTTAGATGCTAAATTTGACAAAGCTTCTAAGGCTGCTTCAGTTTTTCCTATTCTTGATAACTTGACAACAGCTTGAATCCTTAAGCTCCTTTTATCTGAGCTTAATTGTTCTATTAATAATAATTGTTCATTTGTTTGTTCAGACAAAACTAATAATCCCTAGAATAACTATCTATATTCTAAGGATTTGTTGATTACTTTGCAAGTTTTAGTATGCTTAAAAGCTTATCTATTTAATGACAATCTTGGGGTAGCATTTAAAACAGAAGAATTATGTTTTGCTACTTTTTCTTTGACAATATGCGGGGTAATAAAGATTATGAGCTCTGTTCTGCTTTCTTTGGTTGTTCTGCTTTGGAATAATTTACCAATTCCTGGCAGATTTCCAAGAATAGGAACTTTGTTCACAGATTCATTTTTATCTGTTTTTATCATACCGCCAATTACTATCGTGTGGTTATTTTTACATATAACTTGTGTTTTTGCACTTCTATTGCTTAGGTTTGGAGTAGAGTTTCCACCAAGAGTAGTATATCCCAAAACACTTGATATATTTGGAGTTATATCAAGAAATACTTCGTCATTACCTGTTACAGAAGGTGTAACATCCAGTGATATATTGGCATTGGCCTGAGAAACTTCGTTTGAAACCTGGCCGCCTTCACTAACTGTTGATGCAGAAATATAAGAAATTGCCTGACCAACAGTAATGTTGGCTGCTCTGTTATTTAAGGTAGTGATAACAGGATTGCTGAGAACTTTAGCGAAACTTCCTGTATTTAACATTGATAAAACGGCTGTAAACTGATTAACATCCAGGCTGCCAAATCTGAATACACCGGTTCCACCAGCAGTATCACTCATAGGAGCAATTGTTGCAGTGAAGAGATTTGAGTCTGTCATTCCTGCTACAGGAATGTTCTTCTGCCAGTTAACGCCCATTTGTTCTTCTTTGTTTTTGTCTATTTCATAAATATGAGCATCTATTGTTACCTGAATAGGTGGAACATCTAACTTATCTATTAGTTCTCTAATTCTATCCAGATTGGTTAAAGTATCTGTTATTATCATCATATCCATACGGCCTGTTGTGGAACCGCCACCTGCTGCTCCAGCCTGAGAAGCAGCACTTGATGAAAATTCTTTTATCTTAGCTCCTTCAGAAAGCATTTGAATTGCTTCTGTGATAGTGCTTGCGTCTGCATAGTTTAAATAAAAGACTTCTGTTACAGGTCTTGAAGTTATTTCCAATCCTGTTTCCTGAACGTCAATCTGTGGAAGCATGTTTTCTATTTCTGTAAGCTTAGCTAGGGTATCGGTAACTATAATTGAGTTGGTTCGGCTGTCTAACTCAGATTTGCCTTTTTCTGACATAAGTCTTGCTATCATAGGTTGTATTTCAACGGCATTTGTATGTTGAATGCTGAAAATTCTTGTAAAAGTAGGCGCTTCATTGGAAGGGAAAATTCTTAAGATTTTTCCTTCCCATGAGAAAGAGAGGTCGAAATTAACAAGAAGTGTGTTGAATGCTTCTTCCATTGTTACATCATTGAAAAGAACTGTAACTGTTTTTCCGCTGACACCGTTTCCTAACATTAAGTTTATATTAATGATTCTAGCAAGAGAACGTAAAGCGTCAGCAACGTCAGTCTGTCTGAAATCCAATGACTTTATCTTAATGTTTTTATTCGGAGGAAATGAAATGGATGATCTCTGAATATCTTTACCTGTTTGGTTGCTTCTTGCTGTTGGAGCAATAAGACTATTGGATTTTTTAGGCGTGATAGCTGGACTTTGAGGTGGCTCAGGATTTTGAGTCTGAACTGGAGCCATTTGATACATAGCTTCTGGTTCAGCATATTCAGCTTTCAGTTGTCTTATTGTTTCTAAGACTTCTGGAGAAAGTTTATTTTCCTGCTGATTATGAGAATTGGGAAGATTATTGCCCTGTCTTATAATCGCTCCGTTACCAAGTTCTGACCAACCTGGCTGATAGTTGTTGCTAGGATAGGGTTCAGAAAAATCTGATCTTATGGTTGGGTAAAAAGAGGTTTCCGGGGTTGGCTGTGTGGGGTAGCTTATAGAAGCTCTGCCGTTAACGGAATTATTGTATGAATTATTGGTATTGTAGTTCGGACGAGCAGTATTGTTCCTTTGAACTTGTCTATTACCAGCTCTTGGTATTGAGCCATTGTTGTAATTCGTTCTAGGCCTATTAGTCGCTCTCTGCCAGTTTTGCGAATATACAGGAACAGCAAAAGCTCCTAACGCTATTGTTAGGAGAAAAACTTGATTCAGTTTTGTTTTATATACAATCATTGTTTAATCACTCGAAGCTGTTTCTACATATTTATAGAGCAAAAAAGTTGCGTTTCTTATTACTTCATTCTTGTTAACATCTTTAAAATGAAGAGTAACCGTTGCTCTAATCGGTGAAATATTAGAACTTGTGTTATTTAACAAATCTAATACTTGTTTTTGATATGGTTTTAAAGTAATTTCTGTTTCTGTATCTGCTTCAGCAAAGGGTATGTTTATTGGTATATCAGTAATAGTCAAGCTGTCTATTGGCTCATTTAATACCGTTCTGTATGTTAAATCATAACTTACAAGTTCGCATGGAATAGTGTTTATTAGCTTTGCAGTAACCACTCCGTCTTCAATAGAGTCGAAATCAGAACTTGTTGGTAGTATATTAAAAGGCTCTGCTTTGACAATTTGTATGTCAGAGGCAGGGTAAAAGCCGTTCTTGTCACATCCTGTGTTTATTAATACAATTAATAGCAGGAATGCAAAATATACTATTCTTTTGAATTTTTTCATATTCACTATATCGGTAAGTAAGATAAAAGATTTAAGATATAAGATATAAGATGTAAGATTTAAGAGTGATGAGTGGTGGGTGGTGGGTGGTGAGCGAAGATTTGCCCCCAGTTAGGAGCCTGTCTAAAAACTAAGAATTTGTTGAATATTCAGTGTATGGAGTAATGTCCTTACCCACTTTCGTAAAGGGGGATTAAGGGGGATTTTAAAACAATTAGAATAGTCTAATTATGGAGATAAAGCCTAGTTTTTAGACAGCCTCTTAGCTGGGAGAAGTGGATTTTGCATAGCAAAAGACGAAAGGGGGTCTTATTGAATTGAGAGTTGAAAAAATGGAGATTAGTGGTGAGTGATTGGTGTGGGTGAAAACTGAGAACTGAGAACTGAGAATTGAGAGTTGAGAGTTGAGAGTTTAGGGATTAAGAGAGTAATGTCTGTTTCTAAATAATAGAGCAACAGAGCATAGAGTTGCAGAGCGTATAAAGTTGGAACGTGAAAATAGAGTATTGGATTTAGTCAAAGTTATCTGTTACAGAATAATTCCCTGTTTCCTGGTCTATCTGAATGTCTACACCAGTCTTTGGAAGCAACCACTTTTCTGTGCCTGATTCAAGTAATATCATATTCATCTTAATTTCTTTGACTATACAGCCATTCAATTCATTGCCTTTTTCATAAAGACTTCCATCTACAATAGCTTTGGGGCCTCTAGCTGTTTCTATAGTTCCAGTAAATTTAGCATTCATTATTTTTGGAACTATTACTTCTTCTTTGATAACTTCCTTTGGGCGAGCAGCTAATTCTGCTTCTATTCTCAATTTTTCAACTAATTGAGCATAGGGTGATGTTTCAAAAGGATTTCTTGTCAACTGAAAGTAATCCTTCATAATAGGGTCGTCCTTTAAGGGATTATCCAATGGTTGACTATCAGAAGCGTTAATATCTGTTGTGCCAGATGCTAATTCTCCTGTTTCAATTCCTTGTTCTCCTTCTGGCTTTTCTTTTTCTTCGCCTTCATTGCCTTCTTCTTCCTCTTCTACTTCACCTTCGTATATTTTGCTGGTCTGGCTTGCTGTTGATTCTTTATCTTCTTTTTCTTCATCATCATCGTCTTCTTCTTTTTCTTTTTCGTCATTTTCCTGTATTTGAAGGTCACTAAGACTTACTGCCTGTCGAGGAGCCTGGGTCGGCTTCTTTTTGGAACGTGCCGGTCTGTTTTTAAACCAGTTCATCCCCATTGCAACAGACAATATTATCAAGCTGATGAAAAAAAGCTGTTTGGTGTTCATTTTTTATTTGGTTATTCTTCTTCCTCTTCTTCTTCGCCAGCATCTTCTGGCAAATCTGTCGATATTTTATCAGGAAGCAGTATTGTTGAGACTGTTATCGTTGTATCTAAGGTTCCACTAGCATTTGGAGCTATATCAGGAATAGGAACAAAGGTTATTTTGGGTTCTAACTCTATATATCTCATAAATGTTAAGAGATGGGTTAAATCTCCTGAATAATTGAACTGAACTGAAAACTTTTTTGCGTCTATTACGCTGACTTTTATGTTTTCATCAGGGATAGGATTTATGCTTTTAACATTCATTCCTGATTGGTTAGCTATTTCTCTGACCCTTCTAAGAAAGGTTGTTCTTTCTAGTTCTTTGTAACAGAGTTTCTGGTTTTCTTCCCATTTTTTCTTTTTATTTTCAATATCAAGCTTTATATCTTCTAACTGGTTTGCAGCATTCTTAAAGCTTTTCATTTCACCTTCAAGTCTTTTGTTTTTTTTCAATTCTTTATCTATTAAAACAGCTTTGGGTGAATAGCCGAATTTCCATGCAGCAAAAATAACCGCTACAAGAACTACTATTGGGGGAGCTGCTTTTTTAGGGTCTTCTTTTGATTGTTGCAGCCAGTTTGAAATTGAGAATCCTTCTGCCATAGTTATTCTTCGTCTCCTCCATCTTCATCATCTTCTTCTCCTTCACCTTCTTCATTTTCTTTTTTACCATCATTTGGATACAATTCATCTATATTGATTCCTGTGGTAAGAACAAATCTGATAAAATATCTGGACTCATCTATTTCTACTTCATTTGTAGATTTTAATACAGGCTTCTGAAAAAGACTATTCTGGCTCATGGTAGAAAGCAATTGGAATACACTGTCAGAGTTATCTGCATGCCCGTGTAAGTCTACATATGGATTATCATTGTTCAGATGAAATTCCGCATTGGTCAGGAATATTTCTTTAGGGATAAGTGCAAGAATACTAATGATAAGTTTTGTATTCAATAACTTGTAATCTCTCAGGTCTTCAGAAACATTAGCAAATTTATCTAAATTAGCCTGCTCTTTGAGGAGTTTATCAACTTCTGACTGATCACTTTTCAATTTGTTTAGATCTCTTTCCATGGTTTTATAAGCTTTTTTTATATTTTCCAGCTTTTTATTTACAAGAACTAATGGAGTAGTTACTCCGGTAATAACCAATAGAATAAGAACTACCGCAATAATTCTCAGCTTTTTTTCGTCAAGCTGAAACAGTTTTGCAGATAAATCATTGAAATTTGTTCCAAATTTAGAACTAACACCAGAAAGGTTAAGTGAAGCAGAAGAGGAACTTCTTTTATTTTTGTTTGGAAAGAGTATTTCTATAAAGTTGATTATATCAGGTGATTCTTGATATAATCCGGCACCAATAACAGGACTTAAGGCGGCAGCATCTTCAATGCGTTTATCGTCGGCGTATTTGATTTCACCGATTTGGAGAGAAGAAAAAGGGTCTGCTAGTGAGGTAGAGACTTCTAAGCTTTCTTCGATAAACTCTTTATAGTTTTTCATAAAAGCTGTGCCGCCGGTAAGTATTATTTTATCCAACCCGTTGGCTTCACCACTTTGAGAAATATAAAAACTTATAGATAGCTGGATATTCTGAAATATTTTTTCTACGCCTTCAAAGATTTTAGTTGCTGCAAACTTTTCTATACCTTTTAAATTTGCTACATCGTCTGGCGGAATAACACCGATGCTGTGTTTAAGTTCTGTTGCTTCTGCATAGGTTGCAGGTTTTACCTGTTGCCCGTCTATTTCGCCACCAGCAAATATTGAATCTGTAATAGTTGCACCAGCCATATTTATGTCACGGTAGAATTGAAGCTTATTGTTTTTAAAAATCATTACAGAGGTAGTTGTATGACCACTGTGAATTATTGCTACCTTTTTGTCTCCTTCAGCATAAGGAGCCAACTGGTCTTTCAGAGACATCTGCAGAGATTGAGGCAGAGTTAAAATTCCGTCATTGGTTAAGCCGCCGCCCTTTAGGTTGCCGTTTATATAATCAATAGTATCTTTTTGCAGAGCAGCAGCCATAATAAGAACCAAGGGTTTGTTCTCTTTTGTCAGTTCTCCTTCTATTGAGTAGCCTAATACAGCATTACCCATAGAAAAGGGCATCTGTTTGTTAGCTTCCTGGTTAATTGCTTCTTCAAATTTAGCTTTTTCTTTTTCGTTAGCGGCAGGAGGAACTTCTATACATCTTATGGTAACTTCACGGTTTGAAGCAAAAGTAACCGCCTTTTTAGTTGAAATTTCATTATCATATAATAGTTCTGTTATATGAGTCGTTAATAGCTGACGCAGTTCTTTTAAACAGTATTCTTTAACATCGTCACGGCTCATTTGCTCACGTTTTTCTTCTGAAAGGTCTTTTTCGTAAGCAGGTATAGGTATTTGAGCAAGGGTTTTCAGCAATGGCGAACCGTCGTCTTTTCTTTCTATATAGACGAATTTGACGGAATAAGCCCCAATGTCTATTGCAACAAAGGGTTCATGTTTAATTTCAGTTGTTGAAGAATCTGCCATGCTATCTATATTATAATATTTCGTATATTTTATTGCTATAATTTATATTAAATTTGTTATTGATTATTGGCTACTGGTCGACAGACAACATTTGACGGTCAATCAATACCATTCTTTATTTTTTATCTATCTTTATTATATAATAATTTTCATGAATAACTCATCACCAACCACTCACCACTTACCACCTAAAACTATATTCGTAGTAATACCCTGTTTTAACGAAGAGGAAAGTATAAAAGAAGTTTTAGAAGAAATAAAAAAAGCTTCTGAAACTTATGATGATACTTGGCAGTCAGTTGTTGTTAATGATTGTTCTATAGACAATACCCAGATTGAAGCTGGAAAAATACCAAATACTAAAGTATTAAATCTTTCAGTAAATCTTGGGGTAGGGGGAGCTGTTCAAACAGGTTTTATTTTCTGCAGTCAGAAAAAAGCAGATTATGTTGTTAAGTTAGATGGCGATGGACAACATAAACCTTCAGAAATAGAATTAATATTAAAACCTCTCTTAGAGGATAAAGCTGATATTGTAATTGGTTCAAGATTTTTAAACAACAGCGAAGGCTTTAAATCAACATTCTTCAGGCGTCTTGGTATTAAAATTCTGGAATTTGTTTGTAAGATTCTAACGAATGAAAAAGTAACCGATCCTACTTCTGGTTTCAGAGCTTATAACGCAAAAGCTTTGGATTTTATGAAAGAGAATTACCCTAGTTTTGACTACCCAGAACCTGAAGAAGTCGTATTGGCGGTCAAGCATAATTTAAGACTGGTTGAAGTTCCCGTGACTATGAGAGAGAGAAAAGCTGGAAGGTCTAGTATATCATTTTATGGCTCTTTTTATTATATGATTAAAGTTATTCTCTCTATGCTTTTTATCAAACTTAGAAAGTAAAAGTTTGCATTTGCCTGTAATAGTTTTTTCTAACCTTTATTTTTCTCTGTTCTTTGAGTTATAATATTTTCTAAACTCTAAGCTCTAAGCTCTAAGCTCTTGTAACTTATGTCTTGAAACTTGTAACTTATATCTTGAATCTTATATCTTATATCTAAAAATATGCAGACAATACAAATAATATCAATAATCGGAAGTCTATTATTCCTTATAACAATAATAGAATTAATAAAAAGAAAACTTCTAAAAGAAGCCTATGCTATAATATGGTTGGTGTTCGGCTGTCTTTTTCTGTTTTTCTCCTGTTGGCGAAAAGCTTTGGATTATTTTGCTTTAGCTATAGATATTGCTTATCCGCCAGCAATGCTTTTTCTGTTGTTGATAATTGCAATTACTCTTGTTTTGATTCAATTCTCTGTTGTAATCAGCAGACAAAGCGACCAGATAAAAACCTTGACTCAGGAATTAGCTGTTTTAAAGCAGCAAAAAGAAGATGAAAAAAACAGTAAATAACAGCTATATATATGCTTTTTATAAATCAAGTTATTTTATTCCTTTTTTGCTCTTTTCTATACTAAGTTTAATAAATAACTCTTTGTTTTTTCTAAAAAACTTTGTTGATTATGATTGGAGATACTTCTATGCTCTTTGGGGCGGTTTCAGTCATGACCTTTTCTTTTTTAGTCTTACAACTCTAGTTTTAGCTTTTATATGCAAATTGTTGCCTAAATTTAAAGTTTTTTCTTTGCTGATTTTATATTTGTTCTTGTGCTTGCCTATTATTGACTATTTCTATTTTAAAGCCACTTTAGAGCGATTTAATTGGGTGGTTCTTCAATTTATTAATTCCCATTCAGCTAGAGGTTATATTGGTAATATGGGTAGTGGCTTAGCTTATTTGATAGGGGTATTGTTTCTATTTGTCTTTTGTTTTGGGTTAAGTTGCAGAAAAGATAAGTTTGCAGAAAGTTATTCTTTTAAGTTTGTCGGGGCTATAGTTATCTTTTTCTTTTTTGCTAGTTTGTTTACTGATGAAATTAAATTTCCTGTAGAATCCTTATCAGATGACGGAGATACAAAAGTTGTTTTCTGGGGGCATAAAGAGATTATTGAGGGCAAGAATAGAGTTTTAAAGAGTCTCTCTAATGGTTTTGTTGTTGGTTTTGCCACTAAAAGTATTATAAAAAAGGAAAAGGTTTTATTTGAGGAATATACTGATAAAGAAAAAATGTTATTAGAAACTAATGGTTTTTTACCTGTTAACATAACAAATATAAAAGAAGCGGTATTTAATAGGGTAATAATGATTGTTCTAGAATCCTTTGCATTAGAATATATTCATGCAATTAACCCTGATATACCAGTCGAATCCTCGCTTTATTTCGATTATTTAATACGTAATTACCCTCACTTGAACAATTGTTTTACTTCTGATTTCCCAAGTCTACAAGGGTTTAATGCCATCCTTAGCAGTAATATTCCTTTTGATGAAAACAAACATACAAGGCAAACTTACAATTTAGCTTCTTTGTTTGAAACAAAATATCCAAATACAACATGGTTTTTGAGAGGTTCTAGTAGAGTTTACGGTAATGAAGAAATAGCTGTGAAAAATGTTTTTGGTTTTTCTAATCTAATAGGATATGAAGATTTGACGCAGAAATATAATGAACCAATTGGTTTTACTTGGGGTTTTCTTGATGATGTTCTCTATGATAAGGCTTTTAATATTTTAAAAAATAATTCCAATAGAATTTTAATGGTTGTTAAACTGTTAAATCAACATCAACCTGCTTTCCCTGATTTGGTAAAAGCTAATTATATGCCGGAGGCTGTTACTAATCATTATAGCGATATAATAAAAATAGTTTATGATGCTGATAAACAGTTGAAAAGCTTTATAGAACGCTGTGAAAAAAATAATATTATAGATGATAAAACACTTGTTGTTATAACATCAGACCATTATCCTCCTTTAGGTTATGGGCATACTGATTTAATAAAATCGGAATATCAATTTCAATTGGGAAAACTACCTTTAATCTTTTATACTAAACAGAAAGAAGTTTTTAAAAACTTAGATAAAGATATGCTTTGTTGTCAGTTGGATATTGCTCCAACACTTTGTGAACTCTTAGGCTTTGACATTCCAAAGGAATATATGGGGCAGAGCCTGTTGTCTGAAAACTTTAAACCACGAAGTATAGGTATACTTAATAACGAACGAGTCTACTTTCAGTCAGAGAAGCTTAATTTCTCTGAAAGTTTGATTAACCCAGCTACAGATACAGTTGTAATCAGAAAGTGGATAAACAATCTCTCTGCAAAACAATAGTTCTTGCCTTTTTGTTAGAGTTAGTCAGAAAACTAGAAATTTGCAGAACTTTTAGTGTGTGGAAAATTGTCCTTACCCCCTTTATTAAAGGGGGATTAAGGGGGATTTTAACTTTTATTCTTTTTCAATAACTTCAAATTGCTTATCTAAATCTACTGTTTTTCCTTCAACTACATCACTGTCTGTTACAACAAGTTTTGCCAACACCCTTTTGCCATCTTTTTCATAAGATACTTTATAGAATGGGTCGGTAATAATATTGCCGCAGTCATAAGAATTGCTATATGGTAATATGAATTGGCATATCCCTTTTTCGTCAACAGTTTTGTTTATTTTATAGATAAAAGGCATTTCTCCTAGTTTGAACTCTAATGATAGTGATACTTTTGATTTCTGAGGCAAACTTAAATTAACTTTTGCACCCTCTACAGTTTCAAACATTATGTATTTAGAAATTGTATTGCCACTATTCTTATTGGCAAATACTATTCTGAAATGTTCTGTAATAGTAAAATTGCCAAAAGATGTTAAACCAAGATGGTTTGTTAACCAGAAATAAAAATAATCAAAAGTATCTCTAGGTGCTATTTGACCATAATATAGTTTATATTCTGAGGTTTCCGGCATATTCTTCAACATAGGCCAAAAACGTAAAATTTGTTTGCTGAGTATCCAAGAAGGGCTTATTACAATGTATCTAATTTTATATTTAGTACATAATCTAATGCTTTCTTTTTCGTTTTCGCTGGAAAATACATCTGCCATAGTTTTATAACCCCACATAGAATTGCTAACACAAACAGGGCGTTTTGCATAGAAAGAAATCATATTTCCTTTATCCCAATAAGATAATATACCATAATCTGGTTTTTGTTCATCGGAATAACCTGATGTAGGAGATGTTTTTGTTTTTATCCAAGCAAGTAATTCTATTTCATTTCTATCAAGTTTATAAGAAGAAGATGCTGCAGAAAAGTTTATAGATATTACTATTAATAATAAAAAGGACAAACAAAAAGAGATTTTATATAAACTTATTTGTTCTTGAAAAGCTGTTTTTTTTATAATATTCCAAAGAGAATAACAGGTAAAACCTATTACTATTCCGTAACTGCAACCAATCCATCTTATATAACGGATTTGGTAGAAAATCGTTAAAAATAAAAAAATAATTAACCAATGAAGAATAATTTTAAATTCTTTTAAATTAATGCTTTTATCCATCAATAAATAACCTATAGGCAACAGAAGAATTAACGGTGTAAATTGCATTAATAATTCTTTTATTGAACCATCAAAGATTTTGTCAATACTAAAACCTGTTTTAAGCTCTGATATAGTAGAATGAATAGGATCTTTCTTTAAAAGTATTCCTGAAGCTTGATAAAGAGTTTCATGAAAAAAGATAATAAAAAAAATGGCAAATATACTAAGTAACAAAAGACCTAGTTTTCTAGGTTTTTTATAGGTTGATATTTTATTTAATAAACCAAGAAAAAAAGAGCCTAACAAAACTAAGATTCCTTGAGTAAAAGAATATCTACCTACATTTACTGTAATAAAATACCTAAAAGTATCTTCTGTTCTTGGAACAAAGGTGAGAGCAATTATACTGCCTATAAACATAGTAAAAGAAGCATAAGATAAATAAGATTCACATTCTTTGGGATTATAAAACCATAATATTAATCCATAAATGCAGGCAAAAAAATAAAAGAATGGAGCACCTGTCCATGTAGAAATAAATAAGGCTGTTATTGCTGCACCTGCGTAAACATAACTATGTTTATCTGTCTTTATATAAAAGGCTCCAAATATAATCCATGCCCAAATGAAAAAAGATATAATGAAATCGTAGTCTAACTTCATAAAACTAGATACCATAACTACGGAATATCCAGGAAGCATACCTATAGCACAAAATAAGGTTAATATCTTGTTGTTACTGAGCTTGTGAATAGAAAACAATAAAAGAAGGATTGTCATCCAAGGTATTAAAATTGGTAATATCCCGGCTATGTAAACAGGATCAATTGTAAGATTCGGGAATAAGTAAAATGCACAGTTAACAAAACTATACAAAAACCACAAATAGAATGGTGCAAAACCAGTTGGGGTTTCATAGGGGAAAGCAGCGTAGTTATCTGTGGTTAAAACTCTGCCTTTTAAAATGGATTGCTCAATTAACCTTGCGAATAGCAGAGAATCAGGATCTTCCTGTTGAAAGTAGCCTTTCCAGGTATCGGGATAAAAGAGGGGAGATATTAGCCACATAAGAATAATTATGGATATAATAACTAAGCAGAAATAAAACTGCGGTTCTCTTGTTATCTTTTTAGAAACAGACATTTTTTTCTTTTTATTCTCTTCGTTAAAAGGTATATTACGTCGCAAAAAGAAGATATTTTATCTTACACCATCAAAGAATAATATACAATACTATTTCATCTCCCTTTTTGCTTCCCTCTAAACAGTAGTTAGGTTTTTTCCGATATAATATTCTGATATTTGATAAAAAATTCACAAAAAAGTTTCTTATTCTCTTGACATTAAAAAAAATATCCCTATATTGTACATAAGATAATTAGGAGTACCAATTATGAATAAAAGAAAATCTGGCTTTACCCTTATGGAAATAATGGTAGTTATCATAGTTATTGCCGTTCTAGCTTCAGTTGCAGGTCCAATGATTGGTTCTATCACAGACCAGGGCCGTGCTTCAGCTACTAAATCAAAAATGTCTTCTTTAAAATCTGCTTTATTAGCATATCAATCAGACGTGGGTCGTTTGCCGTATACTGGGAAAAATAGTAGAGATAAAAGTGCTTATTGTGCTGATTCTCTTTTATCGCCAAATACAGAAGATAACAATGTGCTTTATAGTAATAGCCTTAATGGTTATGGCGCTGATACAACGCAGCAGCCTAATAACTATTCTAGAAAATGGAAAGGGCCATATATGGATTCGGATCCTTCAGATTTTATGGTCGATTCATGGGGTAATAATATAAGATATCAAGCTTTTAATAAAAACGTCTATTTGTGGTCCGCTGGGCCAGATTGTGAATTTGAAACAGCAAATCTTGATGAATTATTTAAAATGCAAACAAATGGTTCGGATTGTGATGATATAGTAATATCTGTATATCGAGCTAAAAAATCATTTTTATAATTTGTATTTTTAATTAGATATCGTTTTTGTTATTTATGCCGAGAGTAATAGGCGGATTATATAATGATACATAGTAAGCATGGCTTTACTCTCATGGAAATAATGGTAGTAATTATTGTAATAGCTGTATTAGCATCTGTAGGCAGTTCAATGATTAATACCTTTGTAGATCAAAGCAAGACAACTGCTACCAAACAAAAATTAGATACTTTGAAAAAAGCTCTTTTAGCTTATCAAGCAGATGTTGGGCGTATGCCTCATTCTGGAATGAATGTTAGCTTAAAGTGTTCTTCTTATGAAGCTGCTTATAATGGGGCCTGTGATGATGGAATATTAAGTTATAATAATGAGGAGCTTAATGTACTTTTATCTCCAAACTTACTACCAAATAAACTAAAGAAAAGATGGAAAGGGCCTTACATGGACTCAGATCCAACTGATTTTATGTATGATGCTTGGCTGAATCCCATTCATTATGTTGCATCAAATAAAAACTTATATTTATGGTCTTACGGAACAGAACCATATGAAAAAGATGATGCTGATCCAGAAAAAGTTTTCCAGAAGTTACAAGATCAGGATGACTATATAGATGATGTTATTGTTTCTGTGAAGCGTTTCAAAAAGAAATTAAAATAAGACTTTTTCTTTTTCGGTAATTTCATCTGCTTTGATTGGTTTTGATTGTTTGTTTTTATATATTAAGCACCCTAAAAATACCAATGATGGTAAGAAATGAGTTGCTATTCGTGGAAAAGAATTCGCTAGGTGAAGTTGTAGTCTGTCGGATATAAAGAAATAAATAAGAACATAATTAAAATACATTAAGGTAATAAGAATTAAGATAACCTTATATTTGCTATATTTTTTATCTATAAAGCCTGACAATAAAAAAACAGGTATTAAAACGATAAATATATTGGCTTTAATATAATAACAAATATAGATACCAATAAAATTGTAATATTCTAAGTTAAAGAAATTAGATAAACTTGAAGATAAAGGGACTGGAAAATCTATACTTGTATTTGTAAAGAATTTTATGGATATTCTGGAGAGAAAAGATGGGATTATTCCATAAAAAACCTTCACGGAAGAGAAAGAAAACTTGTTAAAATAATACAATAGAAGACTATAAAGAATAAACCATGGTATTCCTTCGTTTTTTATCCAGAAACAAGAACTTGAAAATAGTATACAGAGCCAAGGTAATTTGTATAATCTTTTTTTTGTATTATAATCCCAAATAATTATTTCATATATTGATATTAAGAAAAAAACAGATAAAGGGATATCAGCATATTGTTTACTTCCTTCATTAATTATGTTTGGAGACAGAGAAAGTAGACAGACAGCAAATAATGCATAGTATTTGTTTTTTAGTTTATTTAGATATAAAAAAGGCAAAATGAAACAACTGATACAGAATAAGTAAGAAAACAACAAAGGAATAATAGAATTATTTTTCCCTACATATATATATGTTCTAGCTATTATGCAAGATAAAAATAGAGGATAATCACTATGAGTATAACTTAAGTCGTCTGAAAACATACCTGACCAAGATTCATTTCCACACGCTAAAAATATAGCTTTACAATTCCACATTGCAACTGCATCCCATGCGCCATCTGGATAACGTGAACAGTTTATTAAGCACAGAATTGTTATGAAAGAAAAAATAATAATTGTTGACAGATTAAAAAAAAGGTAGTCTTTTTTGTATACTAGTGGAAAATAATTAAATTTAAATATTCCAAATGATTTTATATGTTTTTTTCTAATATTAAGATAAAAAATTACTATTAGAGATATTTCAAAAATTGGATACCATGTATTTTGACCATTACTTATTATTGTATAAAACCAAAAACACATGCTTGAGAAGACTAATCCAATAAAAAAACTATGTGATTTGGCAATTAAACTTTGTTTTTCGCTGCTGTTGCAAAAAGAACAATAAATAACTCTTCCCAAAAAATAAGCTATTAAAGACGAAAGTAATATTCTAATAAAACTAAGCATTAATCTACCTTCTCTAAAAAAGCAAAGTTGTTAAAAATGTTTATACAAATAAGTCTATATTTTTTGTTCTTTTTGCAGAAACCAATTAGATCTTTAGGAGATTGATAATAACATATTATTTTTCTATTATACCCATAATTATTTAATAGGGTAGGTGCTATTAAATATTGAAAGGTTATGTACTTATAATCCTCTTCTTTTTTATAATCTATATATTTTTCTAAGTTAAACCAACCAACACTTGAATATGATTTGAGATTGTTAAATATGTCACTATGTTTTTTTAAGAGAAAGTATAGACTTATATAACGATCTTTTTCTAATTCCAAATTAATTTTAAAAAATAAAAAACAAATAATAAGTACTACAAAAACATAATATAATAAATTACAATACTTACATTTATTCATTTATAAACCTTATTCTATGGCTTCATCTAAATGAAAATTTCCATAAAAATTTAAACTTAGTTTTGCTACAGCACCTTTTATATTATATAATATAGAAGATGTTGTAGAAAAAGGCAAATACATGAAATTATTAGATAATAGCTATATTAAATATTTATTATACAATACAATGATGTTTATTCGGAATAATAAGTTATTTAGAAATATTTATTTGTTGTTAGATGACTTAGGAATAAGAATATTTGTTAGCAAGCTTTTAAATTATAGATGTAATAATAAGTATAGTTATAATATTTCTAAAGATATGCTTGAAGCAAAGACCTTTTTTAAAATGAATAATTCTAATGTAAAAAAGGTAGTTTCATTGCTCAAAGATGAGAAATCAAAAAAAACATATTTACAGATGATTGATTTTCGAGGAACATTTAACAACAAATCTTTACCTTATATATCATATAAAAAACAATATTGGGATACTGATTATTTCAAATACACCAATAATGAGGTAATGGTAGATTGTGGAGCTTATGATGGTGATAGTATCAGATCTTTTCGGAAAGCAATGATAAAACATAGAGTTTTTTCTTTTAGAATAATTGCTTTTGAACCAGATAGTGATATTTACACATATTTGATTTCCAATTATCCCAATATTAAAGCTTTTAAAAGTGGTGTGGGTGAGGAATCTGAATTGAAACCGTTCAAAAATATAAATTATGGCGGTAGCTATGTTGTGAATGAAAAAGAAATAGAAAAGAATAGTAATGAAGTCCTTCAATATATTGAAGTTAAGAAATTGGATGAGGTTGAAGAATGCCAAGAGGCAACTATTATTAAAATGGATATAGAAGGAGCTGAATATGAAGCATTGTTGGGAGCTGAAAAACTAATCAAAAAAAATAAACCCAAATTGGCGATATGTATATATCATAAAGATGAAGATTTTATACGTATTCCATTGCTAATACATGAATGGGTGCCTGAGTATAAGCTTTATGTTATGCAACATTCAAATACAATATATGAAACGGTTTTATATGCTACTATTTAATGGTGAATTATTTAATATTTATTAAGAGAAAAAAAGATAAGAATATGGAAGAATTAGACAAAACTTTAATAAAAAAAATATTATATCAAATTATGCTATGCATTAGGAAAAATAGATATACCCATAGTTTTTATTTAATTCTAGAAGATATTGGAGTAAGAATTGTATTAAGCAAGATATTTAATTATTTCAATAATAAGAGACTATGTAGTAATCCAACAGAAGAAACCATAAAATCTAAAGAATATTTTGAAAAACATAAGCTTGATATGGATAGAATTTCATCATTCTTTAGTGACGAGAAATCAAAAAATGTTTATTTACGAATGGTTAAATTTAGAGGGAGTTTTGAAAACAAATTAATCCCTTATTATTCTTATAGGAAACAATACTGGTTTAATGATTTTTTTCGATATAAAAATGGAGAAACAATGATTGATTGTGGCGCGTATGACGGGGATAGTATAAGAAGTTTTTGTAAAGCGATGGAGGACAATAATATCATTTCATATAAAATTATTGCATTTGAACCTGATGATGATAATTATAACTTATTAAACTATTTTTTCCCCACAATTAAAACCATAAAGAGTGGAGTGGGCAATAAAACAGGTAAACAGCAAATGTATATGCAGAATAATGAAAGAAGTAGTTTTATAGATTCATTGGATTTATCAAATAAAAAAAAATATATTGTTTGTGTAAGAAGAATAGATGACGTAGATGAGTGTAGAGACGCCACTTTAATTAAGATGGATATTGAAGGTTCAGAATATGAGGCTTTACTAGGTGCTGAAAAACTAATAAAAAAAAATAAGCCAAAATTGGCCATTTGTATATATCATAAAGATGAAGATTTTATACGTATACCTTTGCTAATACATAAATGGGTGCCAGAATACAAATTATATGTGATGCAACATTCTAACACTATTTGTGAAACGGTTTTGTATGCTACTCTTTAATTACTCATATCTTGTTTCTTTCTAAGGTAAAAGACTATATAAAAAGAATATCAACCCTTTCATAAACCCCAAAGTTCTATAAATTGCTCTTAATGAAAAAATAGAAGCAGCATATAATCTAGAGGGTAGATTATGACTTTTGGTTTTGTTTGAATAGAGTTTAGAAACAATATTATATTCGATAAACAAAAGGGATATTATTGGCAAAAATGATAAATTTTTCAATATTCCTTTGTCTGTCTTATGCAGGCATCCTCTTTTAAAAAAGGGGGTATTTTGAAAAATAAATATAAATGGTGAAATAATGGTAAAACCAGCAGATAAGGTTTCTATAATTTCTTTGGAACCGGTATAATCGTCTCCAGTAGCTTTATTAGGGTGGTCATAGTAGAGTTTTGCTCGCCAAAATCCGTGTTTAAATTGAGTCTTTAAGTATTTTAACGGATTTTCAGGATGATAATGGCCTACGACAGCATCTTTTATAAATCTTATTTTATAGCCTTGTTTTAATATTTTATAGCATATATCAACATCTTCGCCGCTGGCAGACTTGTATTCTTCATTGAATCCACCAATTCTATCGAATATTTCTTTTCTTATTGCGAGATTATAAGTTCCGCCAAATGCGATAAAATCTTTATATTTACTATGCTTATATTCTATTTCGGTTTGAATAAGCTGAGCTAGTTTACTGTCTTTGTTTTCTATAGAGTAAGTGCCTGTTGAAGCCATTAAGTCAGAATCGTTAAACGGCTTGGTTAGTTTTTGAAGCCAATCTTTATTTGGAACTGTATCGGAATCGGTAAAAACTAAAATGCTACCTGTAGCGGTCTTAGCACCATTATTACGAGCTGTTGCCGGCCCAGAATTCTTTTGAGTTATGGCTATTATGCCGTCAGTTCCTTTTAAAAGATTAAAAGTATTATCTTTACTGCCGTCATCCACTACAATAATCTCGGGTTTTTCCGCTAAACCTTCTTGTTTTTTTATAGCTTCTATTGTCTGTAGAATTGTTTTCTCTGAGTTATAGGCAGGGATGATGACAGAAATCTTTGGCATTTTACTGACTTACTTCATGCTGGCGCTCATCTGGAACAGAGGCATGAAAACTGAAAGAGCAATAGTACCAATAATAATACCCATAACAACTGTAAGAATTGGTGTAATTGCTGCTGTTAGGCCATCTAGTGCTTCTTTAACGTCTCGGTCATAGAAGTCAGCGGCTTTTGATAGCATTACGTCTAGGTTACCAGAGTTTTCGCCAACTTCAATCATTTTCTTGACCATTGGCGGAAAGACGTCAACCTTTACAAGGGTGCTTGCCAGAGTGTTACCCTGCTGAACACCTATTGCCATATCGGCAATCATTTTTTCCATGATTGGGTTGCCCATAACTGAAGCAGTAATTTGGAGAGCCTGCATAATAGGAACACCAGCGCCTAAAAGAGAACAGAATGTTCTTGCAAAACGGCTGACTGCGATTTTCTGCGTTAGTTCCCCAATAATAGGGGCTTTTAAACTGAATAAAGCAACTATATGCTGTCCTGGCTTAGTTTTTAAAGCAAGAAATACTAATACTCCAATGCCGACTGCGCCGCCGGCACAAAGAAGATAATGTTCTATAAGTGCGTCTGAGGCAAACATCATCATTTCTGTAATCTTAGGCAGGTCTGTTTTCATTTTCTTGAACATGACAGCAAAGTTTGGGAATATTTTTACCAAAAGGAAGATAACACCTAATACTGCTAAAATAAGCTGTATGACAGGCATCATCAGGGCTCCTTTGATTTTCCCTCTGATTTCTGCGTCTGATTCAGCAAAAGCTGCTAGTCTTTGCAGAACCTGATCCAGCATACCGCCGGCTTCACCAGCTTCACACATATTACAATAGATTCTATCGAAAACTTTAGGGTGCTTACGGATTGCAACGGAAAAAGAAACCCCTGATTGTAAATCTCGGCCTATGGCTTCTAATACGCCTTTAAAGTAAGGGTTCGTGGTCTGGTCGGCCATAATTCCAACAGCTTCAACAAGAGGAATAGCAGCACCAACAAGGGTGGATAGCTGAGTTGTAAAAACCATCATTTCTTTGGCTTTAACGCCGCCACCGAAAAGACTTTTCCCAGCACTTTTTTTGACTTCTGTAGCTTTAACCAGATAAAAGCCTTTGTCAGAAAGACGAGCAGCCAACTCCTGCATATTAGGAGCTTCTAGCTGGGTTTTTAGTATCTCACCCTTGGAATCCTTTACTTCACAATCATATTTTGCCATTATTGACCTCTGTTTCCTTGATTAGTCTGCACGGGCAAGTGCAAAGACTTCTTCTGGGGTTGTGAGCCCCTGTTGGAATTTAACAACTATATCGTCTTTCAAACTTTTCATTCCGAGTCTTAAAGCTTCTGCTTTCAGATCATCGGGGCCTACTTTTTGTATAATCATTCTTCTGAGATTTTCATGAGTATACATTACTTCATGAACCCCAACACGGCCTTTATAGCCAGTCTTACCACATTTTTCACAACCTTTGCCCCTGTAGTAGGTCTGATTGATTGCTTCTGGCGGTAAACCCAAATCTGATATTGTTTCTGGGGTTATTGTGGTATCGACATCTTTACAGAATTTGCAAACTCTTCTGGCAAGACGCTGAGAAACAATACAGAGTAGGGCAGAGGAAACAAGGAAGGGTTCAACTCCCATATCAACCAGACGAATTGCTGTACTTGGAGCATCGTTAGTATGAAGGGTTGCGAAAACCAAGTGGCCTGTTAATGCAGCTTCAACTGCGATACTTGCTGTTTCTTCGTCACGAATTTCCCCTAACATGATAACGTCCGGGTCTTGTCTTAAGAATGCACGAAGCACTGATGCAAAAGTCAGTTCTATTTCTGGTCTGACCTGAACCTGATTAATAAACTTTAATTTATATTCAACTGGGTTTTCAACTGTACAAATATTTATGTCAGGGCCTTTAATTGCGTTTAAGCATGAATATAGGGTGGTTGTCTTTCCAGAACCTGTTGGCCCTGTAACAAGACACATGCCGTTTGGAGAGTGAATAGCTTTTTTAACAAGGCCAAAATTAAAAGGAGTAAACCCCATTTGGTCTAACTGAACATTAACATTAGATTTATCAAGAATTCGCAGGCAGGCTTTTTCACCCCAGGCGGTCGGAATTGTATTTACGCGGAAGTCGATCGGCTTATCCATGATAGTCATTTGAATACGGCCGTCTTGAGGAATACGGCGTTCGGATATATCCATGCCGCTAAGAATCTTAATTCTTGACATAACAGAGGGGAGGGCTTCCGGCTGAAGGTTCATTGATACTTGCAATGTTCCGTCTATTCGAAGTCTGACTCGAAGTTCGCCTTCGTCTGGTTCTATGTGAATATCTGAAGCACCTTTCTGAACAGCAGAAGTTAAAACAAGGTTAACTAATTTGATGATAGGGGTTTCTTCAGAAGCCTTTTTTAAACCATCCAGGGCTGAGTTACTGCCTCCGCCTCCGCTGTCATCACCAACAGATAATGCGTTCAATGCATCGGCCATAGCGCCGGCAACATAGAGTTTGTCAGTTGTTTCAGCAATCTGGTTTTCGGAACAAATCGCTCTTATGACTTCGCAGTTGTTTTGGAATTGGATTTCGTCTACGATGAAAACGTCGAGAGGGTCAGCCATTCCAATCATCAATTGATTGTTTTCGAAACTGATGGGAACAAGAATATGTTTACGGCAGATTTTTTCAGGAACCATTTTTAAGACATCTGGCTTGATTTCTACCTTACTTAAATCTACATAAGGAACTTTAAGCTGTTTCCCCAAAGTTGGAAGCAGCTTTTCATCTGTTAGATAGCCAAGCTCAATTAAGACTTGTCCAATACGCTTTCCACGCTTCTTTTGTTCAGCTAAAGCGATGTTTAGTTCTTTTTCGCCTATGTGCCCAGCTTCTATTAAAAGTTGACCTATTTTCTTTCGCTTAAACATAATTCAGCAAACATTTTACACTTTATTGAAATATTATGCAACCCACGAAAGAAAGCATGATTAGGCAAGTGATAATCGATAACTATTATTGAGCTGATTCCCAATATTTTCTGCGGGCTTCCATGTAATGTGGATTTAACTTGATAGCCTGTCTGAATTGTTCCATAGCTCCGTCTCCATCACCTTTTTTCCTTAGTATGATTCCAAGATGAAAATGCAAATCTGCATAATCCGGGTGAAGTTTTAAAAGTCGACGGTACTCTTCTTCTGCCTGGTCTAAAAGTCCTAAGTCTGAGAATATAGCTCCAAAATCAATAGTTACACTGCTTTTCTTTAATTTGTCAAAAATAGAATCTTCCAATATTTGTCTATATTCTTTCATGGCTTTAGCAGATAGCCCCTGGTCTTCGTAGATTCTACCAATATAATAGCGTGCAGCAGCATACTTAGAATTAATATTCAGAGCATTTGTAAAGCTAGATAATGCTTTGTCGTAAATCTTATTTTCAAAAAATACCAGACCAATGTTAAAATGGGCGTCTGCAAACTTTGGGTTTAAAGAGAGAACTGACTCATAAGCAGCAACAGCTTGGTCTCTATCTCCTAACTCTCTGTAAGCATGTCCTAAATGAGTGTAATATACTGGATTTTTAGGATTCTTGTTTACTGCTTTAACGTAACAAAAAGAAGCTTTGTCATACTGCTTTTTTAAAAAGAAGGCATTCCCTAGATAAAACAGTTTTTCATGGTCGTTTGGCTGGAGACGTAGATGTTTTATACAAGCATCTATGACTTCATCAAGCATTTCTTCATTGTAAACTGTTTCTGCCATATCAAGTTCCTTTTTGTTTTTAGTCAGCTTTTAATATAGCTTTAATATC